>ERZ831773.2515-NODE-2515-length-14610-cov-6.683339_pt1 | contig 14610 bp, 16 predicted proteins | sample MGYA00519696_ERZ831773 | MGnify/ENA primary metagenome ERZ831773 (study PRJEB31850, sample SAMEA3708720) | human gut metagenome | biome: human gut; feature: human-associated habitat; material: faeces | place: China | collected 2014 ...
GTATTTAAAACAGGAGACATACACTCTCTCAAACAAGCAATTATGAAATATGAGGAAGCAGATATACTCACTCTACAGAAAAATATATTATCTACATTTAATGCAGATGATTATACCCCTAAAACTCATACTCGTAATCTTTTGAATATTTACTCGGAAATATTGAACAATTAGTGCTGCTTTATGAAAGTTATGCATATAGTGCAGTGTCCTGGTGGTGTAGATAGATATTTATCCATGCTCTTACCTTTGTTAGAACAATACAAGCTTTATCAAATATTAGTTTGTTCTTATGACTATGATTATAAAAAGTACATTAATGAAGTAGATAAAGTAGAACAATTAGATATGAAGCAATCATTTAATTTATTAAAGCTCATAAAAAATATAAGGAGAATTCGTTCTTTAGTTAGATATTATCGGCCTGATATTGTGTATTGCCATAGTAGTATAGCTGGGGGAATTGGAAGGATTGCTTGTTGCGGATTACATGTGAAGATTGTATATAATCCTCATGGATGGGCCTTTAACATGAAAAAGTAGAATATTTATATTCATGAGAGATATAAAAAAACTAGTGTTTTTATGCATTGAAAGACTTTTATCTCGGTATACAGATAAAATTGTTTGTATATCTAAGGCTGAATATATATCTGCACTTAACCACAACATTGCAGATAATACGAAGCTAAATATTATATTAAATGGTATAGACTTTTCATTGATAGAAAACGCAGAAGTAAAAAAACGTTCGGAACTTGGAATACCTGAAAATCTTGTATTCCGCCAGCCATTCCCAGGACCGGGACTTGGAATCAGAATTATCGGTGAAGTAACAGCCGAGAAAGTTAAGATAGTTCAGGAGGCAGATGCAATCTATCGCGAAGAAATCGCAAATGCAGGACTTGACCGCAGCATCGGACAGTATTTTGCCGCTCTCACAAATATGCGTTCAGTAGGTGTAATGGGCGATGAGAGAACTTATGACTATGCAGTAGCATTAAGAGCAGTAAATACGGTAGACTTCATGACAGCGGACAGTGCCGAGATACCATATGATGTGCTTCAGAAAGTAATGAGTAGAATTATAAATGAGGTGAAAGGAGTCAATCGAGTATTTTATGATCTGACGAGTAAGCCACCTGGAACGATAGAGTTTGAATAGGAAGAAAATAGCGGGAAGCCCTGTAAATAGGGGCTTCTCGTTTTGGATGTAAGCAGAATGTAAGCAAACGACATGATTTTTTCGCAAAGAGAAGGTATAATAATGTTTGACAGTAGTAAAGATATTATAAAAAAGACAGAGTTTTATAAAAAAATAGAATCTTTAGATGAAACAGAAATAGATCAATATAAGATAAAAGTGCTGGATAAAAAATGTGGGGGGAAGTTATTTAAGTTTATTCAGTTTGATCAAAATATGGAATTAAATAGAATTAAATTGGATACTCTCTACAATAATAAATTATGGTTTGGATGTCCGTGGACAATGAATGATTCTACAGAATTTAAAATGCCGAGTAATTCGCATTTTATGACAAGTAAAGAAGCGGGTTATTTCAGGTATCATTGTGAACTTTTATATGAAATGTATGTATTATGTTCTTTTTCTATAGATATTACTGAAAAAATGTGGAATGAATATGCAAATAAAGGAAATGGGATATGTCTTGTTTTTGATGTTGAAGACTACGACTGGTTTTTTCCAGTAGAATATGTGAAAAATAAGAACAGATATTCTTTTGTGCCTTCATGGCGAAGAATGCTGAAACGATACACAGAAAACGAGGCTGGAATACTACCTAATTTGTCATCGCTTTCGATTGCACCGTTTTTTATAAAAGAAAAGATAAATCCTGATACAGGAAATGATTCGTCATTGGAAAAAGAAGTACGAGCTATTTATTGTATGTATTCTGATGATGAACTTCATCAAGGAATATTGTCTCCAGGATATTGTCAGGAAAATAAAATTTATGGAACACAAGTTGAATGGGAATCAATTAATTTAGTGTTATCTAATGTGATTTTGGGTTATAATTTGCAAAATGATATTAGATTGGAAATTGAGAAAAAATTTAAAGATAAGTGTGTGTATGCATGATATGAAAACAACCAAGAAATTATAAAAGAGTACGAAATATGCGTTTTCATACTCTTTTTGATGTACGGTTGTTACTTCTTTATCTCTTTCAATATCTTCACCCGTTCCGGGTCAGAATGGTTTTTCTTAAGCAAGGTTATATATTCAAATAATTCCTCGCGGGTCATATCATCCAATACAAAGAAGTCTGCGATAAGTTGATCGACTTTTGGTAAATCGGAATAATCAAATTTCGTAAAAATGGCTGATGTACGATTGGATAGGTAGGCTTTTTTTGAACGTTGATCGGACATGCCAAGCAATTTGCCAACTTCTGGAAGTGATTCATCCTCTTCATTATAGGGATTCTCATTGCATATGGTGGCAAGAGGGATGTCTAATGTATTGGCAAAACGTAAAGCGGTATCATAGCGTATGGGGGTGTCCCGACGGATGATAGAATAAATTGTTGGTGCTGGAACACCGGTGTTTCTGGAAAGAGTTTTTACGCTCATCTGCTTTTCGTCTAATATTTCTTTTAACACTTTTCCGTAGCCCATGTTGTATCTTCCTTTCAAAAAATATAATTTAATTTTATCATGAAACCTATGAAAAGAAAAGTAAAAATGAAAGAAAGTTATTTATTTTTTATGCAGTTAATAGGATGAATAAAAATAATACGCATAAAAAATAAATAATATTATTGACAAAATACGCAACGGAGAATATAATGACATTATAGAACGCATAAATTATAAATAATCAGATTCAATATTTATGCGATGATACCAGGAAGGGAGGTGCTGATATGCAACAGATACATGAGGGAAAACCGTTGTACGTCGGAGTGGACACGGTAGCATATGACTTTGGTGTAAGTCGAGCAAAAGCCTATGCAATTATCAAGGATCTCAATATGGAATTGAAAAAAGAAAATCCAAGAGCCATTGTTGTGGCAGGAAAAGTCAACCGCATTTTTTATGAAGAATGTGCAGGAATTAGACGATAAGTTGCTGAAAAGATGCAAGGAGGTGGAGCGATTGGCGGTATTTCGAGATACATGGGATGGTTATAACGGAAAGGCGTGGCGTGTACAACTGCGTTATATCGACTGGCAGGGAAAAAAGAGACAGCATACCAAAAGAGGTTTTCGAAGTAAAAAGGAAGCGCAGGAGTATGAGCGTGAGTTTACAGCCAAAAAGAGCAGAGACATCAATATGGGATTTGCAACATTTGTAAATTTGTATTTGGAGGAAATAAAACCACAAATTCGGATTACTACATACGAAACAAAGATTCACATTGTGAAGACACATATTTTGCCGTATTTCTCGGAAAAGAATCTGTCTGAGATTGACGCAACGGATATTTTGAGATGGCAGAATGAAATGCTGCAAAAGAGAGATGAGAATGGACGAGGCTATTCAAATACTTATTTGAGAACTGTAAACACGCAGTTGTCAGCAATCTTCAATCATGCAGTAAGATATTATGGCTTGGCGGAGAATCCATGTAAGCGGTGCAAAAAGATAGGAAAATCCAATGCAGGAGAAATGTTTTTTTGGACGAAGGATGAGTATTTGAGATTTGCCGAGGAAATGAAAACAAAACCGATTTCGTATTATGCGTTTGAAATCCTTTACTGGACGGGAGTCCGTGTCTCAGAATTGCTGGCACTTACTCCGGCGGACTTTGATTTTGAAAATCGGAAGATGGTGATCAATAAGCAGCTTCAGGTGGTTCATGGAGAAAAGAAAATAATGCCGCCGAAGACAGAAAAAGGAAACCGAATCATAGATCTGCCGGATTTTTTGTGTGATGAAATTGAAGATTTGCTGGGAATGCTTTATAAACCGGATAAGGACATGCGAATTTTCAATATCACCAAAAGTTATCTTCATCATGAAATGGATCGTGGAGCGAAGGCAAGTGGCGTAAAGCGAATTCGAATTCATGATTTGAGACATAGTGCCTGTGCAGCGTTGATTGAACTTGGATTTTCGCCGGTTCAGATAGCAGAGAGGCTGGGGCATGAATCAGAAACAGTTACGATGCGGTATGCACATTTGTATCCATCGGTACAAAAAGATATGGCAGATAAACTGAGTGTGATGCGAAAAGGAAGTGAAAATCATGGCAGATAAAATATACAGGAGAACAACACAGTCGTCCCATACATTGAAAAGTAACGATGGGAAAAAGGCAAGAAAACGAAATGTTATTTTGAATTTTCGTGTAACAGAACAGGAAAAGAATTTGATTGAAAAAAGGATAGAATTGTCCGGTCTAAAGAAATCAGATTACTTTATTGAAAGCTGTCTGTATCAGAAAATTCTGGTAAAGGGTAACATTCGTACTTCGGATAAGATGAAGGAACAACTGGCAAGGATTGCAGATGCTTTGAAAGAATCCGAGGAAGAGGATTTTTCCGGCGTGTTATCTGGAGAGGATGTAATTGCTTTGAAAACAATACTTGAAATGCTTACGAAAACTGCTCAAAAGAAGGGAGGTGAAGGTTGATATGGATGAGACAAACTTGAAAATAATCAATATGTCGGATGTTGAGTCGAAGGAAATATCGTGGCTCTGGTATCCATTTATCCCATATGGCAAACTAACAATCATTCAGGGTGATCCCGGAGAGGGAAAAACTACACTCGTATTGAATATTGCGGCAGTTCTTTCCAAGGGACAGGGGCTGGACGAACATATGAAACCGGAACAGCCACTGCATATTATTTACCAGACGGCAGAAGATGGCTTGGCTGATACTGTAAAGCCGAGACTTGAAAAGGCACAGGCTGACTGCAATAACATTTTTGTGATTGACGAAACGGATGTATCTCTTAGTATGCTGGATGAACGAATTGAGCAGGCAATTTTGAAGGAAAAAGCAAAGCTTATGATTCTGGATCCGATACAAGCATATCTTGGCGCCAAAATGGATATGAATCGTGCAAATGAAGCAAGAGATATGACAAAACATCTGGGGCAGGTGGCAGAACGGACCGGCTGTGCTATTGTTTTGATTGGTCATATGAATAAAAATGCCGGCGGGAAAGTTGCCTATCGAGGAATGGGTTCTATTGATTTCTTTGCTGTGGCAAGAAGTGTGTTGCTGGTTGGCAGAGTAAAGGGGCAGGAAAACCGGCGTGCCATGATACAGATAAAAAATAATCTGGCAGAACGAGGGCATGCCAAGTCCTTTGTTCTGACGGATGGAGTATTTACATGGAAAGGTGATTACGACATAACCGAGGATGAACTAGCTGGCGGATTTGCACCAAAAACCAGCAAGCAGGAAGAAGCAAAAGATTTGTTGGTTTCTTTAAGTTGCACTACAAAAGAAGCAGCAGTATCTCAGATACAGGAAAAAGCAAGAGATAGAGGCATTTCCTGGCGTACGATGGAAATGGTTAAAAAGGAACTGCAAATAAAATCCAAAAAGGTAAATAATGCCTGGTATTGGATTTTAGATAGTAAATATTTTTAGTCGCAAGGCAACAACGCAACAATACAAGCCATAGGAAAATACGGTGTTGCAATCGAAGATTTTGAGAAATCAACACCGCAAAAGCCATTGTCCTACATTGTTGCGTTGTTGTGTTTTGCTGGCAGAAAAATAACCGGAGAAAGGAAAAAAATATGGAAAAAAAGAAAAATGTTACAATCCCGGAAGAATTATTTATAGATTTAGTGAAATATTTTCTGGCAGATATTCGATGGGATGAGGATAGGATACGATCCGGACTACAGGAGAAATTGGAAGCAATGGTGAAACGGGAATTGTATACCCGATATAAGACGGCTGGAACGCCAGAGGAAAGAGAGAAGGCAAGACAGGAGTATTTAGAGAAAGTCGGTATATCGGAGAACTTCAGATGGTGATTTTGGCCTATCTGTGATTACAATCTCGTGGCACGAGATTGTATGTACGGCGAAGTAAAAAAGGGTTCAAGGGAGTTTTCCCTTGCAAGGACATCCAAGGATAATCCTTTGATGTGCATCCGTGTGGACACAGGATGCGTATCTTGCAAGGCATAAAAGAACAAGAAAAATGTGCATTTTATGTGCTATAAATATACATTAAAATTGATGAAAAATGGGACAAAAATGGTATGTTTGGACATTATGTCCAGACATGACAGGGAAAAACAACGGTATTTTTGCGTTTGGACAAATTGTCCAAACGTGAGGGCCAAGAAAATAATTTGTGTTTGGACATGATGTCCAAACGGGAAAAGAAAGGATGTAGAGGGATGGAATCAATTTTTGAAAAACTTGGAGGAATGTATCATTTAGGAGAGGATGGAGTGTATTATCCGGAGATTGCTGTATTAAATGAGCAGTATGAAATCGGGAAATATGGGCGCTTGAGATGTAAATATTTGAAAAGATTTCATCATAGCAGATATGCGGCAATGGTGTTGCAAGGGGAGTTATACAAACATCTGCAGGAAGTAGAGGAGGAATGTTTTCGACAGATGGAAAGTTTGACTGAGACAATGAAAAAGCGTGATGGTGTTACGGAGGAACTTAAAGCGGAGAATCAGATGCTGTGGGTGAGGAAGATGAATAATGTTCAGGCGATGGCGGAGGAGATTGTTTTGAGGGAAGTGGTGTATGGGTAATAGTGTTATTGGGTTAGAAGTACGAACTAAAAGTGTCTTTGTAATGGATAAGGCGAGTAAATAAGATTAATATGAGTAAGGGAGGCGAATAAAAAATATGCCATTATAAAAGAATATTGGTTCCTCGAAAAAGTAATTTTTAGGGTTGTAAAATTGAAGAAAAAATGATATAATATAATCATGAAACGGAGGATGATTGCATGGTGGCTGAAAAACAGACTCACGCAGGCAGAAAGGCTATTCCTGTTGGCGATAGAAAGAATGGTTATAAAGTATATTTAACAAGAGAGCAAAAAGAAGCGATAGAGTACTATGGGATTGGTTCTTCTTTTTCTGAAAGATGTGTTAACTTGTTGATGATAGAAATAGCACGGCAACAGCAGGTGAAACAAAAGACGATACGAGTAATAGATTTATTTGCTGGATTAGGTGGAATACGCATAGGATTTGAACAGGCGATGAAAAAGAAGGGGTTCGAAACAAAATGTGTGTTTACATCAGAAATCAAAAAATATGCAATTAAGGCATATCAAAATCATTTTGGAAATGAAAAGATATATGGGGATATTACGCAAGTGAAAACAAAAGACATTCCAGATTTTGATGTATTACTTGCAGGATTTCCCTGTCAGCCATTTAGTTCAGCAGGTAAAGGATTAGGGTTTTCAGACACTAGAGGTACGTTGTTTTTTGAAATTGAGCGTATATTGAGAGATCGTATACAGGAAGATAATCCGGTAAAAGCATTTTTGTTAGAGAATGTTGAGGGATTAGTCAATCACGATAATGGTAATACATTGAAAGTGATTATCGATAAATTAGTGTCCTTAGGCTATCAGGTTTCTTGGAAAGTATTGGATTCACAATACTTTGGGCTTGCGCAGAGTAGAAAAAGGATATACATTGTTGGTACCTTAAATCAAAAAATTGATTTGGAGACATTTGAGGTGACGACAGCAAATTTTGGAGACATAATGGAGAAAGGTTTGCCAACGATAAAAAGTAAGTTTTCGAAATGTCTTTTTGCAAACTATTCTCCAGAGGAGGTTTTAGGCAAATCAATAAAGGATAAAAGAGGAGGAAAGGACAACATTCATTCGTGGGACATTGATTTGAAGGGAAAAACAACCAGAGAACAGCGCGAATTGTTAAATGTTCTTTTGAAAGAACGACGGAAGAAGAAATGGGCAAAGGAAATCGGAATAAAGTGGATGGATGGAATGCCATTAACATTGAGTCAAATAAGAACATTTTATGATGTTAACAATCTTCAGGAAATATTAGATGATTTAGTGCAAAAAGGATATTTGGCGTATGAGCACCCAAAAGCTTTAGTAAATGGTCAACGAAAACCAGATTTGAAAAAGCCCAAGGGCTACAATATTGTAGCCGGAAAACTGTCATTTGAGTTTTCTAAGGTTCTTGATCCGAAGAAATTAGCACCGACATTAGTAGCGATGGATGTTTCAAAATTGGGAGTTATTGATGGAGATGGAATTAGAAAACTAACCATAAAAGAGGGGCAACGGTTATGTGGATATGATCCAAAAACTTATGATTTAAGTGTAGTTAAGGAAAATGAGGCTTTTGACCTGCTGGGTAACACTGTTTGTGTTCCGGTAATAGAAGCTATATCAGAAAAAATTGCAACTGCATTAAGGGGATAGTTCCTCTTTTTGTGGTTGCTTTTGGTGTATTTAACGGAAAATGTATGTTATAATAAAAAGAAATAAAGAATGGCGGTGATTACAATGAAATATATAACGGCATCTGAAATAATTGAGTTGTTGAAAAAACAGAATATCAACAATGCTATTGGACAAATAAAAATGTCACTTAATGGAACAGAGGTTGTCATTAAGCAGAACGATATAATTGGCAATGCACTTCAAGAGTGGTTGGGACAGTTTTTGAAAGAGAACGACATATATTTTAGAAGTGCAAAGGGACAGACTTTTCCGGATTTTTACTTGTCAGAATCGGATGAAAAGAATTTGTGTGAGATGAAAACTTATTATGCAACCAGAAATGCAGCTTTTGATGTTGCAAATTATTTTGGATATGTTGATTCTATCCGACAAAAGCCATGGAGATTAGATAGTGATTATCTTATATTTGCATATTTAAGTGATGATCATGGTAACATTTCTATTCAAGATATGTGGTGTAAAAAGGTATGGGAAATAACGGGTCCGGCACAGGATTTCGCTTTGAAATGTCAAAGGAAAAAGGGTCAAATATACAATATTCGTCCTGCGAATTGGAAAGAAAATAGTAGAGGAACATTAAAACCATTTTCTTGTAAAGAAGAGTTTATTGCAGCATTATATAAAACACATCTAAGTGATACTAACCAGACAAAAGTATCAAAAGCATGGTTGGATGATGTTGTTGTCGAGTACGAGCGATATTCTGGTGAAAATATGCTCAATAGAGTAATGCAGTATGTGAAAGGAACAAAATAATATGAATAAACCAGAAAAAATCATGTTTTCGGATTTTATGGATTCAATGACTTCTTTTTATATAGACGAAGGTTTTGAAGACAGAATGGAACATGAGCAAAAAATTAGACAAAGAGAAACTAGAAAAATTTATAAGAGGATTGAAGCAATTAGTACATATGAGGGATTGAAAAGCTATATTGAGGAAGAGAAGGATTCTTTGCACAATTTAACTAGTTTGCTAGGATTGTCAGAGGAAAATTTTAAACGAGTTGTTTCAATGATACGGCGTAATCATGGTCAGAAATTTGTTTCTGAGTGGAGTATCAATGAAACCAGAACAAAGATGTTGAGCGATGAGTTTTATATGAAAGAAATATGCGGATTGCTGCTGGGAGAAAAGGACTATAGTAATGATATTCCGCGTTTCGTCTTAGATCAACTTTTAATTGATACTAAGAAATTAAAAGCATTTTCATCACCAAAGGTGTTGCCAGAAATGATAAAAAACTCATTTAAAGGAACATATAGTACACAGGTGGGAAGAGAAGTTGAGAATTTAGTTGAAGAGATGTTACAGAAACATATAGGAAATCGATATGTATGCAGAAAGAAAATTTTTGATCGAAATATTGATTTTGTGATTCCTAATTTACAGAAGCCGCAAATTTTAATAGAGGTTTCTTATATGGTAACTACCGGTAGTGGTCAGTCAACGAAACGGGAAACTATGATAAATGTTGCTAAGGAAGTAATTAACAGAAACATGCATGATAATGACAAAATGATTTTTATAAACATTATTGATGGTGCAGGCTGGATTGCACGCCAAAAGGACCTAGAGAGAATTTATTCTGCTTCAGATTATGTACTTAATTTGAACACTTTATCAAACTTGGGAGACATTCTGGATTTCTATTGCAAATAGAGAAACAAGTGGGGAGGAAATATAATGAATAAATTGGAAATAGAATTAACAAATTGCTTTGGGATTGATTCACTGAACTATAAGTTCAACTTTGAAAAAGGAAGAGTTTTTTCTGTATATGCAAGAAACGGTCTTATGAAAACGTCTTTTGCGAAAACTTTTCAATTAATTCAGAAGGGAAAAATAGAGGATGTTTCGGATGCAATATTTGGAAATCAGGGTTCTGCTATAGTGAAGATTGATGGCCAGGACATAAGTAAAAAACAAGTATTTGTTATTAAATCGTATGAAAATTCATACGAAGCAGACATATCTTCATTACTTATTAGAGGTGATGTTCAGACACAATTAAAGGATGTTTTTAAAATTCGCACAAAATTATTGAAATCATTAGAAAAGGAATCAGGATTAAAAATAAAGAAGACATATTTGGGTAAAAGCGTATATGAATTAGAGCCTGCAATTGTAGAAGATTTTGGCTTTGCGGAGAAAGATATACTTTCAAATTTAGACGAACTAGCTTCTTATGAGCCTGAAATAGAATGTGGAAACATCAAATATTCGGAGATATTTGATGATACTGTTTTGAAAAAAATCATGACTGAAAAGTTTCAAGAGGGCATTCGTGATTTTGTGTCTGCATCCAATGAAATTTATGATTCATTTGATTATTTAGAAAAGGGAAATCTTACATTGCCAAAACTCAAAGATTTGAAAAAAGCACTGTTCAAAGATGCTTTTTTTTCTAGAGAAAATAAGATAATCCTTTCGGGTCAGCAGCCGATTGACAGTGTTGATATGCTAGAGCAACACATTAATGAAATTGATGCAATGATACAACAAATGCCAGCGTATAAAGCGATTGAAAATCTTCTTAGCGATTCAAAAGGAATGACATTGAAGGATATTATAGAAGTTAATCCTGAAATAATTGAGTATCTTGCAGTAGATAAGCTGATAGAGCTGAAAAAGAGTTTATGGGGATCGTATATTAAGAAAAATAATATTTTGTTTGGCGAGTTGCGCGATAAATATAATTCACTTTCACATGCAATAGATAATCTTGAGATTGATAGTACACCGTGGAAAGAAGCATTAGATATATTTAAACAACGTTTTTCAGTTCCGTTTAATATGGAAGTTGTTAATCTGAAAGGTGCGATCATAGGTGAAAGTATGCCGCAGGTTCAATTCTCATTTACTAAGGGCGATGCTGTTAAAGCTGTTGATAGAAGCGAACTTGATAAATTAGATACACTGAGTCAAGGTGAAAAAAGGGCATTATATTTATTAAATATTATTTTTGATATTGAACAGATAAAGAGTACAGGAGAAGAGGTTATTCTTATTATAGATGATATTGCAGATTCATTTGATTACAAGAATAAATATGCTATTATAGAATATTTATATGAATTAGCACAAGAATCGAATATTTATATGCTGATTATGACACACAATTTTGATTTTTACAGGACTGTTGCGGGCAGGATACCTGTTGCTAGAGAAAATCGACTTGTAGCAGAGTGTTCTGACAATAATTTGAAATTGGAAAAAGAATTTTATCAGGATAAACCATTTAAAAACTGGAAAAATAAACCTACTGATAAATATATTTTTGCATTGTTACCATTTGTAAGAAATTTGATTGAGTTTGGAGTGGATCGTAATATTTCTAGTACTGAAAGTGATTATTTATTTTTAACATCATTGTTGCATGAAAAGGATGATTCGATGGAAATTACCTTTGGAGAGATTGAACCTTTGTTTCAACAATATGCGGGAGTAAACCAATTCGGAGAATCAGTAGAAAAAAGTGCTACAGTGTTGAGTAAACTTAGCTCGGTTTGTGACAATATTACAACAGAAGATACAAAACTAGAGAATAAAATTGTATTATCTATTGGTATACGTCATGAAGCAGAGAAATACATGTTTCAGCAAATTGGGAATTATACTGGTCGATTAAGATGGACAAAAAATAAACAACATAATGTGGGGGGAAGTACGGAATTTATTGAATTTGTTCATGAAAGCAATAATCAGACAAGGCAACTATTCAATGGATTTAGACAATTTGGTAATGATGAAGAGATAAAAATTTTGAATGAAGTAAATATAATGACACCAGAGCATATTCACATAAATTCATTTATGTATGAACCTATTCTAGATATGGACATTGTTGAGCTACATAGGTTATATCAGACGGTAAGAAACTTGAGATAGATATATCAATGGTGTGAATAGAATCATTAATACTGCAAAGAATAAAGGAGATGAAATAAAATGGGTAAATTGACATCATTTGATCCGTTATTAACAAAATATGGAGGATCGGAGGAGGCAGTGATTAGCTCGGTAAAAAGAGAAATACGAAATATTTTAAATTCATATGTGGGTTGGTATGATCCCTTTTGTGAACTTATTCAAAATAGCTTAGATGCTATTGATAAGCGTAAAGAAAAAGAAGAGTTTGATGGAGAAATTCATATAACTATTAATTTGATGAAAAATACAATATCTGTAACAGATAATGGTATTGGATTTAAAGAGTCAGAATATATGAAATTTTTGGCACCTAATTTTTCTTTCAAACCGGATGGGTTTCGTGGACATAAAGGAGTCGGCACAACCTATTTAGCATATGGATTTAATTATATTCAAGTCTATACTAAAACACCAGATTTTAAAGCCGGTGGCGTGATGAAAGATGCAAGAAGTTGGTTGGATGATCCATCACCTTCGGACAATCCTAAGGTGATAGAGGATAATGAAAATGTAAAAGATCCATGGTTTGATACAATAGACCGAGGGACTTCTATGACGATACAATGTGATTCTGAAAGTTATCCTAAAGACCTCTCGTGGATGGGACTAGATAATGCCGATAGTTGGCTCAAGGTGCTAAGGGTTCAAACTGGATTGGGGCAGATAAATAAAGTGTCGGATGTAAAAGTTGTTATTGAAGTTGTAGATAAAAAAGAGAGGGTGACCCATGCTGAAAAAAATTCACCGGAGTATTTGAGTGTAATAGAATTTTTAAAAAAAGTACAAACAGTGGACGATATTAATGCTAAAATGGATGATTTATACAAGAAAAATCGTTTTGTTCCAGGAAGTAAAATGCCAGCAAAATTTTCTAATTTAGATGCTGTGTATGACAAGTGGAATTGCGACGAAATATGTGAAAAATTGCTGCTAGATAAAGAAGAAATAGAATTGGTAAAAAAATACAATGTAACAATGATTTTTGCCTATGTTTATTCTTTATCGGTATGGGATAAGATAGATAAGGCAATAGGAATTAGAAAAGGTAGCCATGTATTATATGGAGGAATTCAATTAGCTGCAAATAATATGCCACAGGGGGAATTAATTCAAATTCCATTAACGAAAAATATTGGGCGCCAGAAACAAGCAAATATTGTTGTTCATTTTGAAAATTGTTCTGCTGATTTGGGAAGAAAGGGATTTAAAAAGGAAATCACAGATTTGGGAAAAGAGCTTAGTCGTAAGCTTATGGACAAACCTTTAATGAAAGTAAGAACCTGTTTTAAAGCGAACACAGGAGCTGCACCTGATTTGCGCCGTCAAATGGTTCTTTCTGATTGGAAGGATGAAATGACTCAACATGAACAGGAATGTCCATTAAAATTGGAAAATCCAAATTTCTTTGATCCAGTTAAAAAAATTGCAATTACATCAGTGCCAACTCGTGAGCAGGATGTTATTGCATTATTTAATCAGCTCATTGCAGGTGGAGTAGTGCGTGGGATTAGAATAATGTCAACTAATGAACGGACGACTTATGATAGTTTATTTAAAATTGTGATTTCAAATAATAGAGATGTACAGTTGTTTGATAAGACGCATAATCCATTAGGGGTTTCGGAGGATGTACTTGATGAAATGTTGCAGGACAAAGAGGAGATTGTGTCTGGACCACAGGTTTTGGAATATAAATTTTCGGTTGACGGACTTGTTGAAGATATAGATTCCGGGTTGAAAAATACAAGTGATATTGATTTGATGGTTGCATGGGAAGCGGGAGAACGTTACAGGGATAATTTTATTATTGAATCTTTAGTGGTTGATGGAAATGAAAGTTTGCGACAATATCATGGAGTGACTCATCAATTGCACTCAGCCAATACAGGAGAACATGTATGCAACATGATTTTGCTAAAGGATTTAATGATGTATTTAAATAATTCAGAAGGGTTTGAAGAATTGCAAGAATCCTATGAACAATAATGTGTTATTTTAAAATTAATTATAAAGACAGAGCTATTGCCAATAACAAACTTGTTGCAAAATGAAACAAGTTTTGAAACGAGTTTGTAAAAACTGTCAGCAAAATGTAAGCAAAAAATCCCGCGAACTCAAAAAATCACTGGAATAAGCAGGCTGAATATACAAATTACCCGCTTTAACGGATTGACAAACCACAACATATAGTTGCCAAAATTGAGTTTGAATAAATCGAGTTGCTTAAAAAAGCCAGTGTTTATGCGGGTTTCA
>ERZ831773.2517-NODE-2517-length-14597-cov-3.339018_pt1 | contig 14597 bp, 9 predicted proteins | sample MGYA00519696_ERZ831773 | MGnify/ENA primary metagenome ERZ831773 (study PRJEB31850, sample SAMEA3708720) | human gut metagenome | biome: human gut; feature: human-associated habitat; material: faeces | place: China | collected 2014 ...
GATCGTGGACAACACCTTCGCCTCCCCGTACCTGTTCCGCCCGCTGGAGCACGGCGCCGACGTCGTTGTGGAATCCGCCACCAAGTTCATCGGCGGCCACGGCACCACCCTCGGCGGCGTGATCGTGGAAGGCGGCAAGTTCAACTGGGCCGAAGTGCCGGGCAAGTTCCCGACCCTGACCGAGCCGGATCCGTCCTACCATGGCCTGAACTTCTATGAGGCCCTCGGCGGCGCCGCCTTCGTGACCCGCGTGCGCGCCATCCTGCTGCGCGACACCGGCGCCACCCTGTCCCCGTTCGCGGCCTTCCTGCTGCTGCAGGGCACCGAAACCCTGTCCCTGCGCGTCGAACGCCACGTCCAGAACGCGCTGAAGGTCATCGATTACCTGAAGACCGTTCCGGAAGTCGAGTCCATCTCCCACCCGTCCATCGAAGGCCGCAAGGACAACGAGCTGTACAAGAAGTACTTCCCGAATGGCGGCGGCTCCATCTTCACCTTCGACATCAAGGGCGGCAAGGACGCGGCACGCGTGTTCATCGACAACCTGCACCTGTTCAGCCTGTTGGCCAACGTGGCCGACGCCAAGAGCCTCGTGATTCACCCGGCCTCCACCACGCACTCCCAGGAGACAGTGGAGGAGCTCGAGGATCAGGGCATCCACCAAGGCACCATCCGCCTGTCCATCGGCACCGAGAACATCGAGGACATCCTCGATGACCTGAAGGGCGGCTTCGAAGCCCTTCGCGCTTCCGGCTTGGCCAAGTGAGGTCGACAGGAAGGTTGACGGCCCGATGAGAAGGGGCGCGATGCTAATGGGGTGCATCACGAATCATCGAGCCGCATGGGGTGCCTTCCGCCTGATCGCTTGACCCAAGGAATAGAAAGCTCGCACTGATGTCATGCAGTGCGGGCTTTCTTGCGTCTGTATGCCTCACACTGTTTGCGCAGAGGCATGAATAGTGTGAGACCTGAGACGACATAATCCTCAAGGATGAGGGCCGGCGCGTGGCCGACCGCCCAATTCAGTCTGGCGCACGATGGGGCGCGCCGTTATTTCTTCATAAGTTGGAATCATCATCCGGGCATAAGGCCCGGCCAAATATGGAGAGACATTATGAACGTGCAGAACCCGGCCGCATCGCGCGGCATCGCTATTCAGGCCGTCGACTTGGTCAAGAACTACGGCGCTGGCAGCAATATGGTCCATGCCCTGCGCGGCGTGAACGTGAGTTTCGAACGCGGCAAATTCACCGCCATCATGGGCCCGTCCGGCTCCGGCAAATCCACGCTTATGCACACGCTCGCCGGCCTCGACGCCGCCACATCCGGGCATATTCTTTTCGGCGGGGCAGACCTGACCCGCATGGACGACAAGCAGCTCACCTTGCTACGTCGCCACAAGATCGGCTTCATCTTCCAAAGCTTCAACCTGTTGCCCATGTTCACCGCCGAACAGAACATCCTCATGCCACTGACTCTCGCCGGAGACAAGCCCGACCACGCCTGGTTCGACCTGCTCGTCGATACCCTGGGACTGAAGCAGCGCCTGAACCACCGACCGAATGAGCTGTCCGGTGGCCAGCAGCAGCGCGTGGCCATCGCCCGCGCGCTGATTACCAAGCCGAAGCTGGTGTTCGCTGACGAGCCGACCGGCAACCTCGACTCCGTTTCCAGCGCCGAAGTGCTTGGCTTCCTGAAGCGTTCGGTCAACGAGCTTGGCCAAACCATCGTCATGGTCACGCACGATGCGGTGGCCGCCTCCTACGCCGACCGTGCCATCGTATTCGCCGACGGACAGATCGTGGCCGACGAGGCGAATCCCACTGCCGAAACGATGAACGAGCTGCTTATGGCCGAACGCGAACGCGCCACGCGCACTGCCGTCACCAGCACACGCGCCGACACGCTCGCCCGTCTTGCCGGTGTAAAGGATGTGCCCAACCTGCCCATCACCGACGCTCCATTGCCCCCAGCTGGGAGAACCGGCACCATGCGCCATGCCCGCGCCGCCGCCCAGCACGCTCGCTGAGCCGGAAAGCGAGAGACAGGACACCCCCATGTTTTCCATCACTCTGAAACTCATGAAGAAAAGCGCCAGGATGCTGATTCCGGCAGGCATCGCCATCCTGATCGGCACTGCGTTCATCGCCGCTACCTTCCTGTTCGGCAACGCGATGAACGATGCGCTTGCCGCTCAGAACACCGCCCAGCTCGGCGGCGCGAACTACGTGATCAGCCCGGATAGCGGCAAGGACCTGACCGATAAGGACCAGGACTACATCTACACGCGCACGGTTAACGACTTCCAGCTTGACCGCATCCGCGCCACCGAAGGCGTCAAGGACGCGCGCGCCAGCTACGCGGGTTCCGTGACCGTAACCCGTGGCAACAAGCATGCCAGCAGCTACGTCATCACCACCGCCGCAAAACGTACGCTGCTGCCGGTCACCATCACGCAAGGAGACCAGCCGGCGGACAGCAACGAGATTGCCCTGACCAAGTCCGTAGCCGACCAGCTTGGCGTCAAGGTAGGGGACCGTGTGACCGTCAACTCGCAGGCGGCGCAGTATGCGGGCAAGACCGGCGATTCGGCCGGTAATACCGGTGACGCTGGTGATGAGTCGGCCCAGAACGCCGATGGCACGAGCTCGCACGACGGTGATTCCGATGCCGCGTCCGGTGCGTCCGTCTCATCCGATGGCGCCAACACTGCCGACTCCGGCATGACCGTGCGCGTGGTAGGCCTTACCGACGACCCGAACGGTGCCTACGCCTACTACGGTGGCGCTTCCGTGCTTTCCGACAACGTTATTACCGCGATGGCCGGCAGCAACGATTTCGGCAACCTGCCTGTCTACCTCGTCTATCTCGATATCGACGATGCCAGTGACACGGCTGCGGCATCCACCGTGAAACAGGTCAGCACACTGCTCCCTAAGCATTTCAGCGTGCAATCCCGTGCCGCGCTCGTCGAGGAATCCGTCAAAAGCATGAGCTCGGGCGAAACCAGCATCACCACCATCTTCCTGCTGAGCTTCGGCATACTTGCCATGCTGGTCGCGGCACTCGTCATCGCCAACACCTTCCAAGTGCTCGTGGCACAGCGCCGCCGCACACTCGCCCTGCTGCGCACCATCGGCGCGAACAAAAGCCAGCTGTATGTCTCCGTGCTGTTTGAAGCCGGTGTGCTGGGACTGATCGCCTCCGCACTGGGAGTGGGCCTGGGCATCGGACTCATGGCCGCACTATGCCAGTCGGGCCTGATGAAAGCCACCGGCATGACCATGCGACTGGTGCTATCCGGTCCGGTGTTCACGGTGCCTATGGCATTCGGCATCATTATGACGGTGATTGCCTCGCTAGGCTCTGCGCGTTCCGCTACCGCCGTCACCCCGCTGGAAGCGTTGCGACCCATCGAACTGACCGACACGCGACGGGCCGGTGTGGTCCGCGCCGTGATTTCCGTGCTGCTGATTGTGGCCGGCGTGGCACTGTGCGCATTCTCTGTATGGCAGATGTCCGAGAACATCGCCGGACGTGATTCAATGGCCGACAAGCAGTATCCGCTGGTGCTGCTCGCCGCCATCATCGGATGTGCATTGATCTTCCTTGGACTGGTGCTTTCCGCCACGTTCTGGCTACCGGTGCTCATGCGCGGCGTGGGCGCGATGGTTGCACTGGCCGGTCCGTCCGCCAAAGTGGCACATGCGAACATTCAGAAGAACCCGCGCCGCGTGGCCGCCACCGGTGCCGCACTGCTTATCGGCGTGACGCTGGTCTCCACCATCGCCACCGGTGCCGCCAGCGCCAAGCAAACCATGAACGAGGCGCTGACCACGCGCTACAGCGTCGACATGATTGCCGCTGGCACCGATATGACTGGTAAACAGGCCAGCGAGGCAGCCAAAGTCAAGGGCGTTCAGCGCGGTATCTACGCGCCGACCCGCATGATGACCATGAAGGATGCCGACGGCAAGAGCCTGAGTGTGCTGGTCGTGGGCGTGGATGGCGTCGACGCGCTGCGCAAGGTGGTGCGCTCCGATTTGTCCGGTGTGACCATTGATGGCGATTCCGTACTGATGCCCAAGTATTCCGCCGCTACAGGCAAGGATATTCCGCTGGACAAGAGCGTTACGTTCACGGCTGGAGCGGCCGAAGCACAAGCCGATGCCACCAATGGTCCGTCCGGTAATGATGCGAACGGCAGCGCCGAAAACGGCAATGGACAATCCGGCGGCACACAGACGCTGACGCTCAAACCGCGGAAGGTGGACTATCGCCGCATCGCCTCCAACTACGCCGCGGTCGCCTTCGTGGACGCCAGCCACTTCACCAACGGTGGAATCAAGGCCGACGGGCATATCATGCTTATGCGTATTGACGCCGAGGGCGCGGGTGTTGCGCTGAACGACGTATTCACCAACGTGCAGAATGTGTTCTCCGCCAGTGCTGGTGTTACCGTGACCGGTCCGGTGGCCGAACGTACGCAATGGGAGACCATGATCAACGGCATGATGGCATTGTTGGTCGGTTTGATTGCGGTGGCTGTGCTCATCGCCTTGGTCGGCGTAGCGAACACGCTGAGTCTGTCGGTGATCGAACGCACACGCGAATCCGCCACCTTGCGTGCCATCGGCATGACGCGCGGCCAACTGCGGCGCTCGCTGGCGGTGGAGGCGTTGCTGCTTTCGCTCGTCTCCGGCGTGGTGGGAGTGGTATTGGGTACCCTGTTCGGCTGGCTCGGATCCTACATGGTGTTTAGTTTGTACGGCGACACCGTGTTCCCGTTCGAATGGGCCACCAACGGTGTGGTGCTCGGCGTCGCCGCGCTCGCCGCTCTGCTGGCCAGCGTGGCACCCGCCCGCCGGGCCGTCAAAACGCCACCAGTTGAAGCCTTGGCCGAAGCGTAGAGCAATAAGCTCCCTCATCAGAGGGAGCTTTTTTGTTACACCAGCCCGTTATCGTACGCGAAGACTACAGCCTGTACGCGGTCACGGGCGTTGATTTTGGCGAGGATATGCGCCACGTGGGTTTTGACGGTGGGAAGGGAGATAAAGAGCTTGTCCGCGATCTCCTGATTGCTCAGACCATGGGCGATCTCCACCAGCACCTCGCGTTCACGGTCGGTAAGCAGATCCAGTTCGGGATCGGTGTATGCTGGGCGTGACGTATTGGAACCGTCGGAAGCGGCTCCGGCAGGGGAGGGGATGCCGGTCATCGAGCCGGCACCGTTGCCGGCCGCACCGCCAGAGACGCCGACGGCGGAACCGTACACGGCACCGGAGCGCGCGGCATCGCCGGTCAGCGAACCATGCTGCGCGTAACCGTCCTGCATCATCTTTTCGATGAGTCGCTTGGTGGCGGAAGGCGCGATAATCGCATTGCCTTGGAATACAGTACGAATCGAATTGAGCAACGTTTCCGGTTCGGTGTCCTTGAGCAGGAAGCCCGAGGCACCGGCATTGATGGCCGCCATCACATACTCGTCCAAATCGAACGTCGTCAGAATGATTACTCGCGTCGGCCGGTCGTCAGCCGATTCGGCCGAGACGGTCGCGTCGCCCGGCGCGGCCGAGAGCGAGGTAATACGGCTCGTGGCCTCAATGCCATCCATGCCGGGCATGCGCACATCCATCAGCACCACGTCGGGATGCAGGGATTCCGCCAACGCCACGGCTTGGGCGCCGTCGGACGCCTGCCCGACCACCTCCATATCCGGTTGCGAACCAATGACCATGGCAAAACCGGCACGTACCAGCTCCTGGTCGTCCGCAATAATCACGCGAATGCTTCTGCTCTCGTTCATGCTCTCCACTGTATCCGTTTCCTATCGGAGCGCCGCTCCATAAACACCCTGATTGTTCCCTGAGTTCTTATTGGGCAAGTCTCTCACCGGGGTAACGTTCCCGCGTGTTGCATCTGACTATCCAACGAAGCCACCGGTCGCAACTGCATATCCGGCTGCACACCCTCATGGGCCTCGTCGCTGAACCCGGTTTCACGCAACACTCTCAACAGCTGACGCATATGAGCCAATGCGGCGCGCCCCCGAGCACCAATCGCGGCAAAAGCCGCTTCAATCTGCATACTATCAGGCGCAGGTTCGGCGTTGAGCATCACCAGTCCCTCGTCAGCCTGCGCAATCACCGATTCCAGCGTGGTCAGTACTTCGGTTTGCATCGCCGCACTAATACGGTTGCGCTCTAAGTTGGCCGCCAGCACCTTTTGCCGCTCCTGCTCGGCTCGCAGCGCCTCCTCGCGTCGCAACAGCACCAGAGCGTTTGCGCCACGCGAACGGCTCCATCGAGCCATCGCAATGCAGGCAAAACCGACCAACATGATTCCCGCGCCCGGCAGCAAGCCGGACAAAACCAGCCTCCATTTTGAGAGCATGGAACTACCATCGGGCAAAAACAGATGGAACAGCTGACTGTATCCATTCCACCCAGTCATCACCTTGATGCCCGCAAGCCACGAATCGGCTGCCAGCGCCACGCTCACCCAGCGCCAAGCGGACTCTCGTCCATACAATACCGCCGAATACACGGATACCATCGCAAACATATTGATGGTCAAAATCGATGGCAAGAACAACAGTTGCACAGCAGACAGCACCGCCATCGCCAGTGCGCTGCCCTCTGGGAAGCGGCGACGGAACGCCAAAGGCGAGAGCATAATAATCGTCAGCGTTATAGTCGGCACGCGGTTCGGCGAATACGGGGCATTGCCGATCATTTGCAAATCGCCATACGTGGTGGAATCAAATAGCGCAATCAGCACGATAGTGGCGATAACGTCCATCAGAAGATAGTGACGCTCGGTCCACTGCGCAAATCGACCCACCCAGTTCGACTCATGCGTATCTCCTTGGTCGAGTACTTTGGGGCGCGCCCGATCCATCAATCCTCGTATACGCGAGATAACGGTTAGCACCGGATCCTCCGTATCGGTGCCAGACTGTGGGGCGGCAGGGGAGAGCGGAATCGTAGCCGCCACAATAAAGCCACCATTCGGCCCTGGGCCGGCCTGCACGCTGCCACCCAACGACTCAATGCGTTCGTGCATACCAACCAATCCGTATCCGGGCTTATGACCGTCTGCTGCAGACGTCGCGCCACGGCCGTTATCGGATACGGTAATCGACAGCACATCGTTTGACCAGATTTCATCGATGGTGGCTTTAGCACCCTCGCCCGCATGTTTGCGCGTATTGGTCAGTGCTTCCTGCACAAGACGGAACACGGCGGTTTCCGCGTCGGCGGACAGCCGGTCAGGTTGCGCTTTGCCGGTCATATACCGGGACACCACCAGATGACCGTCAAACAGCGAATCGATGTCGGCATATCCGGTACTGCCACTCGCGCCGAACACATTGAACAGACGCTGCATATCATGCTGCGCGCGTTCGGCCTCATGCCGAATCGTGCCCATCGTGTGCTTGGCGATGGCCAGATCATGCGCACCCGCATACCGGCCGCCATCCGACTGCACAATAATCGTGGAGAGCGTATGTGCCACCACATCATGCATATCACGGGCGATGCGTGCGCGTTCGGCCAGCGCCGCGATGCGCGTCTCCTCGGCCTCTTTCGCCACAATGGAAGCGTTGCGCTCGCGCATGGCCGCCAGCGTGGCGTTGCGCGCTCGCTGCCACAAGGCCATGATGATGACGCTCAGCACGCTCGATTCGATGAACGCCGCCTCCATGCCGAAGTCAGCGAGCATCTTGGCCCCGCAGTTGACGGCGCCGCTTGCCCCCACGACGCCGGTGACCGCCGGGCATGTGGGCATCGTGATGGCATCGGCCAGCCAGCCGTCGCGGATGACGCGCGAACCGGAGGAAGGTCCGGCGAACAGCGGACCCACGTTGAAAGACACCGACCAGACCGTCGCCGCGACCAGTCCCATGACGAACGCCGTGACGATGAACCGCCAGGAATGTCGGGGACTGCCATACAGAATCACCGAATACACCATGATCAGGGCGTAGAAATCGAAATACGTGATCGCCGGGCCGAACACAAGATGCGTGATGATCAGCGCCACGAACAGCCAGGCCGCCGGCTCCGGGCAATACCTGCGCAGCATCAGCGGCACGAAGACCGGCAGCGACCACAGCGTCATCGACGCCTGAGTTGCGGGAAACAATATGCCGCCCGTCGAATCAGGGCTGGTGACGCCGATGAACGGCACGCAGCCGGCGATCAGCGCTGCGGCGAGCAACGTGTCCCATAGCAGTGTGCGGGTCGACTCCCGTGCGCACCATGCCCTCACGCGCGCCATAATCTCCATAACGCGCAAGGCTAGCGTGTCCGGCGACGAACCGGTATCACTCTTCAGGAGGATTTATGGACTAGAGTCTTGAACCATGACAATGCTGAGCAAATACTACGTGCCCGGACTGGCCATAGAGGACCATTCCATCGATGTTCCGCTCGACTGGACCGGCCATGAGCCAGGCCAAGCGTTCGACGGCGAAACCATCAAACTGTTCTATCGCGTGGTCACCGCGCCCGAACACGTGCATGACGACCTGCCCCTGCTGATTTTCCTGCAAGGCGGTCCCGGCGGTGCCGGCCCGCGCCTCAACAGCCCGACCTCCGACGGATGGATCGAGGAGGCCATCAGGCACTTCCGGGTGATCCTGCCCGACCAGCGCGGCACCGGCCGCTCCTCGCGCGTGGACACGCACGCCATGGCCCGCATCGCCGCCGCGCACGACGATGATGCCGCGGCCGGCGCACGAGCCCAAGCCGACTACCTGAAGAAGTTCCTTGCCGATTCCATCGTGCGTGACTTCGAACATCTGCGCCTGACCGAATTCGGTGGCCGCAAGTGGGTGACGATGGGCCAAAGCTACGGCGGCTTCCTGACCCTGACCACACTGTCCCTGTTCCCGGCCGGCGTAATCGCCAGCTTCACCACCGGCGGCATCCCGCACGTGCCGGCCGACGCCGCTGAAGTGTACGAGCATACCTTCCCGCGCATGGTGCGCAAGACGACTCAGTTCTACGAGCGCTACCCACAGGACAAGGAGCGCGTGGCCGCCATCGCCGACAAGCTGCCGACTACTGCGGAAGTCGCCGAATTCGTTGGCAAACTCACCGATTCCGTACTGAATCCGATGGCTGGTACCGATGTGGAGCATCGACTTGGCGTGATCGCCGGCATGGCCGCCCACGGCTTCCCGCTGATGCCGAACGGCGACCCACTCACCGTCGAACGCTTCCAGTGCTTGGGATCCGACTTTGGCATGAAGCCGAGCTTCGAGCGTGTCCATTGGATTCTTGACGACGCCTTCCTCGACGGCGACGGCACCGTGCGTGACGGATCGCCGCTGTCCGACGAATTCCTGTCCAAGGTGATGGCCGCCACGTCGTCGCGCCCGCTGTATTGGCCGTTGCAGGAATTCATCTACGCCAACGGCGAGCTTGACGAGCCCATTCGTTGGGCTGCCCAGCGCGTGCGCGACTGCAGGTCCGAATTCGATGCCGTTGCGCGTCCGCTCAACTTCACCGGCGAGGCCATGTTCCCGTGGATGTTCGAACAGGAGTCTGCGTTACGTCCGTTCAGGCCGGCCATGGACCTGCTCATGGAAGACACGCACTTCGGCGTGATCTATGACGAAGAACAGCTGGCCCGCAATGAGGTGCCGTTGCAAGCCGCCGTCTATTTCGACGACATGTACGTCGATTCCGGCCTGCAGCTCGACACCTTGAGCCGGGTGGGCAACAGCCACTACTGGACCACCAACGAATTCGAGCATGATGGTCTGCACGGCCCGCTCGTCTTCAAGCATCTCTATGACGAAGCCCTTAACCGGGGCGATCTCGAAGCATTGTTCTGAAAGGAAGAGACATGACCCCGTCGAACATCACCGTCGGATTCATCGGATACGGCAACATGGCCCAGGCCATCGCCCAAGGCCTCGTCGATGCAGGCGTGCTCTCCGCGGGACGGATGGTCGCCTGCGCCGCCCACTACGACAAGCTTGAGAAGACCACCGCCGAACTTGGCGTGCGTCCGTTGCACAATGCGCTGGAAGTGGTGACGGCCGCCGACGTGGTCATCATCGCCATCAAGCCATACCAGATTGCCGCCGTTGTCAAGCCGCTGACCGACGAACTTGCCAAGCCGGGCAAGATCGTCGTCTCCATCGCCGCCGGCTGGAATCTCAAGAAGTACCAGGACCTGTTCACCACCGAAGACGGCGAATCCGTCGACTCTTCGGACATCCATATCCAGTGCACCATTCCGAACACTCCGATGGCCGTGGGCAAGGGCGTGCTCGTCACCGAATCCGTCAACACCCTGACCGACGACGAAACCGAAACCTTCGAAAGCCTGTTCGGGCCGATCAGCCTCATCGAGCGCGTGGACACCGCGCATATGAACATCGCCATGGTGGTGGCCGGCTGCGCGCCCGCCTTCACTGACATGTACATCGAGGCCTTGGGCGACGCCGGCGTGCAGTACGGTCTGCAGCGAGCCACCGCCTACCGGCTTGCCGCCAAGATGGTCGAAGGTGTCGGCGCGCTCTACATGGCCACCGAAACCCATCCCGGTGCCATGAAGGACGCCGTGTGCTCGCCCGGCGGCACCACTATCAAGGGCGTCGCCCAGCTCGAAAAGGACGGTTTCCGCGGCTCGGTCATCGACGCCGTAGACGCCATCGTCGGCTGACTGCCAATCAGAGTTCGCGTATATTCGCATATCACAGTCAAAGCCTTCGAACCGTATGCTCGGAGGCTTTTGCATATGGCCGGTTCACCACATGCAGGTTCAAGGTGTCCAGCTTCTCCCTAGACTTGGAATCATGTCTCTTACTATCGGAATCGTCGGACTGCCCAACGTCGGCAAGTCCACCATGTTCAACGCACTGACCCGCAACAACGTGCTGGCTGAAAACTACCCGTTCGCCACCATCGAACCGAACACTGGCATCGTACCGTTGCCGGACAAGCGCCTGCCGGTACTGGCCAAGCTGGTCCACACCGAGAAGGTCGTGCCCGCCACGGTGACCTTCGTGGACATCGCCGGCATCGTCAAGGGTGCCTCCGAGGGCGAAGGCCTGGGCAACAAGTTCCTGGCCAACATCCGCGAGGCGGACGCGATTTGCGAGGTTGTGCGCGCCTTCGAGGACGATGACATTGTGCATGTCAACGGCAAGGTGGATCCGGCCGACGACATCGACACCATCAACACCGAGCTGATTCTCGCCGATCTGCAGACCATCGAGAACGCGCTGCCCAAGCTGGAGAAGGATCTGCGCGGCAAGAAGATCGAGCCGGCCTACATGGACGCAGTCAAGCAGGCAAAGACCATCCTTGAAGCCGGCGAGACGCTCGACAAGGCCGCACGCGAAGGCCGCTTCGACAAGGATTCCGTCTACGACCTGCATCTGATGACCGCCAAGCCGTTCATCTACGTGTTCAACGTGGACGACAACGAGCTGGCCAACAAGGACCTGCAGGCTAAGCTTGCCGCATCCGTGGCCCCGGCTCCGGCCGTGTTCCTCAACGCTCAGTTCGAGGCGGACTTGACCGAGCTCGACGAGGCGGATGCCCGCGAAATGCTCGAGGACGCGGGCTTAAGCGAATCCGGCCTTGACCAGTTGGCCCGCGTCGGCTTCGACATCCTCGGACTGCAGACCTTCCTGACTGCAGGCGTCAAGGAGGTGCGCGCTTGGCAGATCCACAAGGGCTGGACCGCCCCGCAGGCCGCCGGCGTGATTCACACCGACTTCGAAAAGGGCTTCATCAAGGCCGACATCGTCTCCTACGACGATTTCGTGGCCGCCGACGGCTCCATGGCCAAGATTAAGGAGGAAGGCAAGCTCCGTCAGGAAGGCCGCGACTACGTCATGGCCGACGGAGATATTGTGGAGTTCAAGTTCAACGTTTCCAAGTAGGGTGCGAACACCCTAGAAAACGGCGTGATTCCAAGGGTTCCGGGGTGTTGGAACTGTGGAATCGCGCCGTTTTTCGATTCACGGAAAACCGCCGTTTTACGCACGTCTTCCGCCGTTTTACGCGGCGATAGAGTGTAAATAGAGTGTAATTCGCAAAGCGCGGAGGACACTCGCCGCAACGACTCCCGCCATGTGCGTGGACGCTCATTGAGTGCTCTCGGACACAAGGAGAACACCATGACGGCGAAGACCACACGGAAGACGGGCGGACGTTCACGGCGCACGAAGGGCGCGGGCGGCATCATCCACCGCGCGGATGGACGATGGGAGTTCCGCCGCGAGATCGGCCGGGACCCCGCCACCGGCAAACGACGGTTCATAGCGGCGAGCGGCCGCACCAAGGCCGATGCCCGCGAACGGTTCGGCACGAAGGTCGCCGAAATGGAGCGCACCGGCCTGCTGCCCGGCGCCAAGAGCCCGTACCTGAAGGATTACGCGGAGCGGTGGCTGGAGGAATACCGGCTCAACGTCAAGCCCACCACATACCGGACACGCGCCGGCAGGATTCATGCGTGCATGGAGGTCATCGGCTGCGTCCGCCTCACGGACCTGACCCCTGACCATATCCGCAAGTGCATGCGCGTGCTCTCCAAGCGGCTCGCGCCCTCCACGCTCAAGGACCATTTCGTGAGCCTGAAGATGATGCTCGACCAGGCGGAGCTCGAAGAGCTCATCCCCGTGGATCCGTGCCGCAGGGTCAAGCCGCCAAGGGTGGAGCCCACCGAGACCAGGATCCTCTCGCCCGAACAGCCGAAACAGCTGATCGAGGCAGTGCCCAACCGGGGAGCGAAACGCCGCGGCCCGGCCCTGACCGTGGACGTGGATGAATCCTGGATGCTGCTGTTCGAACTCGCGTTCGCCGCCGGCATGAGGGAGGGCGAACGGTACGCGCTCATGCCCTACGAGCTGGAGCAACGCGACGGCGTGCCCGGCATCAACGTGCAGCAGCAGATCCAGCAGTACGGCAAACCGGAGGACGCCGTGATACCCGCCTGGCTCAAAGCCGAGCACCTGTACGGCATCCTGTGGCTCACCACGCCCAAGACCCGTGCGGCCCACCGGTTCGTACCCATCTCCGAAAGCCTGTGGGAACGCCTCTGGGCGCGCGTCAAACGACTCGACATAGGCCCGCGCGACCTCATATTCACCAACTCACGAGGCAACCCCGTGCGCAGCAGCACCGAACGCTACAACTGGAACAAGGCGCTGGAAGCCGCAGGACTTCCACCGGTCACCATCCACAGCGCACGCCACTGGACCGCCAGCATGACCGCCCGCGCCAACATGCCCGACGACGCCAGAACCGCCATCATGGGCCACACCAGCATCAGCATGACCAACCACTACACCCACAGGGACGCGGCCAGTCTCGCCGCGCTCCTCGACCGAGCCATCCCTGACCTGCACGACGAGAGGGATGTGATAGACGCGCAGGTCATCGAGGAGGGGAAATGACGAACGTGACGCATAGTAGACTTGTCCGCATGAGCATAAAGAAAGTAGACGGGCCACAGGACCATCATCGATTTATCGATGAGGCCGGTGACATGACCTTCCATTCCGGGAAGCGGGGCCGCAAAACCTCCTCCATCGGGATGGACGGAGTTTCCCGATGCTTCATGATCGGGCTCGTACATGTGAAAAGTCCCCTCGACGATGCTCGTGCGACTATCGACGGTTTTTGTGAGGAGATCAACAGCAGCAAATTCTTCCAGAGCTTTCCCAGCGTCCAAAAGAGAACAAAGGAGGGATGGCATGGCTTCTACCCGCATGCCAGCAAAGATCCTGCGGAACTACGCTATGAATTCCTCAAACTCATGGCGCAGGAGATCGACTTCTCCGCACGAGTAGTTGTGGGCCGTAAGATACCGGCGATCTATCAGCAGAGGCACAACGAACAACCACGTGAATTCTACGCCGACCTCATGTCCCATCTACTCAAATACTCAGGGAAGATAGATCCGTTGATTCTCGACGTCGCGGAACGAGGCAGCAGCACATCGAACCTCAACCTTCAGCATGCCGTGGACATCGCGCAACAGCGCAGCCGTCGCGGCACGGTAACGCATGAATTGCGAAACACCACCAAATTCAACGTCCAACCGTATGATCACGAAATTCTCTTGGCGCTCGCCGACTACAGTCTATGGACGGTCCAGCGAGTGTACGAGAAGGGAGACGAAAAGTTCTTCGGGCTTCTTGAACCGAAGATTGTGCTGGTCCATGATGTTTATGATTCCAGCAGATATTTCAAATCAAAGAACTATTATCGGCCGAAATACAATCCTCTGACCAGAGCATCCATCAACTTCGACGGATGGGCGCAACCTGAATGGTAGAAGGAATAGATGGCCCGTCTCAACTCTAGTCGTGCTGTGACGACGACGGCATGAAGCCGACTTTCGATGAAGGACAGGCCAAAATCCAATAATACGACCAGCTGATCCTTCGAGGGGAAGGATACCTGTGTATTCTTGTCGCTGATCTATAAATGATGATAGACGGTCATGTGGGCGGCAGTCAAGAAAATGCGACAGATTGTCTAATCGTCGATATGTCGCAGGGCCGCCCCGGCGCTCGCAAAGAGCGACCGGGGCGGTTTCGTGTTTAGGGCTTGATCCGCCCG
>ERZ831773.2522-NODE-2522-length-14565-cov-4.026533_pt1 | contig 14565 bp, 9 predicted proteins | sample MGYA00519696_ERZ831773 | MGnify/ENA primary metagenome ERZ831773 (study PRJEB31850, sample SAMEA3708720) | human gut metagenome | biome: human gut; feature: human-associated habitat; material: faeces | place: China | collected 2014 ...
AGTATCAGGGGACAAGACATAATGTTGGATTTGATGTGGTGGACCGCCTGGCGGAGAAATACCAGATAGCAGTCGATACTAAAAAACACCGTGCCCTCATCGGAAAAGGAGTGATCGAGGGACAGAAAGTGCTTCTTGTGAAGCCGCAGACTTATATGAACCTGAGTGGAGAGAGTATCCGTAGTCTGGTGGAATATTACAAGATCGATCCGGAAGAAGAACTTCTTGTAATTTATGATGATATCAGTCTGGAAGTCGGACAACTCAGGATCCGCAGAAAAGGAAGTGCCGGTGGACATAACGGAATCAAAAATATCATTGCCAATCTTGGAACCAGTGTGTTTCCACGGATCAAGGTAGGTGTGGGAGAAAAACCGAAAGGATATGATCTTGCTGATTATGTTCTTGGAAAATTTTCCAAAGAGGACCGTGTACTTATGGAAGAAGGATATGATCTTGCCTGTGAAGCTTCTGCTCTGATCATGCAGGGAGCAATCGATCAGGCAATGAACGAATATAACCAGAAAAAGAAAGAATAAGAGGAGGCAAAAAGCGATGCATGCACTTACGGCTCCTTTATCTGAACTGGCAGAGATTGAAGAAATCTGTGAAGAGCGTGGACGGGAACCGGGCATGCTGCTTCTTTCCGGGTGTGTGACATCACAGAAAACGCATTTGATGTATGCGCTTGGAAAAGGTTATGGGCATACATTGATCGTTCTTTCCAGTGAAGATAAAGCAAAAAAATTATACGAAGAATATCGTTTTTTAAATGAAAATACCAGCTATTATCCGGCAAAGGATCTCCTTTTTTATCAGGCAGATATCCACGGAAAACAGCTGGTCAAACAGCGGATGGAAACCTTGCAGATGATGATGGAGGCAAAAAGCCAGGTTACGGTCATTACAACGATTGACGGATTCATGGATGAACTGCCATCGGAAGCAGAAATAAAAGGGGACATTCTGACCATTTCCAATGGGGAGGCGCTGGAATTTGAATCGCTGAAGGAGAAGATCATAAAACTTGGATATGACAGGGAAGCCCAGGTGGATGGTCCGGGGCAGTTTGCAGTTCGTGGTGGAATCATTGATATTTACCCACTTACCGAGGAATTGCCGATCCGTATTGAATTCTGGGGAGATGAAGTGGATTCAATACGGACTTTTGACGTGGACAGCCAGAGATCTGTAGAGAATCTGGAACAGATCGTTATTTATCCGGCAGATGACAGACTGGGAAGTGACCGGAAAGTTTCTTTTATCAACTACTTTGATCCGAAGGACACACTGGTGTTCCTGGATGAACCAGCAAGGCTTCTGGAAAAAGGGCGTCTGGCAGAAAATGAAGTGGAAAAAGCGAGAGAGAACCGTGCAGAAGAAATGGAAAGGACCGGGGAAATGGAAGAAGCTCCGGAATTTTTTACGACTGATGAAATTATAAAATTTCTGAACAAATTCTGTATGATCGGGATGTGTGCTCTGGAAATGAAATGTAAGCCATTTTTTGTGAAAAAGCGGTTTGGGATCCAGGCAAAAAGCGTTAACCCGTATAATAGCAGCTTTGAGATGCTGACACAGGATCTCAAAAGACTGAAAAGGAACGGATACCGGGCGGTTCTGATTTCTGGGTCCAGAACAAGGGCAAAACGTCTGGCAGAGGATCTACGTGATTATGATCTGAGCAGTTTTTACAGTGAGGATCAGGAACGTGAAGTGAATCCAGGGGAGATCATGGTATGCTACGGGCATATAGAAGTCGGATACGAGTACCCGATGATTAAATTTATTGTCATATCTGAGTCAGATATTTTTGGCAAGACAAAGAAGAAAAAGAAACGAAAAAGTTATGATGGACAGAAAATAAGCAGCTTTTCGGATCTGAAACCGGGAGACTATGTAGTGCATGAGAATCATGGACTTGGAATCTACCGGGGAATTGAAAAGATAGAAGTTGATAAGGTGACAAAGGATTATATGAAGATTTCGTATGCTGATGGTGGAAATCTTTATATTCTTGCCACACAGCTTGACCAGATCCAGAAGTATGCCAGTGCAGATGCTAAAAAGCCGAAACTTAACAAACTTGGAGGACAGGAATGGCATCGCACGAAGAGCAAGGTAAAGACAGCAGTCTGGCAGATCGCCAAAGATCTGGTGGAACTCTATGCAGTACGGCAGTCCAAAGAAGGATTTGTCTATGAAAAGGACACGGTCTGGCAGAAAGAATTTGAAGAAATGTTTCCGTTTGAGGAAACGGAGGATCAACAGCTTGCAATCGAGGCAACAAAACGGGATATGGAAAGTCCAAAGATCATGGATCGTCTGATCTGTGGGGATGTGGGATTTGGAAAGACAGAGATTGCAATCCGGGCAGCATTCAAGGCAGTGCAGGAGAACAAGCAGGTTGTCTATCTGGTCCCTACTACGATTCTTGCACAGCAGCATTACAACACTTTTGTGCAACGGATGAAAGAATTTCCGGTAAGGGTGGATCTGTTATGCCGTTTCCGCACACCTGCACAACAGAAAAAAACGATCGAAGATTTGAAAAAGGGACAGGTTGATATCATCATCGGAACCCACCGGGTATTGAGTAAGGATGTGGCATTTAAAGATCTGGGACTTCTGATCATTGATGAGGAACAGCGTTTTGGAGTACAGCATAAAGAAAAGATCAAAAAGCTGAAGGAAAATATTGATGTTCTGACACTTACGGCAACACCGATTCCCCGAACGCTTCATATGAGTCTGATCGGGATCCGTGACATGAGTGTGCTGGAAGAAGCACCAGTTGACCGGATGCCGATCCAGACCTATGTGATGGAGGAGAATGATGAGATGGTCCGGGAGGCAATCGAAAGAGAAATTTCCCGCCAGGGACAGGTGTACTATGTCTATAACCGTGTCCAGGATATAGCTGAAATGGCAGCGAAGATCCAGAAACTTGTGCCGGATGCAAATGTGGCATATGCACACGGGCAGATGCGGGAACACAAGTTAGAAGATATTATGTACGATTTCATCAATGGAGAAATTGATGTTCTGGTATCGACGACGATCATCGAGACCGGTCTTGACATTTCCAATGCCAATACCATGATCATCCATGATGCAGATCGGATGGGGCTCTCCCAGCTTTATCAGCTACGTGGAAGAGTTGGAAGATCGAACCGTATGGCATATGCATTTCTTTTGTACAGAAGAGACAAAATGCTCCGGGAGGTTGCAGAAAAACGTCTTTCGGCAATTCGTGAGTTTACAGATCTTGGATCTGGTGTAAAAATCGCCATGCGGGATCTGGAAATCCGTGGGGCAGGAAACCTGCTTGGGGAGGAACAGCATGGACATATGGATGCAGTGGGATACGATCTTTACTGTAAGATGTTAAGTGAGGCAGTCCGTCACCTGAAGGGAGAGATCCCGGAAGAAACCTATGCGACAACCGTGGATCTGAATATTGATGCTTATATTCCGGCATCTTATATTCCGAATGAGTATCAGAAACTGGATATCTATAAACGGATCGCAGCAATTGAGACAGAAGAAGAACAGGAAGATATGCTAGAAGAACTGATTGACCGTTTCGGCGATCCGCCACGCAAGGTGCAGCAGCTTCTGATGATCGCGCAGCTGAAGGCGAAAGCACATGCGGCTTATGTAATTTCGGTAGAGCAAAAAGGCGATGAATACAAATTTACCATGTATGAGAAGGCAAGGGTAAATGTAGCAAAGATTCCGGAACTGCTGGCAAAATATAAGGGAGAACTGACATTTAAGACAGATGCAGAAAATCCATATTTTATTTATTGTAAACTTCGGAAAAATAAAAAAGAAAAAGCAGAGCACATTCTTGAAAATGTAGGAAAAATTGTCGAAGATATACAGGGACTTGTCGAAGAATAATGTGTATTTTTTATGAAAAAGATTGCCAGTAAGGTAAAAAAAAGATATACTATACGAGTGCATAGTGAAGAAGTGTGTACAATGGAGAGAAGATCAAGGAGGAAATTTTATAAATGAAAAAAAGAGTGGTTGCCTGTATACTGGCAGTTGCCTGCATTGCATCTTTAAACGGATGTGGAAGCAAGTTTAACGGACAGGATACAGTGGTAGAAGTCGGAGATGAGAAAGTGACTGCAGATGTGGCGAACTTTTTTGCAAGATATCAGCAGGCGCAGTTTGAAACAACATATAGCAGTTATCTGGGAGATGATTTTTGGGGAAAAGAAGTTACAGACGGAAAGACTTACGAAGAGAATTATAAGGATTCAATCATGGATTCTCTGGAAGAAATGTATATTCTGGATGAGCACAAGGATGATTATAAAGTTTCGCTAAGTGATGATGAGGAAAAAAGCATCGAGGATGCTGCGAAGAAATTTACTGACAGCAATGACAGTTCTGCAAAAGATGCAGTATCGGGCGATGAAAAGACGGTAAAGAAAGTACTGGAACTTCTGACACTTCAGAAGAAGATGGAAACTGCCATGACTGCGGATGTAGATACGAATGTATCCGATGAGGAAGCAGCACAGAAGAAAATGCAGTATGTGCTGTTCTCTACAAAGACAACGGGCAGTGATGGAAAATCGACAGATATGTCAGATGACGAAAAAGCAGAAGTGAAAAAGAAAGCAGAAGATTTCCAGAAAGATGCGGCTTCGGCAGAAGATTTTTCTGTATTTGCAACAGCAGTAGGTGCATCAGCCACCGATCTGACATTTGACTCGGATACGACATCGCCAAACGAAGATCTGATCAAAGCTGCTGATAAGTTAAAAGAAGGCGAAGTAACAGACGTGATCGAAGCAGACAATGGCTATTATGTTGCAAAAGTAGTCAGCCTTCTTGACCGTGATGCAACGGATACCAAGAAAGAGTCCATTGTATCACAGAGAAAGAGTGACCAGTATCAGTCAATTTGTAAGAAATGGAAAAAGAAAACGGATATTAAAGTACATAAAAAAGTATGGAATACGATCAGTTTTGCTGATCAGGGCGTAACGGTTAAGAGCACGACCGAAGATACAGATACATCTTCAGACTCTTCATCAAAATAAGCGTCTGACTTAACAACAGGAAAGTACGACAGGAGGAGAGATTAGGATGGAATCAATAGGTATAGTATTGAAGGATATCATGGGAAACAGTGCGGTATTTATAGCAGGAAAAGAAGCCGTGATTGTTTCGGCGGTATCAATTGTTATATCAGTTTTCATTGGAATTTTAGGTTTGAAGCTGATCCGTGTCTGGAATGCAGTGATTGGATTTGTTGCAGGGGCATTGCTTGGATTTGCCGTGACATATCTTATGGGACTGGAAGTTGTTCCGGTACTGATCGCAGCCGGAGTTGCGGGTTTGGTTTTTGCAATACTGAACAGTGTATTTAAGAAATTCGGAGCTTTCTGGGTATGCTTTCTGGGAATGGCTGGCACAGTGCTTGCGATTACAAATGCGGGAAACTGGATCATGCTGGCAGTCTGCGGAGCAGTCGGACTGATTTTCGCAATCCTTGCGATGATCTGGTTTGAACCGTTTGTGATTATTGCGACGGCATTAGCAGGCGGTTTTGGAGCAGGAATGATGATCTATGATCTGGCAGGTCTGAAAAATGTGATTTTCATGTGGATCATTTCGATTGGGATTACATTTATCGGAATCGTGATTCAGTTTATCATGAAGTCAAGTGAGATTAACAAGAAGCAGGTTCGAAGAGCAAATGCGATCAAGAAAGAAACATCAAAAGAAGAAGAAATAGAGATGGCAAGAACCATGCTGATCGATCTGGATGATGATGATGATGACGAGGATGAAGAATAGATAAGATGGATGAGAGGATGTATCAGAATGTGATACATCCTCTTTTGTATCTGATCAGGAATGGCTGGAAGAAACCGGTATTTCTTGCAGCGTTATAAAAAAAGAGGTATAATAAAAATAGTATCAACGATATAAGATCTGGAGATGAAAATATGAAGATAGATATGCATTGTCATGTAAGAGAAGGATCAATTGACAGCAAAGTGCCGATTGAAGAATTTATTAAAAAGCTGCAGTCTAAAGGCATTGGCGGAATGCTGGTTACAGATCATGACACCTATAATGGATATCGGCACTGGAAGAATACGATCAAAGGGAGAAAATACAAAGATTTTGTCGTATTGAAAGGAATAGAGTATGATACACTGGATGCGGGGCACATTCTGATCATTATGCCACAGGGAGTAAAGATGCGCCTTCTGGAGCTGAGAGGGCTTCCGCTTTCGCTGCTGATTGATTTTGTGCATCACAATGGAGGAATCTGTGGACCGGCACATCCGTGTGGGGAAAAGTATCTGAGTTTTACGAATACGAAAAGATGGCAGAAATCTCCGGAGTTGATTGAAAAATTTGATTTTATAGAGACTTTCAATGCATGTGAGCCACCACAGTCCAATGAAGGGGCGAAGTATCTTGCTGAAAAATATGGAAAACCGGGAACCGGAGGAAGTGATGCGCATAAGCTGGACTGCGTCGGCATGGGGTATACGGAATTTCCGGTACGGATTGAGACAGAGCTGGATCTGATCCGGCAGATCAGGGAAAAAGGAGAGATCCAGTCCGGTGGGGAGTATTACACGAAGACGACAAAAGACAAAATTGGAAAATTCAATAAACTTCTGATCTTTTCTTTCTGGTTTTATAACCGGGGTGGTGCACTTCTGAAAAAGCACACACGCAAAAAGAAGATCAATAAAGAACAGCCACTTGATGCAATCGATCCAATCGAGATTCCGTATCTGGACAAGATCAAGAGGAAACATTAGTGAGTGGCAAAATTTACTTTTGATACTCACATCATAATTTTAAAGATAAAAAATCCATCTGATTTCTTTTTTTAAAAGAAAACCAGATGGATTTTTTACAACCTGTTATTTTTTGAGAGACATTTCCTTCAGTTTGTTTCTAAGATCTTCAAAGGATTCTTTGTAGTTGCGGCTCTGCATTTTCGGGAAAGCTTTCATGATACGCTTCTGCATATGAGAAGTTGCTTTGACATTTTCCAGGTAGCTTCTGCGAAGAAGAGCAATCCGTTCTTTTACTTCGTCAGAAACATCGGCAAGGGTGTCTGAAATTGCTTCCTGTTTTTCGGAAATAGCAGATTTAAATTCTTCCTGCTTCTCAGATACAGTATCTTTGAACTCTTCCTGTTTTTCCATAGCTGTAATGGTACGCTTGTAGATTGATTCACCAAGCTTGTCGGAAATCTGATGAAGTTCGTCTGCAATGGCCTGCATTTTTTCAAGACGTTTGTTGAGCTTAAGGATACCGGATGCTGTTACATAGAGATCGGCAAGTCCGGCAATCACCAGAATACATACAAGAATGATACCGACAAGGAAAGGAATGTGTGAGAGCAGTGTGTCAATCAGTGGATGGAATACATCTACGATGAAAACACAGAACACTCCCCAGATCAGAGAAAACAAAAGGCACACATATCCATTCAGATTGAGCGGCATATTAGAATAATCCCACCATTTGTTATGGAAAACCTTTTCGAGAATGAACCCGGTCAGCCATTCGATTGCAGTAACAAGAATAGCACTTCCGAGATATAGCAGGAGCAGGTTGGAACGAAGCGGTGTCAGAAAATGAATGACTGCAACCACGCCGAAACCGTATACCGGACAGATCGGGCCATTTAAGAATCCACGGTTGACAAAACGACGTTCTTTAAAAGCGGCAAACGCAACTTCTGTACACCAGCCTAAAAAGGCATATATAAAGAAGCACTGAAATAAATAATATAGATGCTGTGCAGTCATAAAAAACCTCCTTGAGTCTGCTGCAAAAAAATATGTAATCCTTTATATTATATACAGAAAGGAAAGATGTGTAAACGGAAAAATGTGCTATACTGAAAACATGACATGGAAGGAGCTGGTAAAATGCTGGAAGAAATGATGCCAAGATGGGTTCCGACAGAAAATGTAAATGGATTTGAAATCTGTCCCGGACTGTATCGTGATGAGGGTGCGACTGCATTTCAGTCGGCAGTTAATTTTACAGTGCATTCAAAAGGGGCTGTGACATGTGAACTTCTTCTGTTTCACAGAAAGGAACCGGAACCTTATGCGGTGATCCCATTCCCGGAAAACTGCCGGATCGGGGATGTATTTTCCATGATGGTATTCGGACTGGATATTGAAGAATTTGAATATGCGTACAGGCTGGACGGACCGTGGAAACCAAAGGAAGGTCTGCTGTTTGATAAAAAGCATATTTTACTGGATCCGTATGCAAAGGCAGTTACCGGACAGAGTGTATGGGGAAAAGCACTAAATACAGGGGGATATCGTGCCAGAGTAGTCCGGAATAATTTCTTCTGGGGCAGTGAAAAGCCGGATAAGATCCCGATGGAAAAACTGACCATCTATGAGATGCATGTCAGGGGATTCACGAAGATGGACAAAAGTGTCCGTCATCCTGGAACCTTTGCCGGAATCAAAGAAAAAATTCCTTATCTGAAAACACTGGGGATTAATGCGGTGGAGCTAATGCCGATCTTTGAATTTGATGAACTGCAGGGGAGCCGTGAGGTTGATGGAAAGAAACTGATTGATTACTGGGGGTATAATACAGTCAGCTTTTTTGCGCCGAATACGAGCTATGCAGCATCAACGGAATACAACCGGGAAGGAGTAGAATTAAAAGAACTGATCCGGGAACTGCATGATAACCAGATTGAAGTAATCCTGGATGTGGTGTTTAACCATACGGCAGAAGGAAATGAATGCGGACCGTTTATTTCGTTTAAAGGATTTGACAATCAGATTTATTATATGTTGACACCCGATGGAAAATATTATAATTTCAGTGGCTGTGGAAATACTGTGAATTGTAATCATCCGGTGGTGATCAAAATGATCCAGGATTGTCTGCGATACTGGGTGGCAGAGTACCGGGTGGACGGCTTCCGGTTTGATCTTGCCTCGATCCTGGGAAGAAATGAGGATGGGTCACCGATGGAAAATCCACCACTCGTAAAGAATCTTGCCTATGATTCGCTGCTTGCAGACACAAAGCTGATCGCGGAGGCGTGGGATGCCGGCGGACTTTATCAGGTCGGAAGTTTTCCGGCATTCCGCAGATGGTCAGAATGGAACGGAAGATACCGGGATGACGTGCGGGAATATTTAAAAGGGGGACTTTGGGCAGCAGGAGCAGCGCTTCAGAGAATTGCCGGTTCTCCGGACATCTATGATACCAGAATCCGCGGAAAACATGCTTCTGTGAATTTCCTGACCTGCCATGATGGATTTACCCTGTATGATCTTTATTCGTATAACCAGAAGCATAATGAGGCTAATGGATGGGGAAATCTTGATGGAAGTGACGATAACCGGAGCTGGAACTGTGGGGCAGAGGGGGACACCGATCAGGTTATGGTTGTTGAACTGCGCCACCGGATGATGAAAAATGCTTTTGCGGTCCTGCTTTGCAGCAGAGGGACACCGATGTTCCTTGCAGGTGATGAGTTTGGCAATACTCAGTTCGGGAATAATAATGCCTACTGTCAGGATAACGAGATTTCCTGGCTGGACTGGACAAGAAAAGAAAAGTTTCAGGATGTATTTGATTTTTGTGCTTATATGACGGCATTTCGGAAACGGCATCCGTCGATCACAGGAGATGCAGGGGCGAGCAGTCTTGGATTTCCGGAGATCAGCTTTCACGGTGAAGTGCCGTGGAAACTGGATTTTTCCAGACCGGAGATCCGGACGGCGGCAGTCATGTTTGCCGGATATGATAATAAAATGGCAAAAGAAGACTGTGTGTATCTTCTGATGAATCCATACTGGGAAGGTGTCTGGGTAGAACTTCCACAACTTCCGGGCGGATATAGTTGGCATGTGGCGGCAAATACTGGAGATAAAAAGCAGGAAATTTATCAGAATCCGGTACGGATTTCGGAGGAAAGAATTCTTGTGGGACCGAGAAGTGTGATCGTTCTGGAGGCAGATCAACAATAAAATACTATTGACAAGCGGGTACTCTTCCTTTATAGTAAGGGTACTCGTCTTTTATATTCTCTTTTCTGACCTGAAAAGGCAGAAGGAGAAACTTTTATGAAATATATAAAGAATCATTTTGCCGGAATACTAAGTGTGATTCTGGCGGTAGTATCATTGTCGGGCAGCAGTATGCCTGTCGTATCTGCAAACTCAGCAGAGAGAATCGCAAAGAAAGAAACGATTGTAAAACTTGATGAAAAATTAGGAGCAGAGCCGGGAAAAGTGCTTGAGGAGTTAAAAAACCACGAAAAGGACGGTTATTATCTGGGAACGCCTTACAGCGGATATCCTCTGACAGCAGAGAACTGCATGCGTCCGAACGGAGCCTACGGTGGAAATGGGGCAATGAACTGTACCGGGTTTGTCGCTTATGTTCTGGAAAAATGTGGAGCGGATCTGTCAGGAATTGACAAAGGAAGTCTCCGTGGCGGCAAGGTCAATGCGAGCAACTGGTTTCATTGGATGACAGACAATGCCGTGGAATCCTATCATTACAACACCATTGAGGAGCTGCTTGCGGGCGGAAAAGCGCAAAAAGGAGATGTGATCTATTTTGAGCCGGTTTCCTGGGAGGAAGAAGATGCAGACTGCCATATCGGATTTTTCTGGGGAGATAATAGCAACGATAACCGGTTCTGGCATTCGGCATCTATCCCGTCGAGTGGCAATCAGATTTCACAGCTTGTGGCAAAATCCAGATCAACGATATATCTTTTTAAGACAACCCATAACGGAAGCCTGGAGATCATGAAGAGCTCTGCAAGGTCAGAGATTACGGCTGATAATCAGCTCTACTCACTGGAAGGGGCAGAGTATACCGTCTGTAAAAGTGGGACATCCGAGGCAGTCTGCGTAATCCGGACAGACAAGAAAGGATACGGGAAGGCAGAAAATCTGCCGGAGGGTTCCTATGACATCAAAGAGACTAAAGCACCGAAAGGTTATGTACTGGACACAAAGCTGCGGCAGATCACGGTGAATGCCGGACAGACCGTGACCTATGAGTGTCAGGATGAACCGGAAAAGACAAAGGTGGAAATCCTGATCCGGAAGCAGGATGCGGAAACAGGGAAAGGGCAGGCGCAGGCAGGACTTTCTCTTGCGGGAGCAGAATTTCATGTGGCATTTTTTGATAGCATTTTTGACAATCAAAATGAGATCGGTGTGAAGGTGCCGCTCAGGAGTTGGAAGCTGAAGTCGGATGCGGATGGTGTGGTCCGGATGGATGAGGCGCACCTGATCAGCGGGGATCCGTTTTTTGAAAATAACGAGCTTCCGCTTGGAACGATTACGGTATGGGAGATGCATGCGCCGGAAGGGTATCTGGTGGACACCGTTACACATTGTATCAGGACTGGAACGGAGCAAAATGGAAGCTATAAAGCCCTGAAAATATGGAATCCAGTGGAAATAAAGGAAAAGCTCATCCGTGGGGACTTAAAGCTGGTGAAAGCGGCAGATAAAACTTTGAAAAGACTGGCGGATATCCCATTTCGGATCACATCGCAGGCAACTGGGGAGAGCCATGTGATCCTGACGGACAAAAACGGGGAGGCTTCGACCGGTGCGTACTGGAATCCACATACCGTCAACACGAATGAGGGGAAGACAAGTGAAGATGGGATCTGGTTTGGGGAAGGAACTCCGGATAATACAAGAGGAGCGCTTCCTTACGGAACGTATCTGGTGGAAGAACTGTCTTGTAAAAATAATGAAGACCGGATGCTGATTCCTGCGTTTGAGGTGGAAGTAACAAAGGAAATGCGAGTAATTGATCTGGGGACACTGACAAATGATGAACATCCCGTACCGGAGATCGGGACAAGAGCATCTGACCGGGAAACGGGAACGCATAACGGGAAACGGACAGAACAGGTAACGGTCATAGATCAGGTAAAATGGAAAAATCTGGAGATTGGAAAAGAATATGTAGTTAAAGGCACATTAATGGATAAGGAGACCAAAAAGCCGGTTCTTCAGGATGGAAAAGAAGTGACCGCAGAGAAAAAGCTGATCCCGGATACAGATTTCGGAGAAATTCAGATGGAATTTACGTTTGATGCAACGAAGCTTAAAGGAGAACAGGTTGTTGTATTTGAGGAAGTGTATCTGGAGGAAAAGCTGGTTGCAGCGCACGCAGATCTGGAGGACGAAGGACAGAGTGTAACCTATAAAAAGGAAAAGCCGGCAGAAGAGGAAAAACCGGAAAGTCCGGAAAAGCCAAAGGAAACTGAGAAAGCAAAGACGGTTGCAACCGGAGATGGATCTTATGTAAAGATTCTGATATTTCTGATCGGTGTTATTCTGACCGGGGCACTGCTCCTGTGTTTTCTTCTGAGCCGGATGTGTGGACGAAAGTGGAAACGCAGATAAGGATGGCATTGCACTTGAAAGGTTCTTATGCTATAATCGCTAAATAGGAAAATACTTTAGCAGATTGCTGAAGTGAATCAGAAAGAATAAGAAGGGTGGAGAACCATGAATTTACTTTATAAGAGTACAAGAGATGCAGAAAAGACAGTAACAGCTTCCCAGGCAATCTTAAAAGGGCTGGCAGATGACGGCGGATTATTTGTACCGGTTTCGATTCCGAAGCTTCCGGTGTCGCTTGGTGAGCTCAAAGAGATGACCTATCAGGAAATCGCATATACAGTTATGAAGGAATTCCTGACAGACTTTACAGAAGAAGAGTATTATCAGCTGCATGCCAAGGCATGGAGAAATAAAAAGACGTGGATTCAATATGAAACCTTTCATAAGGATGCCTTATACCGTATTGCCTTGTATGCAAAGAACCAGCAGGTAACGGTAAACTCTGTTCTTCTGACTGCTTTTGCCAGAGCGTCCAGAGAGCTTAGGACAGCAGTTGTTGTTGATGCAAAAGGACGTCAGCAGGAGGCAGGATTGAAACCGGACCAGATTGCAATGGTTCTAAGCCTTCGTGGAGAGTATGATGGGATGGGAGATTATGAATATACCTATCCGATTGAGTATTTATATGATGATACACTGGATTTTGCGCAGAATGTGAAGAAGCTGCACAGCAGGATTCATCTGGATAACAGTAAAGAAAAATATCAGCAGCTTGGATTGCTTGGGGAATTGCCGGGAGAGCTGGTGGATTCTGTGCAGTTTCAACTGAATGGGCGTTATGTGAATCCGGTAACAGAGACGATCATGAAGCGATTGGGAATGGGTGAGGCGCCTAAGGGAATGGCAGTGACCAATCTGGTAAAAGTGCCGCTTGCATCCCGGTATGGCAGTCTTCGGTTATATAATTATGTATTCGTGCCACCTGTTACAGCTAACGCCAGAAGAATTATCGGAGTGACTACATTTCAAGGTGTAATGAATCTGTCCTTTCATGCCATGGATGATGAATTTACACCGAATTCACGCTTATTTTACCAGAAGTCGATAGCATATCTAAGGGAATTATGATAGGATACAAATAAAAAATGACATATATGTCAGAAATGAGGAGATTATGGAGAAAGTACAGGCAATATTGTTTGATCTGGATGGAACATTGTGGGATTCTTCCGAGGGTGTATTGAAATCCTGGAACCAGGTATTGGAAATGCATCCTGAATGTGGAAGAGGACCGATTACGCAGGAAGAGCTGAACGGATGCTTCGGACTTCCTATGACTGAAATTGCAGCAAAGCTCTTTCCCGGGCAGACCGGTGAAGGACAGCAGGAGATGATGGATGAATGTTGTGAAGTAGAGAACGCATATCTGCTGAGAAATGGCGGAATTCTGTTTCCACAGCTGGAGGAGACACTGGAGATTCTTCACAGGGAATATCAGTTATATGTGGTAAGCAATTGCCAGCAGGGATATATTGAAAGCTTTATTGCAGCTCATAAGCTGGAGCAGTATTTTGATGATATCCAGTGCTGGGGGGATAATCTTCTGCCAAAGGGTGAGAATAACAAGCTCATCATGCAGAGAAACAATATTACAAGGGCTGTATATGTAGGAGATACGGCAGGGGGTGAACAGTCTGCCAGGGTAGCCGGTATTCCTTTCGTATATTGTGCGTATGGTTTTGGAGAGGCAGTTGCACCTGATTATACAATCCGGTCATTTGCGCAGCTTCCTGAACTGATGTCCCATATTGTTCTATAAGCAATAAATATAAATAAAAAAAGGCTTCCGGTCTTAGACCTTGGAAGCCTTCTCTAATGTAAAGATAAATTCTGTACCAACACCTTCGGTACTTACTACATTTATGTTCTCATTATGGGACTGGATGATCTCTTTTGCAATGGAGAGACCAAGACCGGTTCCTTTTTTGTCTTTTCCTCTGGAGAGATCAGTCTTATAGAAGCGGTTCCATATCAGTTTGAGACTATCCTTTGGAATACCGATTCCATTGTCTTTTACCGATACCAGAAGCTTGTTGGACTTCTCAATCGTCTCTATCTTGATAGAGGAGTTCTTGTGGCTGAACTTAATTGCATTATCGACCAGATTGTAGAGAACCTGTTGAATCTTGAC
>ERZ831773.2527-NODE-2527-length-14545-cov-22.298827_pt1 | contig 14545 bp, 9 predicted proteins | sample MGYA00519696_ERZ831773 | MGnify/ENA primary metagenome ERZ831773 (study PRJEB31850, sample SAMEA3708720) | human gut metagenome | biome: human gut; feature: human-associated habitat; material: faeces | place: China | collected 2014 ...
GGCGCGCTCCATTTCCTCCCATTCGGTCAGCCCCTCCGGGCTTTTGGCCTTTTTCGCCAGCTCATTGATTCGCTCGATCTGCTTTTGCTCCATATTGACTCCGTTCCGCGGTATCCCGCTTATTGATAGCATTTGACGGTAATGGGGATGCGGCCTTTTTTTGTGAGGCCGCCGATCTCCGTCAGCTCAAATTTTCCAAAGCCCCGGGCGGACACGATATCCCCGGCGGAGACCTGGCGATCCGGCTTTGTACATTCCCGCCAGTTCAGCTGAACACGGCCGCTCTCAATCAGCGCCGCCGCCTTACCCCGGGCCATGCGAAAGCCCGTGGCGCACACGGCGTCCAGCCGTAGGGAGGAAACGGTGTCCCGCCGCTCCTCGCACCGGACCTCCGGAATGTGGAGGTGTCCCGGCTCGATTTCGGAGACATTCAGCCGGGCGCGGCCCGCCGTGTTCCAGCTCTGGAGAAGAAAATCCGCCACGGTGTCCAGCACCATGAGGTCGGCGCTGTCAGGGCTGACCAGAATATCGCCCAGCTTTTCCCGGATGATGCCCATTCCCATGAGACTTCCTAAAAAATCTCGATGCGTCAGCTTTTCATCCGCCCGGAACTGCGCCCGCAGACAGCGGATGGGACTTTGACCTTCGGCGTCCGCGGCGTCCAGCCAGTCCGGCAGAAACAGGAGCAGCGCCCGCTCCGCGTCATCGTAGCCCCCCAGCCGGACATAGGCCGTGTCGGAAATTCCGGCGGTTCGGAGCATATCCATTGCCATGGCCTGCTGCGCGGGACTGAGAAAATCCGTGGCGGCGGGAACGTTCCGTTCTGACGCCTGCCGCGCGCGGTCCAGTACCCGGGCCAGAAGGAGCCGATCGTCACCAAGAGCGCCGCACTGGTCTAATAGCTTGCTTTTGTCCATTTACGGCTCCCTTCGTGTGATTTTTTACATAAGGGCCATAGGCCTTCATGCAGAGCCTCATTTTACCACGGCCCTTGGGAAATAGCAAGGGCGGCCACCCGTTAAAAAATACATTCCCGGGTGCTCTGCACCCGGGAATGCTGTATAAGCTATCAACTGTTGGTCAAGTAATCGCCCTTCATGTAGCCGGTGACGTCCGCGCCGCCGGGGCCGGAGAACGTGATCTGATACCAGCCGTTTCCGGCGCTGGACACGATCTGCACCTTGTCACCGTTTTTCAAAGAGGCAATGGGGGAACCGTCCGTACCGGCGCTGGGGCGGACATTCACGCCGCCTGCGGCATTGGTCACAACGCCGCTGCCGGTTTTCAGACTGCCGGAGGTGCTGTTGCCGGTGTTGGTTGTTGTGGAGGGTGTGGTGGGCGCGGCGGGAGCGGCTGTGCCGCTGACATTGCAGCGCACGATGCATACGCCCTTCTTGCTGCCATCCGTGACAACGATGTTGATGGTGCCCTTGGAGATGGCCGTGACCTTGCCGGTGCTGTCCACAGAGGCAATGCCATCGTCCTCACTGATCCACGTATAGCTGCCGCTGCCGCCGGAGACCCGGATCGAGGCGGTCTCGCCCACACTCTTCATGGTGAAGTCCGTGGTGCTGAGGGTCAGACCGTCCGGCAGAGCCATGGCCTTTTCATAGTGGCCCGTCTCGCTGCCGGTATTCGGCTCTGTTGTAGTGGTGGTATCATCCGGCTCATCGGGCATTACGCCGGGGTCCTCCGTGTCGGGCTCGTCCGTACCCGGCTCCGCTGTGTCAGGCTCGTCGGGCGTGACCGGCGTGACTACGCCGGGCTGGGGCGTAATGGGGTCCTTGGGCGCGGTGGGCTGCTTGTCTCCCCGCAGCAGGAAAATCAAAAGTCCCGCCATCAGCAGAATCAAAATCACCAAAACCGGGGTCAGCAGACTGAAGCTGCGCTCCTGCCGGGCGCGGCGCCCTCCGGTTTTTCCCTTTTTCAGAATTTCCTCCTCCTCACAGAAGGGGCAGTATTTATATGTATCGGAGTATTTTTCCCCGCAGTCGGGGCAGCGCTTCATCGCCATGGGTGGCCTCCTCATTCTTTGTTAATTTACATAATACTGTTTTTTCGTCATTTCGTCAAGTATGGGTCTGTCGATTTCACAGGAATTTCATACTTTTCCTTGCTTTCGTGGCGGGGAGTTACTATAATGATAAAAAAACAGGAAAAACGGAGGTCCCGTTATGAGCACGATTCTGATCGGAATCGCCGGAGGCACCGGCTCCGGTAAAACAACCCTGACCCGGCACCTGAAGGAGCACTTTGGCCCGGAGGTCACGGTCATCGGCCATGGCAGCTATTATAAGCGGCAGGTCGGCAAGACCTATGAGGAACGGACGAGGGTAAACTACGATCACCCCGACGCATTCGATACCGACCTGCTCATTGAGCACCTGAAGGAGCTGAAGGCGGGGCGGCCCATCCAATGCCCGGTGTATTCCTTTGTGGACCACAACCGGACGGACGAGAGGGTGGAAATATTCCCCACAAAGGTCATCATTGTAGAGGGCATTCTGATTTTCCAGAACCCGACGCTGCGGGATATGTTCGACATCAAGATTTTCGTGGAGACTGACGCGGATGTCCGTATTCTCCGTCGCGCTCTGCGGGATGTGGAGGAGCGGGGCCGGACGCTGCAATCCGTGGTGACGCAGTACCTCACCACTGTCAAGCCCATGCACGAGCAGTATGTGGAGCCCAGCCGGAAGTTCGCCGACATCATCGTTTTGGAGGGCGGGCGCAATCTGGTGGCGCTGGAGATGATCATGCAGCGCATTCAGGCGCATATCGACGCGCCGTAAGCGCAAAAATGAATCCCGCACGCAGAGTTTGAACGGAATATAGCAAAATCCCGGCTGATATTCGTCAGCCGGGATTTTATTTTATGAAATGCGGTTCAGCCGTTTTCCAGCGCGGAAATGGCGTTTGTCAGCGCGGTCTGAGCTTGAACCACCGATTCGTACAGGCTGTAGTCCTCCAAGGGCTTCGGCCCCCGCAGGGCTTCCGTCAGGGCGGCGGCGCTGCGGCCCAGATCGCCGAAATCCAGATTCTGAGCAACGCCCTTCAGCGTGTGGGCGGCGCGGAAGGCGCTCTCCCAATCCTTGGCGGCTACAGCGGCCTTCAACTGCTCAAAGGTGGGGTCGGTCTTGTAGCGCAGCACGAATTTGCGGACGAAGCTCTCGCTGCAAAGACGGGAGAGCACCGCGTCAAAGCTGCCGCCGATTTGGGCGTAAAATTCCTTTAAATCCATCATGAAGCGCCTTTCCGGCGCGGCTCATGGCTGCGCCCGCTGTGCTTTTCTGCGATACATCTGCCGGTCCGCCTGCCGGATGGCCTCGTCCAGCGGCTTGACGCCGTAGGCCCCGCCGACAGTGACGGAGAGGCGCAGCTCCGGGTAATCCGGCACGGAGACGGCACTGACCGCCTTGCGAATCTGTTCCAGCCGAAGCTGGAAGGTGGCTTTTGGAATACGGGGGAAGAGAAGCAGAAATTCGTCCCCGCCGTAGCGGATGAGAATATCGCTGCTGCGGACACAGGAGGAAATGACACTTGCAATGGTGCGGAGGGCGGCATCGCCCGCCTGATGTCCGTAGGTATCGTTTACGGATTTGAACAGGTCCGCGTCAATGAGGGCCACACCGTCCACCTCCACCTGGCCGCCGAGCGTCTGCTCCAGATAGTAGCGGGAGCGGACGCCGGTGAGGGTATCGGTCTGCGCACTGTCATCCGAGGGGGTCTGCGCGTTTTCCAGCAGCAGGCGCTTATCGCCGCTATCCAGCCAGCGGCCGTTATCTATTTTGGAGATCAGCTCCAGCACACAGGGCTGGCCGTTGAGCTCCACATACTGCGCGGTGACATGGAAAATGTCCGTTTCCGTAAATTCCAGCCGGCACAGCCGGGTCTTGAGCTTCATGGCCTTGGCGGAAATGCAGTTTTTACAGACCTCGTTCCGGCCCCAGATAGAGGTGCAGGCGCCGCCGGGGGAGAGACTGCCATCCTCATTGAGCCGCAGGACACAGTTATTGGCGGGGTCCACCAGCCGGACGATATCGAAAACATCCTTCAGCTCACGCAGCGTGGTGCTCACGATATTGAAGGCGTCGCCCTGCGTCCGCAGTGTCAGCGTACCCCGGCGGACAGCCTCGCCCTTGAGGTCGGAGAACTGCACGATAACGCTCAGGGGCTGCGGGTCCGCACCATGGGACCAGATAACACGGGCGGTCAGGCGGAACAGGCACCGGGTCAGCCGCACAGTGAGATAGACGTCCATGCTGCGCTCCGGGTCCTCGGGTGTGGCCTCCTTGGCAAGTGTCCGCAGCTTGTGCAGGTCCTCCAGCGACATGAGGTCCTGAAGGTCCGGCGCGTCAATACTGAAAGTCCGCTCCCGGCTGTCCGGCGGCTGGAACCAATCCACCACACGGACCTGTCTGCTGGGAATGTTATAGTCAAACTGAACGCCGACGCACTGAGCCGCGTAAGAGGCGGTCTTTTCCCGCTCTGCCTCCAGCGTCTGCTGGAGAAGCGATTTGCCGCCGGGGAGAATGTTGTCCTCTCCATCGATCTTCAAAAGCTCGTTGGAAAGGCGCAGGGAGTCCTGCACATCATTCCGGTCACCCAGCATGAGATCACGCTGGCTCACAAGCTGGGGGGAGATGTCGGTCAGGCATTTTAAAAGCAGGGGATTGAAGCTGCCGCATTTTCCGTCCCGAATCATCTGTATGGCGGTCTCATGGCTCAGGGCAGGCTTATAGGGCCGCTGGACGGTCAGCGCAGAATACACATCTGCAAGGGACACCGCCTGCGCGGAAATGGGGATGGCCTCGCCCTTGAGATGGTCGGGGTAGCCGTTGCCGTCCCAGCGCTCGTGGTGCCAGCGGCAGATATCGTAGGCGGTCTTTACCAGCGGGTCATCCTGCCACGCAGGCAGGTCCTTGATGATGGCGGCGCCGGCGGTGGTGTGGGTTTCCATGATGGCCCGCTCCTCCGCGGTCAGTGGACCGGGCTTTTTCAAAATCGCCTCCGGTACCCGGCTCTTGCCGATGTCATGAAGGGCGGAGGCCATGCCGATGCGGATGATTTCCTCCTCCGTCAGCCGGTAGCGGGGCGTTTCCTTGGCAAGCTGGTGCAGCAGAGCCTCCGTAATGGTGCGGACCCGGAGAATGTGCTGGTTATTTTCGCCGTTGTGGGCTTCTACCACGCTGCCAAAAATTCCAAGCAGCATACTGCTGAGCTTTTCTTTATCCAATACCTGCTGGGAAACAAGGCTTGTCAGCCGCCGCTGCTTGGCATAGAGCATCAGTGTGTTCTCTATCCGGCGGCGGACCACCAGTGTGTGGAACGGGCGGTGAATATAGTCGGTAGCGCCCAGATCATAGGCACGCTCGACGTAGCTGGACGCATTCTCCGCCGAAATCATGATGACGGGGACCTCGTCGATCCAGTGGTATTTGTTCATCATGGCCAGCACTTCAAAGCCGTCCATCTCGGGCATCATAATATCGAGCAAAAGCAGGTCGATGTCCGTCGTGGACTGCAAAATGGCCACAGCCTGTCTGCCGTTTTCCGCCTCCAGAATCTCATAACCGTCACCCAGCATCTCCGTCAGGATGGCACGGTTCATCGCGGAGTCATCCGCAATCAGGATTTTCTCTTTATCACTCATGACTTCACCTATAATTACAAGCGGAGCAAACGTGCAGTAAAAATGTACATTCTCCGATACTTTATCATTATAGTATAATAGGAACCGCAAAAGCAACCGATTTGTGCAAAATAATCGAAAAATGTTCCCAAAGAGCAAAAAAGATGAAAAGGCGGGTGCTCCACCTGCGTGAAGCATCCGCCCGACCCCAAAATTATTTTCTCTTTCTCTTGGCAGCCACGGCCCCAACCATGCTCACCGCTGCGGCGGCCAGCGCGGGGTAGAGCACCAGACAAAACGCCTGATACCACGTCGGCACAAAATACTGCCATACGGCGGGCAGGGTGTCGGCGGCGTTCAGCGTGATGTCGCTCATTGTCAGCGTCACGGCCTTGTTTTCCTCGGGGCTGCAGGGGTCGAGCCGCAGCGCGGCCAGACTCGTGCGCGGCAGCGTGTAGACGTACTGCCCGCTTCCCAGACTCTGCGGGAACACCCGGCGGTCCGCGGAGTAATCCTCGCCGACCTTTGTCGTGTAGTACAGGCACATTTCCCGCGCCTCACCGTTAAATTCGGCAGTGTAAGAAATCGTGCGCACCACGCGGCTGCCCACGTCCTCCAAAATCATCTGCGGGTCGCCGTCCTGTGTCGTCAGCGTGCCGTCCGCGCCCTGCACAAGGCCCACCAGCTGCCAGTCGGTCACGGCCATCGTCTCCTCGGCCAGACGGCCCTGCGCCCGGGCGGCGGCGTCACTGCCAAAGTGCGCCGCGCCCAGCACCAGCCAGACGGCCAGCGCCAGCAGATACGCCGTCAGCGGCAGCGCGCCGCGGCGGGAGAACCAGTTTTTCAAAGCCTTCACTGCGCGCTCACCTCCATCGGCATCGGGGCAAAGCCCGCATCGGTCACGCGGTAGAGCAGCGTCTCGCCGCTCTGCGCCGCCGCCAGCTTGTCGGTAAACAAATCGGCGTAGCTCTGCACAAAAATATCGTCCAGCGTCTGGATGTACAGCACCGTGCAGCCGTTGCCGCGCACGATGTCGTCCAGCTCCTGCGCCGTAAAGCCGTGGTAATAGGTGTTTTTCACACCCTCGGCGGGCTGCAATTCGGGCAGACCCAGCTCGCCGCCGCCGCCGATCATCTTCGTCTCGCCGGTGTCGGGGTCGGTGGTAACGGTGCCGGAATAGTCCACCAGAATCGGGTAAAAGTCAAACACGGCGCTGAACCAGCCCTCGCCGTTGTCGCCCTGCCCGACATAAAAGACGCGGTCATCGGGGGCGAGGTAGCTGCACACCAGCTCGGCCTCGGCGCGCTCGGCGCGGCGGTCTGTGAACTCGCTGTCCGCAAAGCCCAGCACGCTCAGCTGCGGCAAAATCAGCTGGTTCTGGCGGAACAGCATTCCGCAGGCCAGCGCCAGCACAAACAACTCAAACACAGCGTGCGGCTGGCGGCGGACCGCAGTAAAAACTGCTGTCGGGCCATCGGCCCCGCCCTTGACTGTGATCTGCGGCAGCAGCGCTACCGACAGGCACCCCAGCGCCAGAATGAACCAGCCGATGTAGTAGCTGTAAATGTAACGGTTGTAGTCGGTCAGCTGCTCGGCCTGAAAGGTCTTGAAGATAAAGCCGTAGCTCAGCGCCAGCATGAGGTTGTAGCCCAGAAAGCAGACGCCGGACAGCGCACCGATGACCGCAATGCGCGCCTTGAGCCGCCGCGAGGCTGCAGCCAGGATCGCCACGACAAACACGATGGCAATCAGTGCGACCACATTGCGGCCCTGCCCGATCATGCTCAGCTTGCCGTCACTCGTCCAGAATTGGTGGCCCATGTCGGCCATCGCAGTGCGGAACTGGGCCTCACGCTCGGCGTAAAAGCCCTCCACCGGCTGCCCCAGCAGAATTTTAATGCCGTTGACCACGACGGCGGACAGCGGGGCGCTCGTCTCGCCGACGCCGGAATCACTGGCGCTGCGGCTGACGAGCCAGCCGACATAGCGCACATTCCACAGATAGTAAATTGCCATCGGCGCGGCAAAACAGGCAAGGCTGAACCCGGTGCGGGGGAGCAGACCGGCCTTGAAATCGCCGTCGTCGGCAAACAGCCACTCGTCCACAGCCACCAGCCCCGCCGCCACCAGCGCCAATACAAACGTATTGGCCTTGATGTTCGCGGACAGCGCCAGAATCGGCAGCACGGCCCACTTGGGGGCTGAATTTTGGCGCAGCGCCAGCCACGCGGCCACCGCGCCGCCGAACACCAGCCCCGCAGGCACGTCGCCGTAGCTGGTCATGTAGGTGGTCGTCAGGTAGATCGTGTGGTTGTAGTTCGTGAAGAAGAACGGCACGCACCACAGCACGGCGGCCATCGGCACGGCCACGCGCCATTTTTCCCGCGGGACAGCCCCCACAACGGCGGCAAACACGGAAAAATACAAAATGTCATAACCGACGTAAATTTTCCAATCTGCATAATCACCGAAAAACTGGAAGAAATACGCCAGCAGCGGCAGGCCGGGGTTCTGGGTCGCGGCCCAGGGCGTGCCCAGCTTGGCGGTGGCGTACAGGCTGTCGTTGACCTTCGTGATCTTGACCGCCGTTGCCCACAGGCTCAGCTCGTCAAAGTCCGTCGCCATAGGCTGCCGCACGAAAAAGTAAACCGTGAACGCCAGCGCCATGCCCCAGAACAGCACGCTGCCCGGGGTGAAAAGGCGCTGCGCCGCGCCGGTGCTGCCCCTGCAGGACGCCGCGACCCAGACGCCGCCCGCCAGACAGAGAAGATACAGCAGCCACGCGGCGGGGTAGAGAACGCCCGCCATTGCGGCCAGTGTCAGCACCGCGACGATGGCGGACAGTGCCGTCAGTGGTGCGACGGATGCCGGGACGCGGCATTTCAGCGTCAGCACCGCGCAGCCGCAGAACAGCGCCGCCACCGCCGCCAGTACGCAGAGTAGTTCCATAGGGTCAGCTCCTTTACGGGGAAATAGTAGGGGAGGGATTCATCCCTCCCGTGAAGTTTTCCATTGCCGCACACGGGCACGGAGCGGTCAAGACCGCTCCCTACAGGGCACCCGTAAGTTAGTCCGTAGGGAGGGGTCTTGACCCCTCCGGGGAGGTCTCCGCCAGCGCACACACCCCGGGAGGGATAAAACCCTCCCCTACGAATCCTTCTTTATAAAGAAGGAACAAACCGCGCTCGCCATCGCCGCCGCCACTGCCGGCACAAACGCCAGCACCAGCCACCAGCCTGCCGTCGGGACAAAGCGGGTGTACCATGGGCGCGGGGGGTTCAGATCAATGCCGGTAAACAGCGTCGGCACGCCGCCCACGCTGTCCGGGTCAATGCGCAGCCCTGTGACCCACTGCCCGCCTAAATCAAACGTGTAGACGCCGGGGGCCGTGACCTTGGCGTAGACCTTCTGCGCCTCGCTGTAGTCGGTCTGGCCGGGCTTCAAATAGTACAGCGCCACGCCGCCCGGGGGCAGGCGGTGCGCCGCGTCCAGCACGGCGGTCTCGATGTACCCCTGGCCCTGCCAGTAAATATGCGGGTCGCTGTCGGTGGAAAGATACCACGCCGGGTCGTCGTCCGGCGGCGTCCACCATTCGTTGGAAGAATAGGGCGCAAAGCTCTCGGTTACCAGCTCGGCGGCGTCCACGTGCGTCTGGGGCATTTTGCCCTGCAGCTTGTAGTTCAGCATGACGCCGCAGCCGACGAGACACCGCACCACCCAAAGCACCGCCGCCAGCAGATACGCCAGCAAAAGCAGCTGCCGCGCCTTCAAAAGCGGTTTACGCATTTACTCCACCCCGCTTTCTGCCACAGCTGCCAGCTTGAACGGCACTGCCGCGTCCGCGCCCTCAAAATGATAGAGCGTTGCGGGCATGTCGTTGGTCAGCCCGCCTTCAAACAGGGGGCTGAACTCCCGCTGCAGATAGTCGTCCGCGCGGTCGATCAGGATATAATCGCAGTCCTTCTCGGCCATGTAGGCGACCAGCGTGTCCGGCACGCAGACGGCCTTGTAGTCGTAGAGCGTCCAGTTTTCGCTCTCGACCAGATTCATAAAATCGCTGTCCCAGCGGTCCTGCGTCTCGCCCAGGCGGCCATAGAAGCCGCCAAAGCCGTTCACGACCTGCGCGGTCAGCTCGTACCGATAATAATACCATCGCGTGGCATCATCGCCCTGGCTGATGACCAGCACGCGATCCGGCCAGCCCAGCACGGTATTCATCGTGTCGGCGCGGTTCTGCACGTCGGCGCGCAGCGTGTACAGGCTGTCGGCACCGGACCAGAAGCCCGCCGCGGGCACACCGCGCCAGCAGAATACGGCAAAAATCACCGCCGCCGCGCCGCCCGTCGCCAGCTGCGCCAGCCGCTCCCGCGCGCCGCGCGCCAGCAGGCAGAGCATCGCCAGCATCCACGCCTGATAGTAGGGGGCCAGATAGCGGTCATAGTCCTTGAGCGCCAGACCCTCCAGGTCGGAGAAGTTGTAGTTGTACAGAATCAGATGGAACAGATACAGCGCCGCAAAGCAGAACGCAAACCCCAGATGCGCGGCCAGCACGCGGCGGCGCGGTGCGCCCCTGTCGGCGGCCAGCCATGCCGCGGCGGCGACCATCGTAATGGCAGCCACAGCCATGATGCCGCCGCCCAAAAGGCAGATGCGCCGCGTAAAAAACGCGCTGCCCATGGCGGCCATGATCTGCGCGAACTTTTCGGTGCGGCCCATGCCCAGCAGCTGCTTTACGCCGCCGACCAATACCGCGCCGTAGCTCAGGCCCTCACTGCCGACGCTCGCGGCGGTGTCCGCCGTGGGGGTGACAGCCGCCGTGTAGCGGCCCCAGCTTGAAAACGCCGCCAGCACGATAACAGCCAGTGCGCCCGCCCGGAGCAGAGCCTTGGGGAACGCCTTTCTGCAGGGCTCGTCTGCGGCCAGCCACAGATCCAGCCCGATCAGGAATGCCGTGATCAGCCCGTAGGCAAAGCAGATGTCCTTGGTAAGCGTCAGCACGGCCAGCGGCAGCGCAACAAGCCAGTAGGCAATTTTGCGGCGCCCCACCGCGAAATACAGGCAGAGCGTGCCGCCGAACAGCATCGCCAGCGGCAGGTCGGCCATGGCGTTGACGTACTGCGCTGCGTAGCTGCCCGTGGGCGTGGCCGAGAAGAAAAACGGCAGCAGGAACCCCGCCGCAAACACGAGCACGCCGCCCGCCCAGCGCTCCCGCGGCAGGGCGGACGCAGCGGCCAGACAGGCCAGCGCCAGCGTGTCAATGGCGGCCAGACAGGCCCACTCGGCCCAAGGGCCGAAGGGCTGGAACAAAAATGTGATCAGACTCGTTGCCGGGTAGGTGAAGGACGCCTTCAGGTTGACCGGGTCGGCCACATAGAATGCGCCGCGCTCCACGACCATCTTGGGGGCCAGGCCCCACGCCGTGAACTCATCCCACTGGGTAAACATCGGCTGCTGTACACAGAACAACAGCCAGATAAACGCAGCACCGCCTAAAAACAGCGTGAAACCGGGGACGGAGGCCGCTCTTTTCCAGGCAGCGGCCACCCCGGCGGGGCGGTATTGCACAAGCCCGACGACCCACACGGCGGCCAGCGCCAGCAGTACAGCCACAGCGCCAACGCGCAGGAAACCCGCGACCCCGCAGAGATACAGCACGACCACCGCGCCGCTCAATACCGGCAGCGGCAGCAAGGCGGGGGAGAGGGTAAACCGCTCCGCCAGAATCGCACAGGCCCCGCAGAGCAGAAGCAGCAGCGCAAGGGCGTAGAGTAGATGCAGCATGGGCGTGAGCCTCCTTTCATGTTGTGGTAAGCCTTCCCCCGTGGGGGAAGGTGGCCCGTAGGGCCGGATGAGGGGCGGCCTTGCCATAATTGCCCGTGAACGGCGTGCCGGAGCACACCCGCCCCTCATCAGTCCCCTTCGGTGACAGCTTCTCCCCCCCGAGGGGAGAAGCCTTTTCTTTACTTATAAATCGTATACACCGGTCCCACAAAGTAATGCTGGAACAAAAGCACGGCCCCGGCAAACGCATACCAGCCGCACAGCGTTACCGCCAGCGCCTCGCCCTTGGCCGCGGTCAGGCGCGGGGCCAGCACCCGCCGCAGCACAGCCGCCGCGGCCAGCACCAGCAGCAGCCAGACCGGCAGGAAATACCGCGTCTGCAAGCCGACGATGCGCACCATGCCCACCGGTGTGTAGGTGATGTACATGGCGGTCATCGCACCCACGGCGTAGACCAGGCCGAACGCGCCCAGCCAGCCCATGCGGCGTCGGCCCAGCGTGTCGGTCTGCGCGGTGCAGAGCATCGCCGCTGCCAGCAGCACCGGCGGTGCGGTGATGCTGATAAACGCAATCGGCATATCCTTCCAGCCGAACAGCCCCAGTTGGCCGAGGAACCCGTCGTTCTCATACAGTGTGCCCAGCAAAACCGCGATGTAACGCAGCGGATTTTTCAAAACAAACAGCAGCTGCGCACCGCCGTTCACGGTGGTGCCGCCCTGGCGGGCAATCGCGCCGTAGTTGTGGCGCAAAAGCGTGCCGTACTGCTCCACACCGAGGGTCAGCGCCAGTGCGCCCGCAGCGGTCAGTACGGCGTACACGGCGCGGCTGAGACGCACCTTCCACTCGGATTTCCGTAAAATCAGCGGCAGCACGACCCACAGCAGATTGATATACGGCTTGGTGCCGTTGGCGAACACGCAGGCCAGCGCATAAAAAAGCGCCGTCTTATCGTTCCATTCGTCCCGCGTCAGCAGGGCTAACATGACATAATAGCAGCCCAAAAGCGTCGCGTCGTAGCTCAGCGACGCACCCATGTAGAGCGACATCGGCATAAGCATAATGCACAAAAACGCAGGTCTGCATTTGTGCGCACTGCGCAGCGCTGCATAGCACAGCGCCGTGTAGGCCAGCAGGTTCACGAGCCGCCCGCCGTACAGGCAGCCCAGTGCGCCAAGCCCAAACAGCCGCGCCAGTGCCATGCCCAGCGCACCGGGCAAAAACGGCAAAATCAAAAAGCTGACCGGCTCGGTCACGCGCTGCGGCACAGAGTCCCTATACAACCAGGTAAGATACTGTTCAAAACTGTCCCGGATGCTCTCCACCCGGCCATCCTTGCCGTACTGCTTCAGCGCGTACCCGGCGGAGTTGAACGGCTGCTCGGCGTGGGTGTCGGGGTCGGTGCCCAGCCCTGCCGAGGTGTGCGCGTTGACCCACGCGCCGGGGAACGCCGCAACAAGCTCGTCCACGTCCTCGGGGTAGCCGCGCTGGGCATCAAAATCGAACCGGCCCATGGATATAGCGTAGGTGCGAAGATAATGGTCGGTCTCGTCGGGGGTCTGCATCGGCGGGTTGGCAAAGGCAAACAGCACGCCGCACAGCAGAATGCACGCCGCGCCCTTTTTGGCAAAGTCCCTGACCCGCCGCAGCGCCAGCGCCGCCGCACCGGCCAGCACGGCCAGCCCCACGCAAAGGCCGGTCACGCCCGCCGCAGATACGCCGCGGGCGTCCAGCCCGTAGAACACGCGCCAGTAGTAGCTGACGACGACGCCCAGCGAGGCGCAGACCGCCAACACGAAAGCCCACCGGGCGGCGGGCTGCTGCACGGTGGGTAGGGACAACTTCTTTTTGGAAACGTTTGACATAAAATCAGATTCCTGTAGGGGCGAGGCATGCCTCGCCCGGCTGTTCGCCGCGCCGCAGGGCGTCCGGCTTGGCAAGGTCGGGGGCCGGGCGTACCCGGCCCCTACAGTGCATGAAAAATCTGCGATGTTACAGAATATACTGCCCGACCTTGTACTGATCCAGGTTGCCGCGCAGGAACTCGATGGTCGCAGCCAGGCCCTGCTCAAAGGTGTACTGGGGCGCCCAGCCGGTCAGCTCACGCAGCTTGGTGGAATCGCCCAGCAGGCGGTTGACCTCGCTCTTTTCGGGGCGCAGACGCTCGGCCTCGCAGACGATCTTGGCGTTCGGGTTGATCTGGGCGATCAGCTCGTTGGCCAGATCACCGATGGAATGCTCAACGCCCGTCGCAATGTTCAGCTCCTGGCCAATCGCGGCGTCGCAGTCGGCAATCGTCATAAAGCCGTTGGCCGTGTCCTTGACGTAGTTGAAGTCGCGGGTCGGGGTTAGGCTGCCGAGCTTGATCTCGGTCTGACCGGCCAGCAGCTGGGTGATGATGGTCGGGATAATGGCGCGTCCGCTCTGGCGCGGGCCGTAGGTGTTGAACGGGCGCACGATGGTGACGGGCAGATCAAAGCTGCGGTAGAAGCTCTCGGCCAGGCGGTCCGCGCCGATTTTGGTGGCGGAGTAGGGGCTTTGGCCCTGGAACGGGTGCTTCTCGTCGATGGGCACGTACTGCGCCGTGCCGTAGACCTCGCTGGTGGAGGTGACGAGCACGCGCTGGGTGTCCAGCTCACGCGCGGCGTTCAGCACGTTCAGCGTGCCCTTGATGTTGGTGTCCACGTAGCTGTCCGGGCTGTGGTAGGAGAAGGGGATCGCGATGAGCGCGGCCAGATGGAACACGCGCTCCTGCCCGCGCATGGCGGTGCGCACGCCGTTAGGGTCGCGCACGTCGCCCATGAAGATGTCGATTTCGCTGCGGATCTCCGGCGGCAGGGTGTCGATCCAGCCCAGTGAGCCAAAGGAATTGTACAGACAGAACGCGCGGACCTTTTCGCCGCGCTTGACGAGTTCTTCGGTCAGGTGGCTGCCAATAAAGCCGTCTGCGCCGGTGACCATAACGGTGTGTGCCATTGCTTGCTCCTTTTTAAAAAGGGGACAATGCCCCATATTTCAACTTTATTACAAAACAGTATAACCGATTTCGGGGAAGATTTCAACTGTAAGTTATGGGCAAAACCGCATAATTCTAAGTGCCGATACGGCGAGCGAGGTGCGGCAGCTGCTAAGCCA
>ERZ831773.2543-NODE-2543-length-14444-cov-30.772674_pt1 | contig 14444 bp, 12 predicted proteins | sample MGYA00519696_ERZ831773 | MGnify/ENA primary metagenome ERZ831773 (study PRJEB31850, sample SAMEA3708720) | human gut metagenome | biome: human gut; feature: human-associated habitat; material: faeces | place: China | collected 2014 ...
GCCCCGGCGGCAGCACCATTCAGGGCGTGCGCGTGCTGGAAGAGCACGGCCTGCGCGGTGCGGTGATGGATGCCGTGATCGCCTCGTACAATAAGACAAAGGAAATGGGAAAGGGTTAAGGATATCATGCGCATCGTTGTAAAAGTAGGCACTTCTACTCTGGCATACGCCACCGGACGGCTGAACATCCGCCACACGGAACAGCTGGTCAAGGTGCTCAGCGACCTGAAAAACGAGGGCCATGAGGTCATTCTGGTGTCCTCCGGTGCCATTGGCATGGGCGTGGGCAAGCTCTCACTGCCAACCCGCCCAAAGGACACCACCACCAAGCAGGCCTGCGCCGCTGTGGGCCAGTGTGAGCTGATGTACACCTACGACCGGCTGTTCAACGCCTACAATCACACCGTGGCGCAGATCCTGCTCACCGGCGTGGACGTGGAGCACACCGAACGCCGCGTGAACTTTCAGAACACCCTGTCCCGCCTGCTGGAGCTGGGTGCCCTGCCCATCATCAACGAAAACGACACCGTTGCCACCGATGAGATCACCTCCATTGGCGACAACGACACGCTAGCGGCCATCGTGGCCTGCTGCGCCAAGGCTGACCTGTTGGTGCTTCTGAGTGACATCGACGGCCTGTACACCGCCAATCCCCACACCCACACGGATGCAAAGCTCATCCCGCTGGTGGAGGAGATCACCCCCGAGGTGATGGCTCTGGCCGATGGTGCCGGTTCGGCCCTTGGCACCGGCGGCATGGCCACCAAGTTGCGCGCCGCCCGCATGGTAACGGGCAGCGGTGCCGATATGGTCATTGCCAACGGCGCACACCCGGAGCTTTTGTACGACATTGCCGCAGGCAGATCCGCAGGCACCCGCTTTGCGGCCCGCAAGGAGGACTGAACACATGACCACACAGGAAATTCTGGAAGCCGCCCGCAGCGCCAAAAGTGCCCTTGCGCTGGCCGATAACACCGCCCGCAACGCGGCCCTGCTGGGCATGGCAGATGCGCTGTGCAGCGCAGACGATCAGGCGGCCATCCTTGCTGCCAATGCCGAGGATATGGCTGCGGCCAAGGGGCACATCAGCGATGTGATGCTGGACCGTCTGGCCCTGACCGCACCGCGCATTGAAGCCATGGCGCAGGGCATCCGGGAGGTATCTTCCCTGCCCGACCCGGTGGGCCGGGTGCTGAACCGGGTGGAGCGCCCCAACGGGCTTGTCATTGAAAAGACGGCTGTGCCCATGGGCGTGATCGCCATTATCTACGAGAGCCGCCCCAATGTGACCAGCGATGCCGCTGCCCTTGCCATCAAGAGCGGCAATGCCTGTATCCTGCGCTGCGGCAAGGAGGCATGGCGCAGTGCTCATGCCATCGTCACAGCCCTGCGGCAGGGCCTGAAAAAGGCCGGTCTGCCCGAGACAGCGGTCTGCCTGATCGAGGACACCACCCACGCTTCTGCCAACGCTCTGATGACCGCTGTAGGCTATGTGGATCTGCTGATCCCGCGCGGTGGTGCCGGGCTGATCCGTGCCTGCGTTCAGAACGCCAAGGTCCCCTGCATCCAGACCGGCACCGGCATCTGCCATGTGTACGTAGACGACACCGCCGATCTGGACAAAGCTCTGGACATCATCGAGAACGCCAAGGCCAGCCGCCCCAGCGTGTGCAACGCCGAGGAGGTGTGCCTTGTGCACTCTGCCATTGCCGGGGAGTTTCTTCCCCGTCTGGCCCAGCGCCTTGGCCCGGACCGCGCGGCAAAGGGCCTGCACCCGGTGGAACTGCGGCTGGATAAGCGCGCAGCCGCCATCATCTCCGGCACCCCTGCCGGAGAAAAGGACTTTGACACCGAATTTCTGGACTACATCCTCGCGGTCAAGGTCGTGGACAGCGTGGAGGAGGCCATCGGGCATATTGCTGAGCACTCCACCGGCCACAGCGAGGCCATCCTGACCCAGACACAGGCCCATGCCGACCTGTTCACTGCCGCAGTGGACAGCGCCGCCGTGTATGTGAACTGTTCCACCCGCTTTACGGATGGCGGTGAATTCGGCCTTGGGTGCGAAATGGGCATTTCCACCCAGAAACTCCACGCCCGTGGCCCCATGGGACTGGCCGAGCTGTGCAGCTACAAGTATATCATCCACGGCAATGGTCAGATCCGCTAAAGCCCGCTGAACCCACCTTTCCAGTGCGGAAATCGGGAGTGAGCGTTTTCTCCATAATATTCATAATTTAGAAACGAAACTGAAAAGCTTTTTCCGAAACAGGCTGGTGCGATTTGCGCCAGCCTGTTTTTTTGTTTTATTCCCATGGAATGTTCTTTCAATAAAGACAAAAAGCTGAATTATGTTTTCAATCTGCCTTTCCTATTCGCTCACTGATATAGATGATTGTATCCCAGTTTTCTCCAATTCATACAAAGCAATAATCTCACTTTCTCTATTTTATCTGGTAAAAAGTATAAAAAACTCTTGACAAGCACGGTTTTGTTGCGGTAAAACTATATTGGAAATTTTGATAACGATTTCACGGTGTTTCATTTTCCGTCTATGAATTGTTCGCCGTATACAGTACTATACTGACAGCAAAGGAGAGAGTACTATGACGATTGCCATTCTTGCACACGATTCCCGCAAAGAGCTTGCACTGCAGTTCTGCACTGCTTACAGCGCCATTTTGTCCAAAAACACAATCATCGCTACCGGTACCACCGGACGGATGCTGGCGCAGACTACCGGCCTGCCCGTGCACTGTTATCTCTCCGGGCGCTTGGGCGGTGTGCAGCAGATCACTTCCCGCATTGCGTGCAACGAAGTGGATCTGGTGTTGTTCTTCCGTGACCCGCTGAAAGCGGATGCCGCCAGCATCACCGAGCAGAATCTGCTCCGCCTGTGCGATATGCACAGCGTACCCATTGCCACCAACATTGCCACCGCCGAGGTCTTGCTGCGCGGTATGGATCAGGGCGACCTGGACTACCGCGAGGGGATGCATCCCGCTCTTGTGGAGCCAATGCCCACCGTGCAGCGCCACGCCGTGTGATGAATCGTGTATAGAGTATCGGGAAAGAGACAACGCCGCAGGAAACTTCCTGCGGCGTTGTTGTTTTGCTTTTATTTCAGGAATGCCTGCAGCTCTTCGTAATAGCTGGCGGGCATCTCCAAACCGGCCACAGCGGCCTCCTGCAGGGGTGCAGCCGCACCCACAGTGAGAAAGTCGTGCACCTTGCGCGCCCTCAATGACCTCTGCGGGTCCGATCAGATAGCCCAGACGCCAGCCCGTGATGGAGTAAGTCTTGGAGAGCGAGTTGCAGGTGATGGTGTGCTCAAACATGCCGGGCAGGCTTGCCATGCAGATATGCTCTGCCGGCGCATAGATGATATGCTCGTACACCTCATCCGTCACCACAAAAGCATCGTACTGGATGGCCAGCTTTGCAATGGCTTCCAGCTCGTCGCGGCGGAACACCTTGCCGCAGGGATTGGATGGGTTGCACAGGATCAGCTCCTTGGCACCCTCGGCAAAGCCCTTTTCGATCAGGCTGATGTCAAACTCATAGGTGGGCGGCACCAGCGGGATATAGAAAGGTGCCCACACGGTCACTTAAAGCAGGCATGCGCTCTCCCCTTTTCAGTCCTTGAAATAAGCCTTCTGGATGGCCAGCAGCACGCCTGCACGGCTGGCAGCAAAGTTCAGACCGCCCTGCAGGTAGCAGGTGTACGGCTCACGCAGCGGGCCGTCGCAGGAAAGCTCGATGGTGCTGCCCTGTGTAAAGCTGCCGCTTGCCATGACCACCTCGTCGGTATAGCCCGGCTCCGGAGAAGGTTCCGGGGCGGCATAGCTGTCCACGGGGCTTGCAGCCTGAATGCCCTGACAGAAGCCGATGAGCGCATCCGCAGTGCCTGCATCAAAGCAGGTGACGATGTCGTTGTGGTCGTCGCAGTAGCGCGGCACTGGATTCTTGCCCAGCAGCTCCAGCATACACTGGGCGTAAATGGCGGTCTTGATGGCCTCGCACACCACGCCGGGCGCATAGTAGAAGCCCAGATACATATCACGGGGCGTTTCCAGCGTGCAGCCCAGATCCTTGCCGAGACCGGGCGCATTCAGGCGGTAAGCGCACAGCTCCACAAGGTCTTTGCGGCCCGCAATGTAGCCGCCGGTGGGAGCGATGCCGCCGCCGGGGTTCTTGATCAGGCTGCCCACCACAAGGTCTGCGCCCATCTGACAGGGTTCCTGCGTCTGGGTGAACTCGCCGTAGCAGTTATCCACAAAAATAATGATGTCCGGGTTTGCGGCGCGGGCGGTATCCGCAATTTTTCGGATCGTTTCCAGATCAAAGGCATTGCGCTGCAGATAGCCGCGGCTGCGCTGGATGTGGCACACCTTTGCACCGGGGGCCTTTTGGGCGATCAGGTCATAATTCGGGGTGAAGTCGGCTTTCAGCGGAGCTTCATCGTACCGGATGCCGTAATCCATCAGGGTGCCGGTGCCCCTGCCCTTGCCGTCCAGACCGATCACGCCTTCCAGCGTATCGTAGGGGCGGCCGGTGGCAGCCAGCAGGGTGTCCCCTGCCCGCAGCAGGCCGAACAGCGCCACAGCCAGCGTGTGGGTGCCGCTCTGGAACTGGCTGCGCACGAGGGCATCCTCTGCGCCCATCACCTCGGCAAAGATCTGCTCCAGCTTTGCGCGGCCGGTATCCCACAGGCCGTAGCCGGTGGTGCCCAGCATATCGGTGGAGGACATCTGGGTATCCGCAAAGGCTTTCAGCATTTTGAGCTGGTTAAAATCGCGGATCTCCTCCATATGGCGGAAGTAGGGCTGGCACAGCTCCATAGCCTTTTCGTCCAGCGCCAGAACTTCGGGTTTGTAATTGAAAAAGTGGTTCAACATTGACATTATAACGGTTCCTTAATTTTATAGATTTTATAGAGCGCAGGCTTTCTGTCGGAATGACTCCTTCAGCCGCACTTTGTGCGCCAGCTCCCTCAGGGAGGGAGCTCCTGACGAAACCAGAACGTTTCACTTATGCAGAAAGCTTTTCCGTCCTGCCAAAGGCTCCCTCATTGAGGGAGCTGGCAAAACCGTCAGGTTTTGACTGAAGGAGTTTGTTCATATCTTGCATATTCCCCCAGCTTTTCAAAGCCAAGCCGGGTATAAAAGTGCACCCGCTCCGGGCTGCAGAGAAACACCGGGTGCTCCCCTTTGGCGGCAAGCTCGTTCGCCATCTGCACAATGAGCCGCCCGCCGATGCCCTTGCCCCGCAAAGGCTGGGCTGTCTGCCCGCAGGCCATGTAGGCCTGCCTGTTCGCAAGGGCATAGGCCCCTACCGTGCAGATCGTTTCACTTCCCTGCCGCAGCGCCCACACAAGGGCTTTGCCGCGGGTGCGCTTTGTGCAAAGTTCGGAGTAAAAGTCCTCCTGCTTTGCCGTATCCGCCGGGTAGAGCGCCCGTGCCGCATCCATGGCAGAGGGTTCTCTGTCAAGGGTCAGTCCGGCCCAGAGCGTCTCGCCTGCAGCGGGCAGCGGCAGAGCCTTGCCGGGTGCAAGGCCGAATACGGTCAGCGTTTCAGCTTTGCACCACCCGGCAGGCGGTGGGCATTCGTTTTCGTCTAAAATGATGCTCTCACACCCGCAGAAAGCCAGAAAGCTGGCCAGCTCTTCCGGGTTTGCGTGCCCTGCTGCCCATGCGGTGCTGCCGCTGAGTTCCAGCGCCAGTGTAGGTCCTGCGTAGAATCGCCACGGCTGGCTTTTGCTAAAAAGGGCAAGATCCAGCGGCAGGGTCGCCCCCAGCACCCATTTCCCCCGGCAGGCATTTAAAAAGCGGGCGCGGTGGGCTTTTGTGCTGACCTGCGCGATCACTTCAGCTCGTTGACGATCTTCTTGAACTCGCGGCCGCGCACCTCAAAGTTGGGGTACAGGTCAAACGATGCGCTGGCCGGGGACAGGATGATGATGTCACCGGGCTTTGCGCAGGCACGGGCCAGCTCCACAGCGTGCTGCATGTTGTCGGCATGCTGGATGGGCAGCTCTGCTTCGTTGAAGTTCGGGTCCTCGCGCACAGCCTTTTCGATGCGGGGGCCGGTGGCACCCATCAGCACAAGGTTCTTCACGTGGGCCACCACTTCCGGTGCCAGCGGCTCATAGGGAATGTGCTTGTCGTAGCCGCCAGCGATCAGAATGACCTTCTGGTTAAAGCTGCGCAGACCGGCAATGGTGCGCGTCGGGCTGGTGCCGATGGAGTCGTTGTAGTACAGCACGCCGTCCAGCGTGCGCACCGGCTCAATGCGGTGCTCCACACCGGTAAAGGTGCTGCCCACCTTCTGGATGGCTTCCACGGGCACCTCGCCCCACACGGCAGCGGCAGCAGCCAGCAGGTTTTCAATGTTGTGCAGGCCGCGCAGCTTCACATCTTTCTGGGCCAGGAAGGGGGTCACAACGCCATCCTCGGCCATGCAGAGCATGTTGTCCTCCTTGCGCAGGAAGGCACCGTTGTCGGTATCGTGCAGGCGGGTGAACCACACCTGCTTGCCCTTGCAGTCGGACTGCATGGAACGGCTGATCTCGTTCTCATAGCCCAGCACAGCGCGGCAGGGCTGCTTCTGGTACAGCAGGATGTTGCGCTTGGCATCAATGTACTCCTGCATGTCCTTGTGGTGGTCCAGATGGTTGGGGGTAACATTGGTCACCACGGCAATGTTGGGGCTGGAATGCATGCTGATGAGCTGGAAGCTGGAAAGCTCCACCACAGCCACATCCTCGGGAGCCACCTCGGGCAGCATGGGCAGCAGAGCTGCGCCGATGTTGCCGCCCAGATGCACCTTGCGGCCTGCGGCCTCGTAGAACTTGGAGATCAGGGTGGTGGTGGTGGTCTTGCCGTCGGAGCCGGTCACGGCTACGATCTCGCAGGGGCAGAAGTCGAAGAACAGCTCCACCTCACTGGTGACCATGGTGCCTGCGGCCATGGCATCCTGCAGGGGCTTTTCAAAGTAGCCCACAAAGCCCGGGGTGCGCATGATGATATCCTGACCCTTGAAGCCATCCAGATAGTTTTCGCCCAGGCTCAGGTCGATGCCCAGCTCCTTGATGGTTGCAGCGTAATCGCCAAAGTCCTCCACGCTCTTTTTCTGGTCGCACAGGGTCACATGGGCACCCAGCTCCACAAACTCCTTGATCAGGGTCTTGTGGCTGACACCGGCACCAATGAAGGCCACTTTTTTGCCTTTGATGAGTTCAATCAGTTTCTGCTGATCCTTCTGCATAAAAACAGTTCCTCCTCCATAATATCGTATTCAGAACGCACCTCAAAACGGGTGCAGAGATGTTTCGCTGTACCATTATAGTCCATTTAGCCGCAATTGGCAACGGAAAAACGCCCTTTTTGCCCCAAAAAGCAAGGTAAATTCACAATTCTGCAATTGTATTTTGCCGCTGTTTCTGCTACACTTGTCGAAGCAGAGTGCTTTTTGTATACAAAAAGCCTTTTTTCGCAAATACCGTAGAATGAGGTCATCCCCTTGAAACAGTTCTTCCGTATTACCGCAGCAGTGCTTGCTGCTGCGTTCCTGCTTGCGCTCACCAGCTGCGGCAGCAGTTCCAGTGCGCCAAGCTTTACATGGTTCGTGGATACCATTCCCGCAAACCTCGACCCGCAGGTGGCTTCTGCTGCCCCGGACGTGATCGCCTGCGAGAACCTTTACAGCGGGCTTGTCCGCAAAAAAGCGGATGGCGAGATCGTGCCCGATCTGTCCGAGAGCTGGACGATTTCCTCCGATGGCAAGACCTACACCTTCCAGATCAAGGACGGCCTGACCTACAAGGCCGTCAAGGGCGCTTCCACGGATCACACCATCACTGCCGAGGACTTTGTGTTTGCATTCCGGCGCATATTCCAGCCGCAGACAAATTCCCCTTATGCCGTGGAGTTTGCCGCCCTTGAGAACAGTGCTGCCGTGCTGGCTGGCACAGCCGATGCCAGCACGCTGGGCGTTTCGGCCGCCGGCCCGCTGACGCTGGTGTTCCGCCTGAGTGAAAAGGACGACAACTTCCTTGCCAAGCTCACCCTGCCCGGTGCCATGCCCTGCGATGAAGCATTTTTTGAGAGCACCCGCGGCACCTACGGCCTGACCGCCAAGACCACCCTTTCCAGCGGCAGCTTCTATCTTTACAACTGGACGGCCAGCGGCCTGTTCCTGCGCCGGGATGTCTCCTCCCCCATGATCGGCAGTCTGCGTCTGGTGCAGAACACCGGCAGCACCGGCAAGAGCGCCGCCCAGCTCATTGCAGACGAAAAATGCTCCGCCGCGCTGGACGACACCGGCGAGGATACCTCGCTGCAGTCGGTGGCTTACTCCGACACCACCTGGGCACTGCTGTTCAACAGCGCCGAAGGTTCTGTGTTTTCCGATCAGGAACTGCGGCAGGCGCTTGCCGGCATCGCCCGGGAGAATGTGGATGTACCCTCTTCCGGTCTGTACACCGCTGCCGAGGGTCTTGTGCCCACCGGCCTTTCCGTGGACGGCATCGATTACCGCAAGTCTGCCGGGAACCCGCTGCCCACCATCACCGACCCCCGTACATTGTACCTGAATGCACGGCAGGGCATGGCCAGCTCGGATTTTTCCGGCGTGACCATCCTGCTGCCGAAGGAAGCCGGCCTGACCGAACTGGCCGAGCAGATCAACGGCGCATGGCAGAAGGACTGCTCCCTTTTCTTCTCGGTGGAAGAGGTTCCGCAGGAGGAGTTCGACAAACGCCTTGCAGCGGGCAGCTACACCATTGCGCTGGCTCCCATCCGCGCCGAAGGCGGCAGCGTATACCAGATGCTGCAGCAGTTCACGGCCGAGGGCGGCGGCCTGACCGGCTGGTCCGACCCCATCTACTCTCAGCGTCTGGCCGAGAGTGCCCAGCAGACCGGCAGCACCCGCTGTGCCCTGCTGGCCGATTGTGAGCGCCAGCTGCTGGAAGGCTGCGCCGTGGTGCCGCTGCTGGGCCAGAACAGGCGTCTGCTGGTGGCGGACGGCATCACCGGCCTTGTGTTCGACCCCTTCACGCCGGTGCTGGACCTGACCGATGCCCAGAAAAACTGACATTCTCCGGCCCTTGACAATCCCGTCCCTCTTTGCTACAATAAATGAGCAACTTGCAGGGTTAGCTCATCCGGTAGAGCGGCTGCTTCCCAAGCAGCAGGCGGCGGGTTCGGGTCCCGTACCCTGCTCCAAAAACAAACGGCAAACCGTGGAATATCGGTTTGCCGTTTTTGCTTACAGCCGCTCCCTGCAAAATACGAAAGGACTCTGCCATGATCTTTGTTCCCCTGCTGCATTACTTCAAATGCAAAAATTCCTACAGCGGCAACGAATACGGCCTGCGATACCGGATGATCCCCGGCAAGCGCACCGTGCCGGACCCGGACGGCGGCGAGGGTGCCGTAAAGGAGGAAAGCATCCTCACCGTGGACTACTGGCCGGACCCCTGGACCATTGAAAAGACCGACCCTGCCCTGCGTGTGCAGAAGGTGTTTCCGCTCACCGACGAGGGCCGGGAGGCCACAGCCGCCTTTTTGCAGGACGCGTTCAATGCCGATCCTGACCGCTGGAAAAACTGCCCCAGCATGATGGACAGCGACCCGTGGGAGCCGCCTGCTGCCGAAGCCGAGCCGGACAAGCCGAAGGAATAAAACATGATCTATCGTTTAAAAGAACTCAAGGGCGATACCATTGCAGTGCCGCAGCTGGTGTTTTCCAAACTGGGCATCGCCGAAGAATACAATGTGCGCGTGGCTCTGTATGTGCTGGCGACCGGCATCACCGACCCGGACAAGATCTGTGCCGACCTCAAGCTGCGCAGCCGCATCAGCGCCGAGAGCGCCCTCTCCTTCTGGGCAGGCGCTGGCCTGCTGGAGCGGTACGAAGAGAACGCTGCACCGGGCGAGGAACCCAGCGCCCCCGCACCCATGACCTGGGCCGAGATCGCTGCGGCCAGCCGCACCGACCCCATGATCTCCAGCCTGATCGACTGCGCACAGACCGGCTTTGCCCGTCCGCTGACCCACAGGGAGATGGAAAAGCTGGTCAACCTTTATATGCAGGAGGGCTTTGCGCCGGAGACCGTGATGCTGTGCACCGCCTACGTTGCCAGCACCGGCCGTAGCACCATGGCCGCCGTAGTGCATGAGCTGAAGGTGTGGCGCACCGAGGGCGTGGAGACCGGTGAGCAGGCCGATGCCCACCTCAAACTGCTGGCACTGCGCCAGAGCCGCGAGCAGTATGTCAGCGGCCTTCTGAACATCCCGGAAAGCGAGCTGACCCTTGGCGGGCGCAAGGCCATTGCACGCTGGTACGAGGTTTACGGCTACGACGATGCCATGGTGCAGGAAGCTGCCGTGCAGGCCGGGGCCAAGCGCGACCTGTGGTACTGGAACAGTATCCTCAAAACATGGAACGCCAAGGGCCTGCGCACCGTGCACGATGTGCGCAGCCCGGTGGCCATTGCGGGTGCCAGCCGAAACCTCCGGGTAGACCGCGAAGCCCCCAGCGGCAACGATTTTCTCAAGAACGCTGCCCGCCGCCGTCCGTTGAAAAAGAAGCCGGAATAAGGAGGAGCCATGCGTACCAAAAATGAACTGTATCAGGAAGCCATGCGCACCGTGGCCGCCCGGCGGCAGATGGCCAGAGCCAGAGCCGAGGATGCCCGCGCCGAAGCCGAAGCCGCCATTCCCGCCCTGCGCCATGCAGAAGAAGAGGTGCGGGTGCGGGGCATCCGCTGCGCACTGGCCGGTGCTGCGGGCAAGGACCGCACCGAAGCTGCCGCCGCCCTTGCCGATGCAAAGCAGAAGCTGACCGCCCTGCTGGCACAAAGCGGACGGCCCGCTGATGCACTGGAGCCGCGCTTTGTCTGCCCCAAATGTCAGGACACCGGCAGCGTGAATGGCCGCACCTGTGAGTGCGTGCACAAGGTGATGCAGCAGCTGCGCCGCAAGGAGATCGAGGCGCTGTCCAGCCTGTCCATTGCAAGCTTTGACACCATGGAGCTGCGCTATTACCCGAACCGTGCCGATGAAAAGGTGGGCGGTTCCATCCGCCCTTACATGGCCGATATGCTGGCAGACCTGCGCAGCTACGCGGAAGAGTTTGACCACCACAGCGAGAGCCTGATGCTGTTTGGCAATGCGGGCCTTGGCAAGACCCATGCGGCCCTTGCCATTGCGGGCATCGTGCTGGAAAAGGGCTACGATGTGATCTATGTTTCCAGCCCGGACTTTTTCTCCAAGCTGGAAGGGCTGCACTTTGGTGCAGACCCGGCAGGCGAGGAGGAAACGCTGATGCAGACCGCTGCCGGGGCCGACCTGCTCATTCTGGATGATCTTGGCTCGGAGTTCAACTCTGCCTTCCTCATCAGCAGCCTGTACAGTCTGCTCAACAACCGGATGGGTGCAAAGCTGCCCACCATCGTCACCACCAACATCACTGACGGTGCTCTGCTGGAAAAGCTGTATACCGAAAAAATTTCCAGCCGCCTTTCTGCCTTTGTCCCCTGCCTTTTTGCAGGCGATGACATCCGTACACAGAAAGCAGCTGAATAAAACAAACGGCAATGCAAATGCATTGCCGTTTGTTTTATTCAAAACTCTAATACCGGACTCATTTCGTTGCGGCGCTGTGCCTGCACGATGCAGTCCTTCTCCGGCACAACGCCCGCCGCGCCCAGCGTGTTGAACACGGTCTGCAGGGCAAGCGCAGGCGTGTTGTTCTCCTGCGAAAGATGGCACAGCGCAAACTTTTTGCACCCTTCCTGAATGAGTTCCAGCAGTTTTGCCGAGCACTCGTCGTTGGAAAGGTGGCCCCGGGTGCTTTCAATGCGTGCCCGTAAGTAATAGGGATACGGCCCGCTGCGCAGCATGTGCAGGTCGTAGTTGCTCTCCAGTGCCACAAGGTCGCAGCCGGAAAGCGCCTCGTGCACCGGCGGCGTGAGCACGCCAAGGTCGGTTGCAATGGTCATGGTCTTGCCGTCCGGGGTGTGGATGCGGTAGCCCACACAGGGCACATCGTGGCTGGTGGGAAAGCTCTGCACGCCAAACGCGCCCACGTCCTCTTCCCTGCCTTCCAGCTCGTGCAGCTCACAGCTGGCCGGTACGATGCCGTTGTTGTCCAGAAAATCCAGCGTTGCCGCTGCACCGTACACCGGCAGCGTGTTCTTTTTGAGGAAGGTGGAAAGCCCCTTCACATGGTCGCTGTGCTCGTGGGTGACAAGGATGCCGTCGCAGTCACTGACGGAAAGGCCCAGCGCCTTGAGCGCCGCCGAGGTAGTGCGCACGCCCTTGCCCATATCCACAATGAGATACCGCTGCCCGCAGCGCACCACACTGCTGTTGCCGGAGGAACCCGAATATAACGAGATGAATTCTGCCATGAAAAACCTCTGATACACTCAAAAACAGCCCGCCGCATATGCAGCAGGCTGTTTGCTTTTTATAAGTTACAGTGCCTGATCCAGTGCAGCGGGCATACGCTCCACCTTGCTGATGTCTGCACCCAGACCGCGCAGCTTTTCCACGATATTCTCGTAGCCGCGCTCGATGTGGCCGATCTCCTCGATCTCACTGGTGCCGTCTGCCATCAGCGCAGCCACCACCATGGCAGCGCCTGCACGCAGATCCAGTGCGCGCAGCGGTGCAGGGGTGAGCTTATCCACGCCCTCAAACACAGCCACCTGACCGTCCACCTGCACGTTGGCACCCATCTTGCGCAGCTCGTCCACATAGCGGAAGCGGTTGTCCCACACGCTCTCGGTCACGGTGCTGGTGCCCTTGGCCACGCTCAGCAGCACGCCCATCAGGGGCTGCATGTCGGTGGGAAAGCCGGGATGCGGCATCGTGTTGATCTTCAGCGGCAGAATATCGCCGGTGCGGCGCACACGCACAGCATCGTCAAATTCTTCCACCTCCACGCCTGCACGGCGCAGCTTTTCGGTAATGGGTTCCAGATGCTTGGGGGTGACGTTCTTCACCAGAACATCGCCGCCGGTGGCAGCAGCAGCCACCATGTAGCTGCCAGCCTCGATCTGATCCGGGATGATGCTGTAGGTGCAGCCGTGCATCTTTTCCACGCCGCGCACCTTGATCACATCGGTGCCTGCGCCGCGGATGTTCGCACCGCACATATTCAGGAAGTTTGCCAGATCCACCACATGGGGTTCCTTGGCACAGTTTTCCAGAATGGTCTGGCCCTTGGCCATTACAGCGGAGAGCATACCGTTCATGGTAGCGCCCACGCTGACCTTATCAAAGAAGATGTGTGCACCGTTCATCTCCTTGGCGCGCACGGTGATCATGCCGTAGTCCACGCTGTCCTCTGCGCCCAGAGCACTGAACACCTTCAGGTGCTGGTCAATGGGGCGGGGGCCGAGGTTGCAGCCGCCGGGCATGGCCACCTGAGCCTTGCCAAAACGGGACAGCAGTGCGCCCAGAAAGTAGTAGCTGGCGCGCATCTGGCGGGACAGGTCGTCCGGGACGTTGGTGCCGTTCAGATGAGTGGTGTCGATCTCGTAGGTGTTGCGGTTGATCATTTTGATCTGTGCGCCCAGAACGCTGAGGATCTTCAGGCTCACCGCCACATCACTGATATCCGGCAGATTCTCGATCACACAGACATCCGCTGCCAGAATGGTTGCAGGCAGGACGCCCACCGCCGCATTTTTGGCACCCGAAATGGTAACTTCGCCGTGCAGGGGCTTGCCGCCCGTAATAACAAATTTCTCCAATTTTATGATCTCCTTGTCGGAGGCCCGCAGCCGCAGGCCTGTTAAGGTTCCTGAAAGCATTTTCCATAAAAGCTGCCTGATGTGCATGGGCCATAAGGCCGTACACGTACAGCTATCTTATTATACACAACTTTCACAAAAAAGCAAAGCCCCGCTTGGTGTTGTTTTATTATTTTCTGTTTTGCCCATTTTCGCGCAGGATATTCCAAAATTTTGATTTCTTTTTCAGGTATTTTACAAAAACCAGATCCATTGCTGTTGCGCTTTCTTTACCAGATGTGGTCTTCGCACCGAGTCTCAGTGATCCAGCCCAGCTGATAGGCAGCCACCAGCTGCTTGAGGTCGTGCACACGCTCCCGCAGCACCTCGCCCTCGTCGGTGTCCTCCACGAGAATGCGATGATTTTCGGTTTCCAGAATGTTTTTCTGGGAAATGATATCCAGATTATCCTTCACCGCTTTCTCGGCACTTTCAAAGGGCTGATGGGTGCGCAGGGACATGGTGCGGCTGGAATACACCAGCGTGTAGCCTGCAATGCCGGTCTTTTCGTGGTAGGCACGGCAGAAACCGCCGTCGATCACCACCAGCCGTCCGCCGCCCTTGATGGGGCTTTCGCCGTTCTTTTCCCGCACCGGCACATGGCCGTTGACGATGTGGCTGGCACCGGGCAGGCCAAACT
>ERZ831773.2545-NODE-2545-length-14431-cov-5.325056_pt1 | contig 14431 bp, 11 predicted proteins | sample MGYA00519696_ERZ831773 | MGnify/ENA primary metagenome ERZ831773 (study PRJEB31850, sample SAMEA3708720) | human gut metagenome | biome: human gut; feature: human-associated habitat; material: faeces | place: China | collected 2014 ...
TTCAGGAAGTACAGAGAGTATACCGTCTGCAGGGTGTAGAAATCAACGATAAGCATATCGAAGTTATCGTTCGTCAGATGCTGAAGAAGATCCGCATCGAAGAAAGAGGGGATACTGAATTCCTTCCGGGAACAATGGTAGATGTCCTTGAGTTCAACGATGTAAATGAACAGATGGTAACAGAAGGTAAAGAACCTGCAACAGGAGAACAGATCATGCTTGGTATTACCAAGGCATCCCTGGCAACAGATTCCTTCCTGTCAGCTGCATCCTTCCAGGAGACAACCAAGGTTCTGACTGAGGCTGCTATCAAAGGTAAGGTTGACCACCTGATCGGTCTGAAAGAGAACGTCATTATCGGTAAACTGATTCCGGCAGGAACAGGTATGAGAAAATACCGTGACGTTAAACTTGATACTGGTCTTGGTATGGATATGGACGACGAAATCAGTTTTGATGATTTTGATATGGATGATGATACTGAGTCTGAAGTATCAGCAGAGACAGCAGAAACTGTTGAAACCGAAGAAAATGCTGACGAAACAGTTACAGTTGAAGAATAGGTTTTATATGCTAAGAGAGGCAGATACGTTGAATGGCGTGTCTGCTTTTCTTGCTTTAAAGACATGAAAAACAAAAATATTTGAAAAATAATTCCGATTCTTTAACACTTTACAAAAATAAAGGGTTGCAAAATATGAAAAAATACAGTAGCATATAAATAATCAATCGAAAATCAGGAGGTGTGATATGCTGGATTTAGCTCATATTGGTGAACGGATCAGAGAATGCAGAAAAAAGAAAATGATGACAATCCGGGTTTTGGGAGAATATACAGGGCTTTCAGCGGGCTATCTGAGTATGCTGGAACAGAATAAGACATCTCCGAATGTGGACAGTCTTGCGCGAATTTGTGAAGCACTGGATATTGATATCCAGTATGCACTGGAAGGGGAAATGCCGGGAAAGACGGTTATACACAGAGAAGAAATGAGTAAGCATCTTTATCCGGAAGAAAATATGACAGTTGAGGTTGCAGACTTTGGTCAGGGAGAATCGATTTTTGAATATATTACGATTGAACCGGGAGAATCTGCGAAAAAAGAAGAATATCGACATGTCTTTTCGGAAATGTGTATGGTGATAAAAGGAACTCTGAATGTAGAGGTGGAAGGAGAAATTAGCAGTTTACATCCGGGAGACAGTGTATATATAAAGAGCAGAGAGCGTCATAGTATTTCCAATCCTGGAAAAGAACCTTGTGTGAGTATATGGGTATATCACCGGGATGTACCAAGACTGTTTGGAAGAAATGAAAATAAAAGGTGAAAATTAAATTGTGAAATAAATAGCATTCCTCTTGACAATCATAGAGTATGGTTCTATAATAAGAAAAAAAGTTACACATGTGAATAAATATTCATCTGAGTGAATTTACAAAATTGAACTGTTAAAACGGGGTTTCTTCGAAATTCACGCAACTCTGAAGACAGTGTTATTTACTAAAGTGTATAAAGATTAGATTTTTATACATACAATACGGACAATCTAATAATTAAACATAGACGTCATAGCGTGAAACTATGACCTTTGAAAGAAGACAAGGACGTCATGATGTAAATCATGGCGTTCTTTTGTTTACACCACTAGACTGCGGTCTAGTAAAGTATTACATTGTCGCAGAAGGACGGACATATCTGGTAAATATACCGTCTCGAAAGAACAAAAGTACATGAGAGGAGAACGAAAATGGACAGATTAACACAATTGCGAGAGTACATGGAAAAAGAAAGGCTGGATGCGTTTTATATTGCAAAGCCGGCGAATGTACGTTGTATCAGCGGATTTACGGGGGAAGACTCGTTCCTTTTTATCACAAAGGCGAATCAGTATTTTATCACTGATGCAAGATACACAGAGCAGGCATCTTATGAATGCCCGGATTATGAGCTTGTAAACTGGCGAATCAATTTTGGCTACAGTATGGGGAAAGCTGTTGCATATTGCGCAGACAAAGATGGAGTTAAAACAATTGGATTTGAACAGGATCATCTGACATTTGAAAAATGGAACTCTATGCAGGCTGAACTCAGCGCTGAGATGGTTCCGACGCTGAACGTAATCGAAGGCTTCCGCGCGATTAAGACGCCGGAAGAGATCAAGAACCTTACCGTTGCCTGCGATATCGCATCCAGAGCATTTGAAAAAATTATAAAAGACATCCGTCCGGGTGTGACAGAAAAAGAAATTGCATCCAGACTTGCACATTACATGGTTATGGAAGGTGCAGATACCAAACCTTACGGTGGAATCGTTATTTCAGGAGCAAAGAGCTCTCTGCTTCACGGAATTCCGGACAGTAAGCCAATCGAATACGGTGATTTCGTATTGATGGATTATGGATGTCAGTACAAAGGTTATCTTTCGGATATGACAAGAACAGTAGTTGTCGGAAAGGCAGACGCCAAACAGAGAGAAGTTTATGATCTCTGCCGTCGCATGACAGAAGATACAGAAGCATCTGTAAGAGCCGGTGTAACAGGAACTTCCTGCTATGAAGCTTCACTTAAAGCAATTAAAGATACAGAATACCTTCCGTATAATTATACAGGAATTGGTCATGGAGTTGGGCTGTTCGTCCATGAACTTCCGAATATCGGGCTGAACTGTGAGAATATCTTACAGGAGAACAGCGTAATGACAGTAGAACCAGGACTTTATATTCCGGGTTGGGGTGGTGTCAGACTTGAGGACCAGGGCATCATCACAAAAGACGGATATGAGAACCTGATCAGTGCTACACATGAGCTAATAGAATTATAAATGAAAAAGGAGGACAACATTTATGAAAAAGAAATTATTAGCAGCTTTACTTGCTACAGCAATGACAGTAACAATGTTTGCTGGCTGTGGTACACCGGGATCCAAAGATTCCAAGAAAGATGACAGCAGTGCTTCATCAGGAAAGAAGAGAATTACTTACACACTTCGTGAAGACCTTCCTTCTATGGATCCACAGAACAGTAACTCTATCTCATGTGCAACAGCAGAAATCTGCACCTATGCGATGCTGACACGTAACGTGGAAGGCGAAATCAAACCAGATGCAGCTGAAAGCTGGGATATCTCAGATGATGGACTTACTTATACATTCCACCTTCGTGATGGACTGAAATGGTCTGACGGAGAAGATGTAAAAGCAGGCGATTATGTTTATGGTATCCAGAGACTTATGGATCCAGAAATGGCAAGCGATTACGCATTCATCGGATACATCCTCAAAAACGGTGCAGAAGTAAATAAAGGTTCTGTGCCTGTCGATGAACTTGGCGTATCTGCACCAGATGACAAGACAGTTGTTATCGAACTTGCACATCCGGCTACATACTTCCTTAGTATGGCTGCTATGGCAACATTCGGTCCTACAAGAAAAGATTATGTAGAAAAATACGGAAAAGAATATGCAGCTGATCCGGAAAAATCTGTTTATAACGGACCGTTCAAGATGACAGAGTGGAAACACGGCGATGAAATGATCCTTTCTAAGAATGAAAATTACTGGGATGCAGACAGCATCAAGCTTGATGAAATCTGCGTAAAGACAGTTGCAGATGCTAAGACAGCGGTTGCTATGTGGGAACAGGGCGAAGTTGATATCACAATTGTACCTACTGAAATGACAGATCAGTATACAGAAAATACTGAATTCTACTATACAGGTGCAGATGATTACATCATGCTCAACATGTCAGAAGACAGACCGCTTGCTAACAAGAACCTGAGATTTGCTTTGAACTATGCAATCAACAGAACAGAATACAACAAGCTGGTTAACAATGACGTATATGACGTTGCACAGAGACTTGTACTTCCAAACGTGCAGGCGGCAGATGACCAGACATACGGAGAAGCTTATCCATATACACCATTCCCGGCAGAAAATGATAATGATAAAGCAAAAGAATATCTGGATGCAGCAATGAAAGAAATGGGCGTTTCTAATCCGGCAGACATCAAGATTACTCTTCTTACAACTGATACAGATGGTGCTAAGAAGCAGGCTGAAGTTCTTCAGGAACAGTATCAGAAGAACCTTGGTATTACAGTAGAAATCAACCAGGTAACTTACAAACAGAGACTGGAGCTGGAAACTAAGAAAGATTACGATATGGTAGTAACAGGATGGGTTCCGGACTACTCTGACGCATACTCTTATCTGGAACTGTGGATCAGCGATAGTCAGTATAACCACTCTGGATATGCGAACGCTGAATACGACAAGCTTCTTAAAGATTCTCAGACAGAGACAGATGCTAAGACAAGACAGGATATGCTGTTCCAGGCAGAAAAGATCTTCCTTGAAGAAGATTCCGCTCTTGTACCGCTTCAGTTACGTAGAGACCAGTATCTGATCAATCCGAAGATTTCTAACTTCAATGTATACTTTGTCGGATATGACTTCGATCTGGTATATGCAGACATCAGCGAATAATACAGTTGGATGGTAACATACCTTGCGGTCGGCGCGGACTTACTGGTCCGCACCGGCTGCTTATTTGAGGGTTTTGATTATTTCGAGGGGTAGATTTGGTATGTATCAGCCAATAGGAAGTATGTGAAATAATCAAAGCTATCAAATAAAGAAAAATGAAGGGAGACAAAAGAATGGCAAAATATATAGCTAAACGAGTTGCATTAGCCATCGTAACACTTTTGGTACTTACAAGTGTTGTATTCGTCCTGGTTCGTCTGATGCCGGGAGATCCGTTCTCAAGTGACAAGATGACACCGGAGATCAAAGCGAATCTGGAAGCTTACTATGGTTTGGATAAACCGCTTGCAGAGCAGTATATAACTTATATGAAGAATGTGCTTCATGGTGATCTGGGGTATTCTATGAAGTATGAAAGTCAGACAGTTAACCGTATTATTGCTGACTCATTCCCATACTCAGCAGACCTGGGAATCCGTTCACTGTGCTTTGCACTGTTCTTCGGACTGATCCTTGGAATTGTAGCAGCACTGAATCGAGGAAAGAAACTGGACTTCGTCTGTATTTTGATTGCGATCATTGGTACATCGATTCCTGACTTCATCATGGGATCTGTACTTCAGTATTTCTTCGGAATCAAATGGCAGATTCTTCCGGTTGCGCAGTACACAAGCTTTAAGCATACAATTTTACCGTCAATCGCGGTTGGATTCTATACACTGGCATCCATTTCCCGTCTGATGCGTTCCAGTATGCTGGAAGTTGTATCTTCAGATTATACAAAGACAGCACGTGCGAAAGGTTTATCGGATTTCCGAATTACAGTTAAACATCAGATCCGTAATGCGATCACACCGATCATTACCATTATGGGACCGACAGTTGCATCTGTATTAACAGGAACATTCGTAATCGAAGCCCTTTTCGCAATCCCTGGAATGGGAAAACATTATGTAGACAGTATTAACATGGCAGATTATACACTGGTTCTTGGTATGACGATCTTCTACGGAGCATTCCTGATCGTGTCAATCCTGATTGTAGATATCTTATACGGTATTGTAGATCCGAGAATCCGTCTGAGTGGTAAAAAAAGGTAGGTGACGAGAAATGGCAGAAATTACAAAAGAACAGTTTAAAGTTGTAGGAAAAAATACAAAGACAATGGAGTCTATTTCCCGTCCGAATATTGGTTACTGGCAGGATGCATGGAGACGAATCCGCAAGAATAAGATTGCATTCTTCTCATTGTGCCTGATTGGACTTTATGTACTTATGGCGATCTTTGTTCCAATGTTCAGCAAATATGACATTGCAACACAGAGTGTGGCAGAGATGAACCAGAGCTTTTCAAAAGCACATTGGTTTGGAACAGACTCTCTTGGACGTGATCTCTGGGTTCGTGCATGGTCTGGTGCGAGAGTATCTCTGACAATTGGTTTTGCAGCCAGCATCATCAATGCAATCGTTGGATCTATCATGGGTGGTATCTCAGGATTCTACGGTGGCAAGATCGATATGGTTATCCAGCGTGTCGTTGACGTATTATACGGAATCCCAAGTCTGATCGTTACCATTCTTCTTATGGTAGTTGTTGGTAACGGTGTACACTGTTTGATTCTTGCTATGTGTTGCGTCGGATGGATCGGTGGATGTCGTTTCGTTCGTGGTGAAGTATTAAAACTGCGAGAATCTGATTTCGTATCTGCAGCCAAGATCCTTGGTGTGCCGGATATCGTAATCATTGTAAAACATATTTTACCGAATATCATGGGACTTATCATTACAAACCTGACAATGGCTATTCCGGGAGCTATTTTCCAGGAGGCATTCCTGAGCTATATCGGTCTGGGTATCAAACCACCGAACTGCAGCTGGGGTGTACTTGCAAAAGACGGAATCGCACAGCTGAGAATTCATCCGTACCAGGTATTTGTACCGGCATTCCTGATTTGTACAACAATGCTTGCGCTGAATCTTCTTGGTGATGGACTTCGTGATGCATTTGACCCGAAACTTAGAGGAACCGAGTAGGAAGGAGTATAGAAGATGGAAAATTTATTGGAAGTAAAAAATCTGCAATTCTCTTTCCGTACATACGGTGGAGTTGTAAAAGCTGTTCGTGATGTCAGCTTTGAAGTCCGTCCGGGAGAAATTCTTGGTATAGTTGGAGAATCCGGATGTGGAAAGAGTGTTACCTCTCAGTGTCTGATGAGACTGAATCCGGAACCGCCTGGATTCTTTGAAGGCGGAGAGATTCTTTATAAAGGAAAAGATGTTCTGAAAATGAACAAAAAAGAACTTCGTCAGTTCCGTGGAAAAGAGATCAGTTATATTTTTCAGGATCCTATGACCTCATTGAACCCGACAATGCGTATCGGAAAACAGATTGAAGAAGTATTCGTCGGAAGAAAAGGTATGAGTGCAGCTGAGAAAAAAGCAAAAGCACTTGAAATCCTTAAAATGGTAGGTATCTCTGATGGAGAACGCCGTTACAAACAGTATCCACATGAACTTTCAGGTGGTATGAAACAGCGTGTTATGATCGCGATCGCTCTGGTAGGAAGCCCGAGCATCGTTATTGCCGATGAGCCGACTACTTCTTTGGATGTTACAATTGAAGCGCAGATTCTTGATGTACTGAAAAATCTTCAGAAAACACTTGGGACATCTATTATCCTGATCACACATGACCTTGGTGTTATCGCAAAGCTTTGCGACCGTGTACTGGTTATGTATGGAGGAAAGATCGTAGAACGTGGATCTGTAGATGAGATTTTCTATGATACAGCACATCCTTACACAAAAGGACTTATGCATTCAATTGCCAAACTGGATACAGCAAAAGGCCACAAATTGCAGCCAATCGAAGGAACACCTCCGGATCTGTTTGCACCTCCGAAAGGATGTCCGTTCGCAGCAAGATGTGAATATTGCATGGAAATCTGTAAAGATATGCCGCCACAGACTTATGAGCTTTCAAAAGAACATGAAACCTGTTGCTGGCTGCAGCATGAATATGCACCGGATACAGACATGAGAAGAAAAGTAACTGAGAAAGGAGAGGTGTAAAATGGAAAATACAGAAAAAAAACAGCCTCTCGTACAGGTGAAAAACTTATGTAAATATTTTGAAATCAGCCGTAAAGAAACCTTAAAAGCGGTTGATGATCTTACATTTGATATTTATAAAGGTGAGACAGTCAGCCTGGTAGGTGAGTCCGGCTGTGGTAAATCTACAACAGGACGTACCATGATCAAGTTATACAATCCGACTTCGGGAAATGTATATTATGATGGAAAAGATATTTTCAAATACAATCATGCAGAGCAGAAAGAATTCTGTAAGAAGGTACAGATGATTTTCCAGAACCCGTATTCATCACTGAACCCACGTATGACTGTTAAGGATATCGTTGGAGAAGGTCTGAAACAGCATGGAATGTCAACAAAGGATGCAGATGCAAAAGTAGAGCAGCTGCTTGCTACAGTTGGTCTTAATAAAGATCATATGTCACGTTTCCCACACGAATTCTCAGGTGGACAGAGACAGCGTATCGGTATCGCACGTGCTCTTTCTGTTGATCCGGAATTCATCATCTGTGATGAGCCGATTTCAGCTCTTGATGTGTCTATCCAGGCACAGGTTATCAATATGCTGAAAGAACTGCAGGAAGAAAGAGGACTGACTTACCTGTTTATCGCGCATGACCTTAGTGTCGTAAAATATATTTCTGACCGTGTAGTTGTTATGTACCTCGGAACAATGGTCGAGACTGCTGAGACAGATGAACTTTATGCTCATCCGATGCATCCATATACACAGGCACTGCTTTCTGCAATCCCGGAAGCAGATCCGAATAAAGCAAAAGCGAACCAGCGTATTCCGATCAAGGGTGAGATCCCAAGCCCGATCAATCCGAAGAACTGCTGTCGTTTCGCTGAGAGATGTCAGCATGCGACAGAACGCTGCTTTAAGGAAATGCCGCAGATGAAAGAGATTGCTCCTGGACATAAGGTGGCATGCCATCTTGTAGAAGATAAATAAAAAGTAGTAATATAATAAAGAAGGCGAAGGACTTAAGAAGAGTTCTTCGTTTTCTTTTTGTTTTATGAGAAATTCCGATGGAACTTTCTGTGAAAAAACACTATATGCCTTGGCTGATTAAAAAATTTCCAGAAGAATTGTGCAGAATCACAAAATACGGATTGACACGAAAATATTGACAATATAAGGTAAAAACGATATTATATAGAGATGTAATTGTAATTAAAGTGTCATATCGTGTAATAGTTATGTAACAAATGAAAGTGAGTGTATATGGAACAGAGAAAATCAGCAAGGAGAAGATCGCCTGATGGAACTTCTAATAGAAATATGCGAAGTATCAATAACAGCAGAGAAGTAAGCAGACGGGCTAAGGGGAAGAACAGGTATGCTTATGAAGAAGACCGAAGATCTGCCCGATATTATGATGATGAGGAAGATTACTACAGAGAACGACCGAAAAAGAAATCATCTTCAAATGATAAGAAGAAAAGAAGACCGGAAGAAGACTATCAGAATATAAGAAAGAGGTCTGACCCGGAGAATAATAAGAATCGTAAAAATAAACGGCGCAGAGGAAGAAAGAAAAATAGGGTAAGCAGAACGATTGGAATTATACTTGCAATTATCTAGTTTATCCTGTCTGTAGTTCTTGCAGTGAATGTGATGCTGTTCAATGTACTTACTTCTACTTATTTCCTGGTACTGATCGGAGTACTGCTGATCCTGCTTGGAATTACCTTACTGACACAGATAGCGGCAAAAGGAAAAGGAATTGGCGGAAAGATATTCTGTATACTGATCTGCATCATTCTGGGAGTGGGTTCTTTCTATATAGGAAAAGTAAATAATGCATTCCAGAAGATTACCGGAAGCAATAAGAAAACAAGTTCCATGGTAGTTGCGGTAAAGGCGGATGATAATGCAGATACTTTATCAGCAGCAGCCGGATATACATTTGGTGTTCAGTATGCGACTGGTGGAGACCAGACGAAGTCGGCAGTCAAACAGATTGAAAAGGAACTGGGACAGAACATTACTCTTCAGGAATACAGTAATCTGGGAGAAGAAGCACAGGCATTATATGACGGAGAAGTAGATGCGATTATCTACAACTCAGCTTATAGTAATATTATCCAGGAACAGTATTCAACCTTTACAAAGGATACAAAGGTTATTTATAAGCACAATATTGTTGTTGAAATTGAAAGCGATACATCTGATGAAAGCGTTACAAAGCCATTTGCGGTTTATTTGAGTGGTATTGATACAAATGGTGATATCACAGAACAGGGACGAAGTGATGTCAATATCGTAGCGGTTGTCAATCCGACGAGCCATCAGGTATTACTGATTACGACCCCTAGAGATTATTATGTACCAATCCCGGGAGTATCCGGAGGACAGGACGACAAACTGACACATGCAGGAATCTATGGTGTAGATGTGTCTATGCAGACGCTGGAAGCACTTTATGATACAGATATCGAATTTTTCGGAAGAGTTAATTTTACATCTATGATCAGTGTGGTTGATGCACTTGGCGGACTGGATGTTGAATCAGATCTCGAATTTGATACAGGATGGGAGTCAGGTGCAGAGATTCATGTAAATGAAGGAATGAATCATTTTGACGGTATTAGTGCACTTGCTTTTTGCCGTGAACGTCAGGCACTGCCAGACGGGGACAACGGAAGAGGAGTCCATCAGCAGGCAGTTATCACTGCAATCATTAAAAAGATGATGTCACCGGCAATGCTCCGTGGGGCAAGTGATATTATAGACAGTGTCAGCGATGGTGTGGATACGAACTTTACTTCCAGTCAGATCCAGTCGCTGATCAAGACTCAGCTCAGAACCAATGCAAAATGGAATATTTACTCCGCGGCAGCGGATGGAACCGGGGGAACAGATATCTGCTATTCTTCAGGAGATGAAGAGCTTTATGTAACGTATCCGGATGAAAATTCAGTGGCTGAGATCAGTGAACTGATCAAAAAAGTAAAAGACGGAGAAACAATCGAAGGATCCGTAAGTACAGAATAAAAATGAAGAAAAAGTCAAGGTATGATTTGGAAAATATTTTTCAGAATGCCTTGACTTTTTTTTTGCGATATACTACAATAAACAAGCGTGCGAAAAACGATGCACTGTTTTTCTGCGCATTTTAAACAGAACTTGTTTAAAATCGTAACCAATTATTACTTCATAGGAGGTGAAAGAGATGCCAACATTTAACCAGTTAGTAAGAAAAGGTCGTCAGACAGCTGTAAAGAAATCTACTGCACCGGCTCTCCAGAAAGGATACAATTCTTTGAAGAAAAGAGCTACAGACACATCTGCACCGCAGAAGAGAGGTGTGTGTACAGCAGTTAAGACAGCTACACCGAAGAAACCGAACTCAGCTCTCAGAAAGATCGCCAGAGTACGTCTTTCAAACGGAATCGAAGTAACAAGCTACATCCCAGGAGAAGGTCACAACCTTCAGGAACATAGCGTTGTTCTTATCCGTGGAGGAAGAGTAAAGGACCTTCCGGGTACAAGATACCATATCGTTCGTGGAACACTTGATACAGCAGGTGTTGCAAAGAGACGTCAGGCTCGTTCTAAATACGGAGCAAAGAGACCAAAAGACGCAAAGAAATAAGCACTTGATTTTAGTGTAAAACGAAACTAAATCGTATCACAAACAGAACTATGAGAATAGTTGGTTGCGGGTTTAATTCAGATATCGCCTGCCACGTGGCAGGCATCGGAGATTGTCCCGCCAACGATACACATAGAAAGACACATGTGAGTACCGATGAATTATTCACGCAAAGCAAAGCTTTGCCAATATGTATAAGGAGGGAAGAACCGTGGCACGTAAAGGACATACTCAGAAAAGAGACGTATTAGCGGATCCGTTATACAACAACAAGGTAGTTACAAAGCTTATCAACAACATCATGCTTGACGGTAAGAAAGGTGTAGCTCAGAAAATTGTATACGGAGCATTTGACAAAGTCGCAGAGAAAGCTGAAAAACCAGCTATCGAAGTATTTGAAGAAGCAATGAACAACATCATGCCTGTACTTGAAGTAAAGGCAAGACGTATCGGTGGAGCTACTTATCAGGTACCGATCGAGGTAAGAGCAGACAGAAGACAGGCTCTTGCACTTCGCTGGCTTACACTGTACTCTCGTAACAGAGGCGAGAAGACAATGGAAGAAAGACTTGCAAATGAAATTCTTGATGCGGCTAACAACACTGGCGCATCTGTAAAGAAGAAAGAAGACATGCACAAGATGGCAGAAGCAAACAAAGCATTTGCTCACTATCGTTTCTAATTATAGGAGGAAAAAATCTTGGCTGGAAGAGAATATCCATTAGAGAGAACCAGAAATATCGGTATTATGGCTCATATTGATGCTGGTAAGACTACACTGACAGAGCGTATTCTTTACTATACCGGTGTAAACTATAAAATTGGTGATACTCATGAAGGAACTGCTACCATGGACTGGATGGAACAGGAGCAGGAAAGAGGTATCACGATCACTTCAGCAGCTACAACATGTCATTGGACACTTGAAGATCATACAAAACCGAAAAAAGGTGCTCTTGAGCATCGTATCAATATCATTGATACTCCGGGACACGTTGACTTCACTGTAGAGGTTGAGCGTTCACTCCGTGTACTTGATGGAGCTGTCGGCGTATTCTGTGCTAAGGGTGGTGTTGAGCCTCAGTCAGAAAACGTATGGCGTCAGGCAGACACATACAACGTACCAAGAATGGCCTTCATCAACAAGATGGACATCTTAGGTGCAAACTTCTACAACGCTGTAGAACAGATTAAGACAAGATTGGGTAAGAACGCTATCGTTCTTCAGTTACCAATCGGTAAAGAAGATGATTTCAAGGGAATCATCGACCTTATGGAAATGGAAGCTTACATCTACAATGATGACAAGGGTGATGACATCACAGTATGTGAAATCCCGGATGACATGAAAGAAGATGCTGAGCTTTACCATACAGAACTGGTTGAAAAGATCTGTGAATTGGATGACGAACTTATGATGATGTATCTTGAGGACGAAATCCCGACAGTAGATCAGCTCAAAGCAGTTCTTAGGAAAGCTACTTGTGAATGTACAGCAGTACCGGTTTGCTGTGGATCTGCTTACAGAAACAAGGGTGTTCAGAAGCTTCTGGATGCAATCGTTGAATATATGCCGGCTCCGACAGACATCCCGCCAATCCAGGGTGTTGACGAAGATGGTAATGAAGTAGTAAGACATTCTTCAGATGAAGAACCTTTCTCAGCACTTGCATTCAAGATCATGACAGACCCGTTCGTAGGTAAGCTTGCATACTTCCGTGTATATTCAGGAACTATGAATTCAGGTTCTTATGTATTGAACGCTACAAAGAATAAAAAAGAACGTGTTGGACGTATCCTTCAGATGCATGCAAACAAGAGACACGAACTTGATCGTGTATACTCCGGTGATATTGCTGCAGCCGTTGGTTTCAAGAATACCACAACTGGTGATACCATCTGTGATGAACAGCATCCAGTAATCCTGGAGTCTATGGAATTCCCAGAGCCAGTTATCGATATCGCTATCGAGCCTAAGACAAAAGCAAGCCAGGATAAGATGGGCGACGCTCTTGTAAAGCTGGCAGAAGAAGATCCTACTTTCCGTGTTCGTACCGACGAAGAGACTGGTCAGACCATTATCTCCGGTATGGGCGAGCTGCATCTGGACATCATCGTAGACCGTCTGCTTCGTGAATTCAAAGTAGAGGCTAACGTAGGTGCTCCTCAGGTTGCTTATAAGGAAACATTTACTAAGGCTGTTGATGTAGACAGCAAGTATGCTAAGCAGTCCGGTGGTCGTGGACAGTACGGACATTGTAAAGTTCACTTCACACCAATGGATCCAAACGCAGAAGAAACCTTCAAGTTCACTTCTTCCGTTGTTGGTGGTGCTATTCCTAAGGAATATATCCCAGCAGTTGGCGAAGGTATTGAAGAGGCTTCCAAGACCGGTGTACTTGGCGGATTCCCAGTTCTGGGTGTAAGCGCTGATGTATACGATGGTTCTTACCATGAAGTCGACTCTTCTGAAATGGCATTCCACATTGCCGGATCTATGGCATTCAAGGATGCTATGGCAAAGGGTAACCCAGTTCTTCTTGAGCCTATCATGAAGGTTGAAGTTACCATGCCAGAAGAATACATGGGTGATGTAATCGGTGATATCAACTCCCGTCGTGGCCGTATCGAAGGTATGGAAGACATCGGCGGTGGTAAGATGGTTAAGGCATATGTTCCGCTGTCTGAGATGTTCGGTTACTCCACAGACCTGCGTTCCAAGACCCAGGGTCGTGGTAACTACTCCATGTTCTTCGAAAAGTATGAGCCCGTTCCTAAGAATGTTCAGGAAAAGGTTCTTGCTGCAAAAGCAAAATAAGCATTAAATCAATAAAATGACTTGAAAAACCTCTGATTATTTAATATAATCAGAGGTAGCGAGTTAAAAAAATAAAACTACGAAACTGTTTAATTATTTTAAGGAGGACTTAAATAATGGCTAAAGCTAAATTTGACAGAACAAAGCCCCATTGTAACATTGGTACCATCGGTCACGTTGACCATGGTAAAACTACTCTGACCGCTGCAATCTCCAAGGTTCTTGCTGAGAGAGTACCTGGTAACGAGAAGGTTGACTTCGATAACATCGATAAGGCTCCCGAAGAGAGAGAGCGTGGTATCACCATTTCTACCGCTCACATCGAGTACCAGACCGAGAAGAGACACTATGCACACGTTGACTGCCCGGGCCATGCTGACTACGTTAAGAACATGATCACCGGTGCTGCACAGATGGATGGTGCTA
>ERZ831773.2548-NODE-2548-length-14407-cov-3.370401_pt1 | contig 14407 bp, 11 predicted proteins | sample MGYA00519696_ERZ831773 | MGnify/ENA primary metagenome ERZ831773 (study PRJEB31850, sample SAMEA3708720) | human gut metagenome | biome: human gut; feature: human-associated habitat; material: faeces | place: China | collected 2014 ...
TCTTGGCTCTCTAGTTGTAGCAGAAACAGAAAGGTGTATATCTTTATGTTTTTCTAAAAGTGCTTTGCATATTGTTCCTTTTCCTGCACCTGAAGGACCTGAAATTACAATTAATAATCCTTTAGTATTCTGCATTATTCATCATCCTCATCTACAGCTTCATCTTTAGCTACTAATCTATGTGCAACAGTTTCTGGTTGAACTGCTGATAATATAACATGATCACTATCAGTAATTATTACAGCTCTAGTTCTTCTTCCATAAGTTGCATCAATAAGCATACCTCTGTCCCTAGCTTCTTGGATAATTCTCTTAATCGGCGCTGATTCTGGACTAACTATTGCAACAAGTCTATTAGCTGATACTATATTACCAAAACCAATGTTTATCAATTTTATTCCCATTACTCTCCTCCTATTATTCTATATTTTGCACCTGTTCTCTTATCTTCTCAAGTATATTTTTTATATCAATAACTATATTAGTCATTTGGATATCACTAGATTTTGAACCTATAGTATTAGTTTCTCTATTCATTTCTTGAATTAAGAAGTCTATTTTTTTTCCTTTTGGTTCTTCGTTGTTTGATGTTATTAAGTTTCTAAATTGAAATATATGACTTTTTAGTCTTGTTATTTCTTCTTCTATTGAGCATTTATCGGCATATATTACAACTTCTTGTGCTAGTCTAGATTTGTCTACATCTTCTGTTTTTAGTATTTCTTTTATTCTCTTTTCTCTGTTGCTCTCACTATCTTGTATTGCCTGAATTCTATCATTATATTTTTCAAAGAATTTACTATTTCCTGAACGTTTTTTGTTTTTCTTCTTTTTACTCTTTGTTTGATTGTTTTTCATTTTCTTCTTTGTGTCTTTTATTTTTGAATCTAGTAGAATAACTCTTGTATCATTCTGCATATCTCTAAATTTCATATCATCACAAATTAGTTGGATAATACTTGTTGCTATCGCATCAGAATTATGTCTAATTCTTCCATTTTCGATTGTAGACATATTTCTTTGAATTAACTTAATTCCTGCTTCTTTTACTTTTGAAACATCTTGTTCAACAAGTTCTTCTCCTCCTTTATTGTACTGCCTTATATACTCTGGCACAATCTCTCCAGTATCATAAATACAATAATCTATTATGCCTTTTCCTGCATGGTCTATTATAGCCTTTATGTGGTCATATAGAGTATAACTATCAGTTTGACCATACTCTGTCATTATGTTACTTACATATACTTTGAATGCACTAGACTCTCTTATTGCTTTTGATACTCCCGGTACCAATAAGTTTGGAATTACGTTTGTGTATAAACTTCCCGGTCCAAGTACTATTGCGTCAGCGTCTTCAATGGCTTCTATAACACCTGGAGCAACTCTTGTGTTGGTTGGCGAAATAAATATTCTATTTATCTTACTTATCTTTTGGCTAACCATTTCTGGAATTTTATCTTTACATTCCACCACAGTTCCATCTTCTAATTCTGCACATATCTTAATTTGATCAAGTGTTACTGGAAGAACTTTTCCTGTCATATTAAGTATTTTTGAGCTTTCCTCTACTGATGCCGAAAAATCTCCAACAGCCTCTTTCATTGCTGTTAAATATATATCTCCAAATTTTAATCCTTCTAATTTTGGATTTTTAAAGGTTAAATTCATCAAGCAGTCCATTTCATTTTCATTTGCAGCAAGTGCCACATAGCTACCCTTTACATCATCTAATGGAAGAGTTCCCAAGTCTTGTTTTGATTTGCTTCTTTGCTCTCCATAATCTGAAACTGTAACAATTGCTGTTATATTGTCTGTGTAATTTTTCAGGCCTCTAAGTACTGTGTTAAGTCCAGCACCACCACCAATTACAACAACTTTTGGTCCTTGATTGTATATTTTTCTATTGAATATTAAAGATTTAACTTTACTTTTATCTTCTAAATCCCTTGTATCAGATTCCTCTACTAATATCTCTAATGTTCTTCTTTGAATACATATTATACTAATTATTGTGAATGTAAATCCTAAAACAAACACAAAAATTATTTTTGCGAGCTCCCTAAATCCCATTTCATCTGTTACAAGCACCTTTGCAATTCCATAACATACGAGTACTATTCCTATTAACATTAGAAAAATCCATCTTTTTATTTTGGCTCCTGATTTAAACCACTTAAAAAATCCGTTCATTTTTTATTTCATTCCTTTCAAACTTTGCCTAACATATTACATCAAAATCAATATTATGTAAATCCATATTAATACATCTCAAACCCAAATTACTTTTAACATATTTTCTGCTAATAATAAAATTTATTTAAACCATATCATTAACTTTTATAAAAGGCAATTTCAATTATACAATTTCTATTTCCAATTCTATTTTCTTGTTAAATTTCTCATAAACTTTTTTCTTCACATATTCTGTAAGTTCTATAACGTCTTTTGCAGTTGCATTTCCGATGTTTACCACAAAACCTGCATGTTTTTCCGACACCTGTGCTCCACCAACAGTATAACCTTTTAATCCACACTCGTCAATTAATTGGGCGGTTATAAAATCTTTTCCTCTTTTGAAAGTACTTCCTGCACTTGGCTTATCAATTGGTTGTTTTTCTCTTCTGTTATCAAGATTGTTGCATAGTTTTTCTTCAATCTCGCCTTTATTTCCTGTTTGAAGTCTTAGAGTTGTATCTATTATTATAGCATTTTTATTTGAGAAAATACTGTGTCTATAACTAAATTCATGCTCTGCATTGTTAATTTCTTTTATTTCAATCTTGTCATTGTCTAAATCTATATATCTTGTACTTACAACTATGTTCTTCATCTCACTACCATAAGCACCAGCATTCATCTTCACAGCTCCCCCAAGAGTTCCTGGAATGCCTGATGCAAATTCAAAACCAGCAAGACTATGGTCTAATAGAATTCTTGCGACTTTCGCATTTAACAATCCACTGTCAAGTCTTAATGTAGTTTCATCTATAAAATCATATGTACTAGTACATATCTTCGCCACAACTCCTCTAATTCCTTCGTCTTTTACTAAAATATTGCTACCATTTCCTATAAATTTTAATGGCACTCCTATTTTTCGTGTTGTTTCAATTGTTTTCTCAATTTGTTCTACACTCTTTAATTTAACGAATATATCTGCATTTCCGCCTATTTTAAAAGTAGTATGCTTACTCATTGGTTCATTTAAGTAAATATCTTCTTTTGGTATAAAAGTTTTTAACACATCATATGTTTCTGTTATTTTTTCATTGTTCATTATAACTCACCTCTACTATAGATATATTCCTATTTTTTTAATTTATTTATTACTGGTTCTGCTATTTTCTTTAGGAAGCTCATATTTGTAAATATACAGTACGCAAGCACTATTATAAACATTATTATATTTGCAATTAAATTGTTTTTGTAATATGTGATTAGTGTTGCTACTAGCAATATCCAAAACACATAATTGAATTTTTCTTTTAAAACTATATACTCTTTTAATTTATATCTTCTGTATACAAACACAATCAAATTTGAAATTAATGTTGAAAACGATGCTGCATATATTCCGAATTTTGGTATGAATATTATGTTTATTACTATGTTGATAATCGCTGCCGCAACTGTTGTTGATCCCATTATCTTAGTATTTTTATATGCTGTAAATATTCCACCATAGAAGTTTGACATATTTGTGTAATAAATCGATATTACAAGTATTGGAATGTATTTGTATGCATCATTATAGCTTGCGTCCACAAACAAAGAAAATACAAATGGCATTATTGCAATTAATCCTAATACGATTGCCTTTAAAAAGAATTTTATATCTTTGTAAATACTGTTATAATATTTTACCTTGTTATCATCTTTTAATATTTTTGCAGCCGATTCTTTCCATGCAGTAGAAAAAAATCCGTAACATGTATAAATTATATTTGGAAATTTATTTGCAATAGAATAAATTCCGTTTGCTTCTGTACCACTCATTGCTGTAAGCATGAGTCTATCTGATAAGCTTATGATTATCCAAGATAAATTGTTTGGTACAAGTGGTACTGAATATCTAAGCATTTCTCTTAAAGTAGACTTGTGAAAATCTTTTCTACTTACGAACTGTGGTAAATGTAATTTTAACAAGATTATTATTGCTGTTGCACTGTTTGCGACTGTATTTGCCCATAAAAGTCCACTGACACCAAGCTTTAAGCTTACTATGAATATTATGTTTAATACGATTGTAGAAGCTCCCAATATAAAGTTTGAGAAGGAATATAATTTTATCTTTCCAGTTCCTCTAGCCAATGCATTGCTCAATCCCAGTAAAATATTTGAAATTATAAACAATATAAATACAAATGCATATTCATAATGCATTACACCCATTATAATTCCAGCAATGGCAGTAAATATAAAAGTTCCAACTAGTGTGTACGCAATTGTAGCCGTTATAACTCTTTTTTTACTCTTTAAGTCATCGGCATCGATTAAGAATCTAAACATAGACTCTTCCATAAGCAATGTTATTATTGGCAACAAAAATGTTGATAAAGTTACCAAAAAGTCATATGTTCCATACTCTGCTGGGCTTAATTTTGATGTATATAGAGGCAAAAGCAAGAAAGACACAACTTGTGTGCTTAGCTTGCCTATTGCTATTATTATAGTGTTAACTAATAATTGTTTCTTTTGATTCATTTTGCACTTCCAATTTATAAATTTTCCTTTAATATTTTATCATACAATCGTTGTATGTCAAGAATTCAGCTTCTTTATTTTCCAAGGTTTTATGTTTAGCATAATACTTGCAACTGGTATTAATGTTACTATATAAGGAATTATGTACCTCGATTTTGCCTCCCATAATATATGGAAACAAAATCCTCCTAAGAATATTGTTACCAAGAATATTAGTTCTATTGTTAATTTTTTTCTATTTTGAATTAGCACTATTATCGCCAATGTAAAAGTTAGTATTATCCAAGCTTTTTGATAGAATGTTAAAGGACTCTTTATCCAGCTTAGATTACTCTCTTCTGTTATTCCATTGTTAAATATTGCAGAATACGTACTTTCTGCCCAAGTAGTCGTAAGCTTTTGTCTGTAAAAATCTACTGTATAAGTAGGGTGTTTTGCAAAATATTCTAATCTGTCCTTTATTTTTTCTTTGTATTCATCAGAAATATTCTCACCTGTTTTCAAACTTCTTAATGCAGGTTCTGCAATTGATTCATTATACCATCCATTTGCTCTAGGTCCTTCTTCCATAGCCATTAAAATATAACTAATGCTTGGATATGTTTTGCCTTTTTCTAGGTTGTATTTACTAAAATAATATGTTTTTACAAGTGATGATGGTACAAATATTACTATTAAAAACATCGCAATTACGGCAACATTTATTAACTTTTCTTTTACTGCTTTTGCTTTAAATTCTTTGAATAAGTTTAATAACAAATAAATTACCGTTGCAATTACAAATATTAAAGTATTCATTCTCATCAAATATGCTATCATCGTAAGAATTGAAGCAAAAACTCCATATCTAACCTGTTTGGTATCTGTGAATTTCATCATAAAGTATATAGAAAATAGACTTAATGAAAGAGCTGGAATATCTCCATACATAAATGTTGCAAGCATTGGTATTGTAAAGAATGTTAAAATTAATATAAACATTCGCGTATTATTCATTTTGTAATCTTTCGATAATTGCTTCGTTATTTTATATAATGCCAAAATAATTAACAAATTAAAGAATACATTAAATATTCTTGGTAAAATTATCAAGTCACAGTGTAACACGCAAAATAACATATTATAAACAAATGCCAATGTAATTTGGTGTGGATATGCCTGCATGTATTGAATTAGTGGTATTCCCGCATATGTCAAATTTGGTAAGTATCTATCTGGATTATTCTCGTAAAATGTTTGTGCCAAATTTAAAACGTGTACAGAATCCGCTACTATTCCTGGCCTTACGAAAATTAACCATACTACATTTAAAATCAAATATAAAACAATAGCAATTGCCACCATCCATTTGCGCAATTTGCGTTTTTTCTCTTCATTTATTCCATTATATAAATGTTTATTTATTACTTCAGTTATAAAATAAATTAAAATTGCCGTTATAATTAGTCCTATTATATAAATAAAACTGTTAAAATTAATTGAGATTTGTTCTCCAGAATTCATGTCCGCCGTATAAACTATATTTAAAATTACTACTATTGCTAGTACGACTATTCCTAAAATTTGAATTAATTTTTTCACGATATTCTCCCTTGTTTGTTTTTTATATTTATATCAAAATATGGGGAATTTTTCAATAGTTTTTAAGAACTCCTTACAGAATAAAAAAACACCCTGCCTCAAGTTGCATTGCAACAAGAGACAGGGTGTTTAGGAGATATTATCGCTCTATGATGGGAGCGCCGCTCAGCCAGAAGCTAAAGACGCAATTCTGGCAGGTCCCAGAGTCATAACCGTGGCACCCACGGCAGCCTTCCTTGTAGAAGGTGACCTCTAGGAACTCGAGGCTTGCGCCTTCCGGCAAGGTGGTTGCACCCTCCGGCAGCCTCGGCCCAGTGTACTGTGCAACGTACAAGACGTCGTTCTCATTCAGCTTAATGCTAACCCGATTGGGCTTCACCTCGAAGCCCAGGATGCCAGACACAACACGTGCTGTGTCCGCGTGGCCTACGGCAGACTCAACGTCCGCCGGGACCTCCTCCGGGTTGATCCGCCTCACCCTAACAAAGTTCATTGCCTCCAGAGGAAGCATAGATAACGAAAACGCGTTTACGAGAATGTGCTGTGCCATAATACTCTCTCCTTTTCTCGTGCCTCTCAATTCGGAGGTCTTATCGAGACATGTAAAAATTCGGACACTTTATATCATACTTTACATAAAAAAGCAATATATTCAACTATATTTTTATCATTAATTATAAAATTGGTTTCTTAATCTCTTATTTTTTTATATTTTTTTTAATTTTTACTTGACAATCAAAACCTTATTGTGCTATTATAATTAAGTGTTAGGAATAACATATGCGGATGTGGCGGAATTGGCAGACGCGCTGGTCTTAGGAACCAGTGTCAACGACGTGGGGGTTCAAGTCCCTTCATCCGCACCAGAATGAGATACTAATTTATGATTAGTATCTTTTTTGTTGTCTTTGAGAATCTTGTGGACTTGAAAAGGAGGAATAGAAAAGCGTCCAGTGGACGGTTTTCCCGACGCGGCTCGTCAAGTCCCTTCATCCGCACCAGAATGAGATACTAATTTATAGTTGGTATCTTTTTTTTCTTAGGTAACCTCTAATAGCCCTACTAAAACAAAAAAATTAGATTCCTCATTGAAATCTAATTTTTATATTTTTATTTATCAAACATTTTCAATATTTCTTCTTCGTCTTGTACTCCTATACTTGTTCCAAGTACTTTACCATTTTTTATTGCAACAAATGTTGGTATGCTCATCACTCCAAATTTTTCTGCTAAATCTGGCTCTTCATCTACATTTACTTTGCATACTTTTATTTTTCCTTCATTTTCGTCTGCAATTTTTGCTACTACTGGCATCATTGCTCTGCATGGTCCACACCAAGTAGCCCAAAAATCTATAAGTACTGGAATAGTAGTTTTTTCTACTTCTTCACTATAGTTTTTACTTGTTAAATTTACTTCACTCATATCTAATTTTCCTTTCTTCTCAATTTATTAATTATTGCTAATCCTGCTTTTGTGCCTTCATACACAGCCTTAGATATTTGAAGTATTCCTCCTGTGCAATCTCCACATGCATATATGTTTTCTATGCTTGTTTGCATCTCATCATTTACCACAATATTGTTGTTTTCAGTTTTTGCACCTAATTTTTTTGCAAATTCTAAGCAGCCCGCTATTCCTTGTGCAATGAATACTCCATCTATTTTCTGTGATGAGTCATCTTCAAATTCTATTTCTTCTATTTTATTTGTGCCTCTAAATTCACGTATCTTTTTGTCATTTATCTGTACATCGATACTTCTATTTTCTATTGGTTCTTTACCATTTGTTAGCATTATTACAGACTTTGCGATTGGTAGTAACTCTTCAATTTCTCCAATTGCATATTCTCCATTGCCTAGCACTGCTACATCTTTATTTCTATAAAATGGTGCATCACATACTGCACAATAACTTACACCTTTTCCTTCAAATTCTTGCAGTCCTTTCATGTTTGGCTTGTTTCTATTTACGCCTGTTGCAATTACTACTGTTTTCGCAACATGCTTATCAGCTTTAGATTGATTTGCTACCATTACCTCAAATCCACTTTCAGTATATTTTACACCAATTACTTCTTTTTTTATTAATTCTATTCCAAGATTTTTTGCTTGTTTCTCGCCCTTTTCTACCAATTCTTTTCCTGAGATGGGAGTTTCAAAGCCATAATAATTTTCTATTTTTTCGGTTCTAATTAGAGCTCCTTCTCCCTTAGAAATTATTAATACTTTAAAACCTGCTCTTTTAATATATATTCCGGCTGTAATTCCAGCAGGGCCTCCTCCTATTATTATAACATCATACATAAAAAGTATTCCTTCCTCACATTATCTAGTCCAATAAATCATATATGTTTTCAAATTTGTACCCTTGTTCTCTTAAATACGATATTAAATCTGATAGCATTTCATATGTCAGTATTTTATCGCTTGAATCATGCATTAATATTACAACACTGTCTTTTTCTCCCATAGTATCTTTTACGTTTTGTAATAAGGCTTCTTTAGTTCTTGCACCTGCTGCATCTGAACTCAAGCTATTCCAGTCTAAATGCATAATTCCATTGTCATGAAGTAATGCTTTGGAATTCTGCTTTGCCTCATCATAATATCCTCCATTCGAACCACCTGGGAATCTAAACAATTTTGACATATATGAATTATTTCCTAATGCTTTTCTTATTGCATCTTCTGTATAATTATATTCGTTTAATGTGGCCTCTGGTGATGCATATACTGTAGAATATTTGTGTGAATAGCCGTGATTTGCTACATAGTGTCCTTCATCAAATTCTCTTTTTACTAAATCTGGATAGTTGTTTACATTAGTTCCTAGCGTAAAAAAAGTTGCCTTAACATTTTCCTTTTTTAGCAAGTCTAAGATTAGTGGTGTTACCGTTTCAGATGGACCGTCGTCAAATGTTAAAAATACTCTTTTTTCACCAGTAGAACGATAAATATGTTTTATTCTATCTTTTTCTTCGTCAGTAAATGCTCTACTAGTTTGCTCTATTCTTTTATTAATTTCTGCTTGTTTTGCAAGTTCTTCTTGTCTCTGTTTTTCCTCTTCTTCTTTTCTTATTTGAGCCTGTTGTTCCTCATATAATTTTGCTTGTTTTTTTACTTCATGATGTTCTGCAAGCTTTATTCCAGAAATAGTTGCTAAAGTAACAAGAAGAATTAATAAAATAATGCAAACTGTCACCTTTTTCTTATTCAATCCTCTTCTAATAATTAAATCGTACATTTTCTACCTCTCATTTTTTTCTTATTCTATCATATGCAACTTTTATTTACAATATTCTACAATTTTTATTATAAATTTTCCATGCAATAATTTAATATATGGTTCATTATACTTTTTTAATAGATTAACTCAAATAGCAATAATTTATATTCTTAAAAAACAAACTAGAAGTGTGCCTTTGGGAAGGATCGTTAGGAGTACCACCCCAGTACAACATGTTGATGCTTTATAAAAATATAAATTATTGCTTAATTAATTGATTAATTTATTCATCCTTAGAAGTATTTATTTTTAGTAATTTGAATATTTCCACTATTACAACTGGTGCAATTACTAATGCTATTGTTTCAACTATTCTATCCATTGGAAGTACTGGAATACTAAATATTACTCTTAAAACTGGAATTGCAAGTATTACTAGCATAAGCATTGCAGATGCTCCAATAGCCCAGAATAATTGCTTGTTTCCACCTATTCCTATCTTAAATATTGACTCTTTGTTGTTTCTTATGTTAAATACATGAATCAATTCTGAAAATGCCAAAACAATAAATGTCATTGTCTGACCAATTTCAACTCTTACTTGTTCTTGTGTTAATCCTTCTATTACTGGTGGATTTGGAGTGGAAATTCCAATTACAAATGCAGCAAGTGATAGAAGTCCTATCATTATTCCTTGGTAAATTATACGCCATGTCATACCTTTTGTGAATATTCCAGAACTTGCCTTTACTGGTTTTCTCTTCATTACATCTTTATTTGCTGGGTCAAATGCAAGCGCTAAAGCTGGCAATGAGTCCGTTACTAAGTTTATCCATAATATGTGTATTGGTAATAATGGTTCTATTAATCCAATTGGAATTCCAAACTTTGTTGCTAAGAATGGTGTTAGTAAAATTGCAAAGAACAATACTATTACCTCTCCGACGTTGCTAGATAATAGAAACTGTATTGCTTTTATTATGTTGTCATAAATACGTCTGCCTTCTTCAACTGCAGAAACAACTGTTGCAAAGTTGTCATCTGTTAAAATTACGTCTGCTGCTTCTTTAGCAACATCTGTTCCTACAATTCCCATTGCACAACCTATATCTGCTGTTTTTAGGGCTGGTGCATCATTTACTCCATCTCCAGTCATCGCAACTATTTCTCCATGAGCCTGCCACGCCTTTACTATACGTACTTTGTGTTCTGGAGAAACTCTCGCGTACACTCTTATATTTTCTACTCTTTGAATTAATTCTTCTTGCGACATTGCTTCTAATTGGCTTCCTGTTATAGCATCTTCGCCGTCTTCTAAAATTCCAAGTTCTTTTGCTATTGCAACAGCAGTCACCTTATGGTCTCCTGTTATCATTACTGTTTTTATTCCTGCCGATTTACACTTTGCAACAGCAACTTTTGCCTCTTCTCTTGGAGGGTCAATCATTCCAACCATTCCTATATAAATTAGGTCTTTTTCGATTGTTTCCATCTCTTCTTTTGATGGCATGCGGTCTATTTGCTTATATGCCATTGCAAGTACTCTTAAAGCATTCTCAGCCATTTGGTTGTTGAATTCATCTATTTTCTTCTTATATTCTTCAAGATTTTCTCTGACCTCTCCATCAATCTGGTATTTGTTACATCTTGCTAGTAATTCATCCACTCCACCTTTTGTGTAAACCATGTATTGATTGTCATTTACTTTATGAACCGTTGTCATCAATTTTCTATCTGAATCAAATGGAACTTCTTCAACTCTTGGCATTTGATCAAACACAGCTGGAGTAAAATCCAATTTAAATCCCATATCAATAAGAGCTGTTTCTGTTGGATCTCCTGTTAATTGCTTGTTTTCTCCTATTTTTGTATCATTACATAACATCGAAATATAAACAAGTCTTCCAAGCTCGTCATTTTCTTTATTAGTATCTACTTTATCGATGTCTATTATTCTGTTATTATAAAATAATTTTTGTACAGTCATCTTATTTTGTGTAAGAGTTCCTGTCTTATCAGAACATATAACAGTAGCACTTCCAAGAGTTTCAACAGCTGGTAATTTCTTTACTAAGGCATTTCTTTTTAACATTCTAGAAACTCCTAAAGCTAAAGAAACAGTTACTATAGCCGCCAATCCTTCTGGTATAGCCGCTACTGCCAAACTAACACCTAGTAAGAACATCTCTGTTAAATCATTTCCTCTTATAATACCTAATATAGTTACTAAAGCACATATAGCTAAACATAATACAAGTAAAATTTTCCCTAATCCATCTAATCTCTCTTTAAGAGGAGATTTTTCCTCTTCTATGTCCTGTAACATATCTGCTATAGATCCCATTTTTGTACTCATACCTATAGCTGTTACTCTAAATCTTCCTTTACCTTTTAATACTTTAGTCCCCATGTAAATTAAAGAAGCTTCTTTAGAATTATTTGTTTTGTTAACTCCAACTGATTCTCCAGTAAGTAATGACTCATCAATCATAAAGTTTGTACACTCAAAGATTTCTCCATCAGCAGGAACTCTATCTCCAGCCTCTAATATTACAACATCCCCTATAGTTAATTCATTAGCATTAATTACCTTAATATTCCCATCTCTTAATACCTTACAAGTAGGTGCTGCTAAGGATTTTAACGCATCTAAAGATTTTTCTGTCTTAAATTCTTGTACAAATCCTAAAATTCCGTTTATTACAACAATAACAAATATGGTAATAGCATCTGCAACATCTCCCATAAGTCCTGATATAATAGTAGCTCCAATTAAAACCCATATTATAAAATCATTAAATTGTTGTAATAATATTTTTATAGCAGATACCTTTTTCTTTTCTGTTATTTCATTTAATCCAAATTTTTCTATTCGTTGTTTAGCTTCTTGAGTTGTTAACCCTCTAAAGAGTTCTTTCTCATGCATAACTTCTTGTTCCTCCTTCTTTTCCTAGCAATCTATTGTAATATATGTTTAAACGACTTGCTTTTAGAACTAAAAAATTTCTTATGTAACACCCTATAGTAAGAATAATTCTTAAATTTTACCTCATAGAAAATTCTATTAAACTATGATAAAATGAGTGTTGTTAAACTTTACTTTTCATAATTTAGGAATTAAAATATATTCATGAATTAAAAAATTTCGAATAACAAAGGAGGCAACCTAAATGAAGGATGTTATATACATTACAGGACATAAAAATCCTGATTCAGATTCAATATGTGCTGCCTTAGCATATGCTGAATTTAAAAATAAAACTCAAGACACTCCTGCTATACCAGTTAGATTAGGAAATGTTAACCAAGAAACTCAATACATACTTGATTATTTTGGTGTAGAAGCACCTCAATTTTTAGAAACAGTTAAACTAAAAGTTGAAGATTTAGAAATGGATAAAATAGCTCCATTAGCTCCAGAAGTTTCATTAAAAATGGCTTGGAACATAATGAGAGATAAAAACTTAAAATCAATTCCTGTTGCTGATGGAAATAACCACTTACTTGGAATGTTATCAACATCAAATATAACTGCAACATACATGGATATTTGGGATAGCAATATTCTTGCTAAAAGTGCTACTTCATTAGATAACATATTAGATACATTATCTGCTGAAGCTCAAAACATAAATGAAGAAATTAAAGTATTCCCAGGAAAAGTTGTAGTTGCTGCTATGCAAGCTGAATCTTTAAAAGAATTCATAAGCGAAGGCGACATAGCTATAGCTGGAGATAGAGCTGAAATACAAGCTGAATTAATAGAGTTAAAAGTTTCTTTATTAATAGTAACAGGTGGACATACACCTTCTAAAGAAATAATAGAACTTGCTAAGAAAAATAACATAACTGTTATTACAACTCCTCATGATTCATTCACTGCATCAAGATTAATCGTTCAAAGTTTACCAGTAGACTATGTTATGACTAAAGATAACTTAGTGGCTGTATCTACTGATGATTTAGTTGAAGATGTAAAAGTAACAATGAGTGAAACTAGATACAGTAACTATCCTGTAATAGATGAAAATAACAAAGTAGTTGGTTCAATTGCAAGATTCCACTTAATTTCTACTCATAAGAAAAAAGTTATCCAAGTTGACCATAACGAAAGAGGTCAATCAGTACATGGTTTAGAAGATGCTGAAGTATTAGAAATCATAGACCATCATAGAGTTGCAGATATCCAAACTGGTAACCCTATATACTTTAGAAATGAACCTCTTGGAAGTACTTCAACAATAGTTGCTAAATGCTTCTTTGAAAATGGAATTAGACCATCAAGAAAAGCTGCAGGACTTCTTTGTGGAGCAATAATTTCTGATACATTATTATTCAGAAGCCCAACTTGCACTCCACAAGATCAATATATCTGCAAAAAGCTTTCTGAAATTGCTGGTATAAACATAGAAGAGTTTGCAAAAGAAATGTTTAAAGCAGGAACTTCATTAAAAGGTAAAACTGTTGAACAAATCTTTAATACTGACTTCAAACCATTTACTATTGAAGGTACTAAAATAGGTATCTCTCAAGTTAATACAATGGATATTGAAGGATTTATGCCTTTAAAAGAAGAAATGTTAAATTATATGGACCAAAAGGCTAAAGAAGCTGGTTTAGAAATGGTTCTATTACTATTAACTGATATCTTAAACGAAGGTTCTGAAATATTAGTTACAGGTGCTAAACCTGAAATAGTTGAAAAAGCATTTAAGGTTACGTTAAAGGATAAGGGTGCATTCCTTCCTGGAGTTCTTTCTAGAAAGAAACAAGTTGTACCTCCAATAACTAATACTATAACTTCTGGAAACTAATTTTTTATCAAATTAGTTAGGTAATATATAAAAAAGAAAAGTGAAAACTCTAATGATGATTTTAAAATTGTTGTTTT
>ERZ831773.2556-NODE-2556-length-14359-cov-28.117659_pt1 | contig 14359 bp, 12 predicted proteins | sample MGYA00519696_ERZ831773 | MGnify/ENA primary metagenome ERZ831773 (study PRJEB31850, sample SAMEA3708720) | human gut metagenome | biome: human gut; feature: human-associated habitat; material: faeces | place: China | collected 2014 ...
GGATAAACGCTGAAAGCATCTAAGCGTGAAGCCGACCCAAAGATAAGATATCCCACTGATTCAATCAGGTAAGATCCCTTGAAGACTACAAGGTTGATAGGCACAATGTGTAAGTGGAGTGATCCATTCAGCAAGCGTGTACTAATAGATCGAGGGCTTGACCACAATTCGCTTGAGACTTTTAAGTCAACGAAAAAATGAAGTAGCAGTGATTATTCAGTTTTGAAGGCACGTCCTTCTAAGAAATACTGGACAGGAACACAGAAATGTGTTATACTGATTCAGTCAGATCGGTCGGTGTCGATGACGGTGAGGTCCCACCTGTTCCCATTCCGAACACAGAAGTTAAGCTCACTTGTGCCGAAGATAGTTAGCTGGAAACGGCTTGTGAAAATAGGTAGTCGCCGACTTGAACAGAAAGCTCTGAGAGAAATCTCAGGGCTTTTTTGTTGCACAAAAATATGGCCTGATCTTTAGCGGAAATGCTGATGTGTTCGGTTCTTGACAAAAATGCTACTATGCAATACAATATAGACAAGCTACTATGTAATACAAAATAGCGGAAAGGAGGAGTATCCGGTGGAAAATAATACACAACTGCTCAAGGGCATTTTGGAGTTTTGCGTTCTGAAATTCATTAGCAGAGAGCCGACATATGGCTATGAGATCGTGATGCATCTAAAACAGGTCGGGTTTTCTGACTTGAGTGAAAGTACACTCTATCCGCTGCTACTGCGGCTGGAACAGCAGGGAAAGGTCACGGTGGAACGCAGACCTTCCCCCAAGGGACCGAGCCGGAAATACTACGTTGTAACGGAAGAAGGGCGGCAGGCGCTTCTTGAATTCCGACAAGATTGGAGCCAGCTATGCCAGTTGGTGGAAAAAATTTTTAAGGAGGAGCCAGATGAATAAGTATTTTGCACTGCGAAAAGCGAACCGGATGCGTACCAGACTGCTGACAGAAAAAAGTCAGGAGCAGCTTAAAGAAGTGATTCGTTATCTTCGTCGGGTCAGCTGGGACTTCTGCGGTATTGAACTTGTGCGCAGCGATTTGCTTGATATTGCAATCCAAGCCAACAAGGAAAATCAGGAACTGTTTCATTCGATTTCGGACGCAAAGACCTTTGTGGAAGAGGTCAAGCCAAGTTTGAAAACACTGAGAGCTGCGGATTACTTCTGGTTTGTTGCACCGCTGTATTTCTTTTTTGGGTGGGGAGTGGAAGGGCTGCTGCTTTACCCAGTAATTGGCGATTGGGTTTTTGAACTTTCTGTAGGCTACCTGATGCAGCTTGTTGTTGCAGTGACGGCTTTTTGTGCACTGTTCCGCCGGATGATGGAGCAGGTAGGCTTTCCGCCACGAGAGCATTGGCTGAAATATGCTACATGGCTGGTGCTTTATATCGTAACCCTGTATGGAACGGGCTGGTTCTTTACCCAGATCGCGGGTAAGATCGTACTGCTGCGGCTTCCGATCCTTAGCTATTCGATTTTTTGCCTGCTTCTGGGTGCAGGACTGTATGCAATACATTTTTGGAGATATGGAAAAGACCCGCGTCTGAGTGCTCGCATATAAAGTAAAAAGCGCCCCCGCTGCACTGTGCATAACGGTGCAGCGGGGGCGCATACTTTATTGGGTGGTGTACCGGTCAGGATACGAGCTTCTGCTTAGCCCTTGCCGGCGCAGCCGAACAGCTCGATCTTCTCCTTGCACTTGTCCTCGATGGCCTTTGCACCAGGAGCCAGCAGCTTGCGGGGGTCGAAGCCCTTGCCCTGCAGATCCTTGCCGGCCTCGATGTACTTACGGGTAGCCTCGGCAAAGACCAGCTGGCACTCGGTGTTGATGTTGATCTTGGAGACGCCCAGACTGATGGCCTTTGCGATCATCTCATCGGGGATGCCGGTGCCGCCATGCAGAACCAGAGGAATGTTGTTGGTGGCCTTGTGGATGCGGTCCAGAGCCTCGAAGTCCAGGCCCTTCCAGTTTGCGGGGTAGACGCCGTGGATGTTGCCGATGCCGGCAGCCAGGAAGTCAACGCCCAGAGCGGTGATCTTTGCGCACTCTTCGGGGTCAGCGATCTCGCCGGCACCCACGACGCCGTCTTCGACGCCGCCGATGGAACCGACCTCGGCCTCGATGCTCAGGCCCTTTGCATGTGCCAGAGCGACCAGCTCCTTGGTCTTTTCCACGTTCTCCTCGATGGAGTAGTGGCTGCCGTCGAACATGATGGAAGAGAAGCCGGCCTCGATGCAGGCCTTGCAGCCCTCATAGGTGCCGTGGTCCAGGTGCAGGGCAACGGGAACGGTGATGCCCATGGAATCGACCATAGCGCTGACCATGGCAGCGACGGTCTTGAAGCCGGTCATGTACTTGCCGGCACCCTCGGAAACGCCCAGAATGACGGGGCTCTTCATTTCCTCGCAGGCGGTCAGGACTGCCTTGGTCCACTCCAGGTTATTGATGTTGAACTGAGGCACACCGTAGTGGCCATCGCGTGCTTTGAGCAGCATCTCGGTTGCATTTACCAACATTATTCATTACCTCCAAATATGATCGGGGTTTTCGGTCATGCCGCGCCATATTGTGCACGGCTTAACAAACCTACAAAACTAGTATACCCCAAACCCTTCTTAAAATCAATCCAAACAGGCGGTTTTTCTCTTCAAACGCCGGGCGGAATGCGGCATTTGCGGGCGGAAAAGGTCCGAAATGCGGGAATCTGCAACAATTTTGAAGGTTCTGCACCACTTTTGCAGAATGTCCCCGGGATGGGAGAAACCGTGGAATTTTCAACACAAATCCACATTCGTCAATTTGATATTGGAGAAAATTGCAAAAGGTGCGTGGTTCCGCATCGAAAAATTGTCATATTTCCGACTTGAAAATTACAAATTGTACGCACCCTGCGGGGGAATGTCGAACCAGATTGTGGAAAACTCAGTGGAGAATGTTAAATTCCACAGGGAAAACAGGCTTTGCAGCAGGACTTTTGAACTTTCTCCACCGGGTTTTCAACATGTGGAAAAAATCGGGTCCTTCTACGGAATGTATAGCCCTCTTTTGTGGAAAACTTTTCGGACCGGCAAAACGGCAGGTCCCGGCAGGGGCAGAAGGCGCAGCAGCAAGGGACAATTCTGCAAAACCGGGCCGGGGCGCTGGCAAGCTGCGAAAAAATCCGGTCGGGCCGACAAAAAAGCGGCAATTTGCTGGCAAACCCGGTCGGCTTATGCTATACTTTACCTTGGATTATCGTCTGATAAAATCGTCGGGCTGGCTGCCTGCGCAAGCGGTGCGGCGCGCCCTGGGGAACATGCGCTGCATCGTTCCGATAGAAACGGAAGGAGAACATAGAATGGAAGAGAAAAATCAGCCCCGCCGCCCGCGCCGTGCACCGGAAGAGCAGACCCGGAATGAGAGCCTGGTCTACGGCAAGAATCCGGTGACCGAGCTGCTGAAGAGCGGTTCCGGCGTGGATACGGTGCTCATTTCGGAGAGCATGGCCCCCGCCGTGGCGGCCTACTATACCGCACTGGCCAAGGAGGCCGGGGCAGCCGTCAAGCGGGTGAACCCCAACAAGCTGCGCCTGATGACCGGCACCGAGAGCCATCAGGGTGTGGCCGCCTTTGCCAGCGAGATCGCGTATGCCACCGTGGAGGACCTGCTGGCGGCGGCCAAAGCCAAGGGCGAGCCGCCGTTCCTGGTGCTGAGCGATGGCATTGAGGACCCCCACAACCTGGGTGCCGTGATGCGCAGCGCTCTGCTGTGCGGTGCCCACGGCATCGTGATCCCCAAGCGGGGCGGCGCATCGGTCACCCCCACGGTCATCAAGTCCAGCGCAGGTGCCGCTGAGCGGCTGCCGGTGGCCCGCGTGGCCAACATCGGCGAGACGATCCGCCGCCTCAAGGAGCAGGGCGTGTTCGTGTACTGTGCCGACATGGACGGCGTGCCCCTGCGCAAGAACAACCTCACCGGCCCCATCGCGCTGGTGCTGGGCAGCGAGGGCAGCGGCGTGTCGCAGCTGGTCAAGAAGTTGTGCGACGGTGTGGTGCGGCTGGACATGGCCGCACAGGGCACCGGTGTGGACAGCTACAACGTCTCGGTGGCGGCCGGCATTATCCTGTACGAGATCCAGTCGCAGCGCGCAGCACAGAATGCGTGACAGGCGTGATCCGTAACCCCAATCTGAAGAACGGGAGGAACAAGGATGCCTAAGGAAAAAAATCAACACAAGTGTGCCGCCGCAAGCGATGAGAAATTCCGCGATTTCTTCACCACCACCGTGGCGGATATCCCGGCCGAGATGGTGCGCCGGGAGGAAGAAGCGGCGGAAGAGCAAAAGGGGCTGTTCGGGCGGCTGTTCGGCCATGCAAAACCCAAGCAGGCTCCGCAGGCCGGGACGGACCTGGAACTGCCTACCGGTGAGGTGCTGCTGGGCGCAGATGCCCTGGCAAAGCACGACGGGGAGGAACCGCTGGATCTGGACCTGACCCTGCGCACCGCAGACCCGGGCACGGATTTCCCCCAGCCCAAAGCCGAAGTGCCTGCTGCCCCGGAAAAACCTGCCGTGCCGGACAGACCGGCCCCGCAGCCTGCCCCGGAGAACAAGCCGGAGCCGCCCAAGGCTCCCGCCGCCCCGGCTCCGCAGCCGGAAAAGCCCCGGAAGAAGGCTGCACAGAACCCCAAGAACGCCCCAGACGTGCTGCTGCCGCAGGAACAGCAGGAGCAGCAGGAGATGCAGCAGCTCAAGGACATGCTGAACGGCATGGCTGCAAAACCGAAGCCGGTGGAGGAAACGCTGGAGCCCATCCGCAGCGTGGATGTGCCGTTGGATGACCCGGAAGAGCCGGAGACCCCGGAAAAGGCTCCGGAGCCGCCCCGGCCCACCATGGTGTTTGCAGCCGACAAGCCGCTGCCGGAAAAGAAATCGGTGTTCCGGATGTTCGGCGACGCCGATGACGAGAAAAAGCCGGAAGTCCCGGAGAAAACATCTCCCGCCGCGCCGGTGAAAGCCCCCGAGGCAGAGCCGGAAACCAAACCGGACGAAGATACCATGAGCCTGCCGCTGGAACCGCTGGACGCTCCGGAGACGGAACCGACCGAAACGCCGGTGGCTGCGCCCGCCGCAGACACTGCCGAAGCGGAACATGCCGGAGAGACGGAGCTGAAAACCGAGGCGGAGGACGCCCTGCCGGCGGAGGACGAAGCCCCCGAGAACGTGGGCGAGAAGCTGCGCCGCATGAGTGCAGAGCTTACCCTGCGCTGTGTACTGGCCGGGATCCTGGCCGTGGTGCTGCTGCATGTGGGCCTGGTGGCCGACCGGCTGCTGCCGCCGCTGGCCGCACTGGACCCGGATGCCGCCCCGGCGGCCTTCTACGCCGCCAATCTGCTGCTGTATGCCGCCAGCCTGGTGGTGAGCTTCCCGGTCCTGCGCGACGGCCTGAACGGCCTGCGGGGCCGCCCCTCGGCAGAGACGATGCCCGCACTGGCCGCTGTGGCGGCGCTGCTGCAGGCCGTCACGGCCCTGCTCACGGCCAACTCCTACCGCACCACCGAGGGCCTGTCCATCCTCACCGGCGTTGCAGCCCTGGGGCTGTTCCTGGCGCTGCTGGGCAGCCGGGTGATGCTGTCTGCCGTGCGCGGCGGCTATGAACTGCTGGGCGAAGCCACCGATCTGCAGGGTGCGTATCGCACCCGGGACAAGGACCTGATCCGGGCACTGGCACGGGATCTGGAACAGAAGGACCCCTGGGTGCTGCTGAGCCGCCCCCGGACGGCGGACGAAGGCTTTGTGGCACAGAGCCTGGACGAGCGCGCCGGGGAACGCCGTGCACGGAAGAACGGGTACATCCTGCTGGGCGTGGCCCTGCTCAGCGCCCTGCTGTGTCTGGTGGTAGGCCGTGACGTGAAGCTGGCCGCTGCCGCCCTGACGGCGGTGCTGTGCATGGGCGCACCCCTGTCCTCCACCCTCATCGCTGGCATGGCCGCGCTGCGCCTGCAGCGTACCGCCGGTGCCGTGGGGGCCGTGGTGCCCGGCTGGGCGGCCATTCAGGAACTGGGCGGCATCGACACCCTTCAGGTGGATGCCGAGGACCTGTTTGCCGCCGACAGCGTGGTGCTGGAGGATATCCGCATCTTCAAGGGCGGCCGCATCGACCGCGCCATCCTGTACGCGGCCAGCGTGCTCAACCAGAGCGGCGGTACTCTGCAGGGGCTGTTCCGTCAGATCATTGAGGACCGCACCGACATCCTGTTCCCGGTCAAGGATCTGGAGATCCACCGCGGGCTGGGCTTTGCCGCCTGGTGCGACAACAACCACATCCAGATCGGCACCCGCCGTTTCCTGGAGCAGGAGGGCGTGGCCCTGCCGGACGAGGACTACGAGAACCAGCACTCCAAAAACGGGGAGCTGCAGATCCTGTATCTGGCGGTGTCCGGCAACGTGCATGCCATGTTCGTGATCCGCTATGTAGGCGGCCGCAACATCGCCCGCAGCCTTGCCGCCCTGCAGCAGGAGAACATCCGTCTGCTGGTCACCAGTCTGGACCCCAGCCTGACCGCAAAGCACATCACCGAGGCCTACCGCCTGCCGGAGGACATGGTCACCCTGCTGGATCAGGAGCAGTGCGCCGCCCTCGAGGCCGCCCCGGCCGAGGATGCGCCCTGCTGCATGTACCATCAGAAAGGCTTTGCCAGCCTGACCGGCGGCCTGCGCGCCGCCGACAAGGCCCAGAACGCCGAGACCACGGCCACCACGGTGCAGATGGTGTCGGTGCTGTTCTCGGTGGCCATTGCGGTGCTGCTCACCAGCGCCCGCAGCATCTGGCAGCTGCCGGTGACCTATGTGCTGATGTATCAGGCGGCATGGAGCGCCCTGAGCATCGCCGTGTGCGCCCTGAAACAGCATAACTGAAAATAATTCTCAAAATAAATAGGAATGATTCTTGATTTTCTTCACCGTTTGTGGTATACTCTGTTCAGAGACAAGGACCTGAAGCCCCGCAGTGGGGCTGCCGATACAGACACCGAATAACAAAAGGAGAAGAGAGTATGGAACTCAAGGGTACCAAGACCGAGAAAAACCTGTGGGAAGCCTTTGCAGGCGAGAGCCAGGCACGCAACAAGTACACCTACTTTGCCAGCATGGCCAAGAAGGAAGGCTATGAGCAGTTGGCTGCCATCTTTGAGGAGACCGCCGGCAACGAGAAGGAGCATGCCAAGATCTGGTTCAAGCTGCTGTGCGGCGGTGCCATCCCCGACACGCTCACCTGCCTGGACATGGCCGCCGGCGGCGAGCACGACGAGTGGACCGAGATGTACCCCCGCATGGCCAAGGAGGCCAAGGAAGAGGGCTTCAACCAGATCGCAGCCCTGTTCACCATGGTGGCACAGATCGAGAAGGAGCACGAGGAGCGCTACCGCGCCCTGGCCGAGAACCTGAAGAACCAGAAGGTGTTCGCCCGCGAAGAGCAGCAGCTGTGGCAGTGCCGGAACTGCGGCTACACCTTCATCGGCAAGTCGGCTCCGCTCAAGTGCCCGGTGTGCGCACACCCCCAGAGCTACTTTGAGCTGAAGAAGATCAATTACTGATGTGACCCATCCCAGAGGGACGACGGCAGTCGTCCCTCTTTTGCTGTTCAGAGCAGCGGCCGTTCCGGCAGAAAGATCATTGTCCCGCGGGAAGAATAGATCAGCCGCTGCACGGCGCAGCCGTACAACAGAAACAGCACAGCCAGCACCAGCACGGCCAGCACCAGCCCGCGCAGCCAGTGCCGGTGCCGTGGGCGGAAGGAACGGTGTGCTCCGGGCCGGTATCGCATGGTCTGCGCCTCCTTTTTTGCATTTGCCCATCCTATGCGGGGCCGCAGACGATTGTGCAGGCGGGGCCGCTGTGGTAAGATAAAAGAAGAACCATTCATCCAAAGGAGTTTTTATGCTGACCATCACCTTACTGGGCACTGCCGCCACCATGCCGCTGCCGGACCGCGCCCTCAGTACGGCCTTTGCAGCCTGCGGCGGCCACGGCTTACTGTTCGACTGCGGCGAGGGCACCCAGGCGGCGGCCCGCCGTGCCGGGGTCAACCTGATGCGTGCGGACACCGTCTGTCTGACCCATTATCACGGCGACCACATCTTCGGCCTGCCGGGTCTGCTGCAGACGCTGGGGGCCCAGGGCCGCACCCGGCCGCTGCTGCTGGTGGGGCCGAAAGGGCTCGCCGGCATCTGGAGCGCCGTGCGTGCCCTCACCGGGCCGCTGCCCTATGCCGTGCGCCTGCAGGAAGCAGACGGGCCGCTGGCACTGGATGCGCTGTCGGAGGGCTGGCCGGCGGGTGCTGTGCTGCGTCCCTTTGCCACCCGGCACCGGGTGCCCAGCGTGGGTTATCGGTTGGAGCTGCCCCGGGCAGGCCGGTTCGACCCGGCCCGGGCCCGGGCGCTGGGGGTGCCGGTGCAGCAATGGAAACTTTTGCAGCAGGGGCAGAGCGTTCTCGTGAAAGGCCGCACCGTGGCCCCGGCGGAGGTGCTGGGCGCGCCGCGCCGGGGGCTGAGCATGGTATTCTCCGGCGACACGGCCCCCTGCGCCGCGCTGGAGCAGGCCGCACAGGGCGCTGACCTGCTGATTTGCGACGCCACCTATGCGCTTCCGGAACAGGAAGCCCAGGCAGCTCAGTGGGGGCACAGCACCTTTGGGCAGAGCGCCGCGTTGGCGGCCCGCGCCGGGGCGCATCGCCTCTGGCTGACCCACTATTCCCCCATGATCACCGACCCGGAAGCAGATCTGCCCCAGGCGCAGAGCATCTTCCCGGCGGCAGTGTGCGGCGCAGACGGGATGCAGATCACCCTGCAGTACGAGGAGGCGTGACCCATGCAAAACATCCGATTGGACGCCGGTGCGGCGGCTCTGCTGGCCCGGCTGCACGGGGCCGGATATGCGGCCTACGCGGTGGGCGGCTGCGTGCGGGACAGTCTGCTGGGGCGCACCCCGCAGGACTGGGACCTTTGCACCAGTGCCCGGCCGGAGCAGGTGCTGGCATTGTTCGGGGAGGGGCAGTGCATCCCCACCGGGCTGCAGCACGGCACCGTGACCATCAAGTACGGCGGCCAGCTGTACGAGACCACTACCTTCCGCACCGAGGGGGCCTATACCGACGGCCGCCACCCGGACGAGGTACACTTTGTGCCGGATGTGCGGCAGGACCTGGCCCGGCGGGACTTTACCATCAATGCCATGGCCTACAACGATGCCGAGGGGCTCATCGACCCCTTTGGGGGGCAGCAGGACCTGCAGCAGGGCATCCTGCGGGCCGTGGGCGACCCCGCCACCCGCTTTGAAGAGGATGCCCTGCGCATCCTGCGGCTGTACCGGTTCGCGGCGCGGTTCGGCTTTGCCATCGACCCGCCCACCGGGCAGGCGGCCCGGGCACTGTGTGCCCATCTGGACTGCGTGTCGGTGGAGCGGATCGAAGAAGAGCTGTCTAAATTGCTGGCAGCACCCGCCCCGGCGGCATATCTTGATGAAAAAATACTAAAAGTTATCATTCCGGAGCTTTCCGCCCCGGCATTGCAGGCCGCAAAGCCGGTGGTGGATGCCTGCCCGGCGGGCACGGAGGACCTGCCCGTGCGGTGGGCCGCATTGCTGATGAGCCTTGGCGAGGACGGCACCCGCAAGGCCCTGAAGCGCCTGCGCTGCTCCAACACCTGCATCGAGCAGACGGCGGTGCTGGTGAGGGAAACAGGAGGGGGCGGCGGAAGTTTCTCCGAGGACCGTCCGCTGGGGTGGGACCCTGCTGCCGCAGGCAGTAGGGCGGGCGATGGAATGGCCCGATTCGTGTCCGAGGAGAAAGCTTCCGCCGCTCCCGGACAGGATGCTGCCCCCGATACGGTCATCCGCATCCGGAAACTGCTGGGCCGGTACGACCTGCACACCGTACAGAGGCTGGCGGCGCTGGGCGCTGCCATGGAGCCGGAACAGGCGGCTGATTTTGCCGCGCAGGCAGAATTGGCCGCACAGCTGGACGCCGACGGCGTGTGCTGCCGGGTCAGCCAGCTGGCCGTGAACGGCCGCGACCTGATGGCGGCGGGCATCCCGGCAGGGCCCGGCCTGCGCAGGACGCTGGAAGCCCTGCTGGACGCGATCATCCGGGGGCAGCTGCTCAACGAGCGGCAGTGCCTGCTGGACGCCGCAGGGCAAATTTCTGCGTCTTGACAACTGGTTTTTGCCGCGTTACTATTATACTACTATTTTAGTGTGTTGAACACGCCAAAGGAGAAGCTATGACCACACAGAACTCTGCGCCCCGGCCCCCGCGCGCCCTCATTGCCATGAGCGGCGGCGTGGACAGCTCGGTGGCTGCCTGGCTGATGCAGCGGGACGGGTACGACTGCACCGGCATCACCATGCGCCTGACCCACAACGAGATGCTGGGGCAGTCCGGTTTCCACACCTGCTGCTCGGAAAAGGACATCGAGGACGCCGCCGAGGTGGCCTTTGCCCTGGATATCCCTTACGAGGTGCTGGACTTCACCGCCGACTTCCGGGAACAGATCATCGAGAAGTTTGTCCGGGTGTATGAGGCCGGCGGCACCCCAAACCCCTGCATTGATTGTAATAAATACATGAAGTTCAACCATCTGTTGAACTGGGCGCAGGCCCACGGCATGGAATATGTGGTCACCGGCCACTATGCCCGGGTGGAACAGGACCCGGACACCGGCCGCTGGCTGCTCAAAAAGGGGCTGGATGAGGGCAAGGATCAGAGCTATGTGCTGTACAACCTCACCCAGCAGCAATTGGCTCATGTGCGCCTGCCGCTGGGGGCCCTGCACAAGACCGAGGTGCGTGCCATCGCCGAGCAGCATCATTTCATCAATGCCCGCAAACACGACAGCCAGGACATCTGCTTTGTGCCCGACGGCGACTATGCCCGCTTTATGGAGGGCTTTACCGGCAAGCACTACCCCGCCGGTGATTTTCTGGACGAGAGCGGCAAGGTGGTGGGCACCCACAACGGTGCGGTGCGTTACACGCTGGGCCAGCGCAAGGGCCTTGGGCTGGCACTGGGGGCCCCGGTGTACGTCTGCGGCAAGGACATGCAGGCCAACACGGTCACCGTCGGCCCGGAGAGTGCTTTGTTCGACCGCATCGTCTATGCGGAGGATGTGAACTGGATCGCCATCCCGGAGCTGAAAGAGCCGCTGCGGGTCACGGCCCGCACCCGCTACCACCAGACCGAGCAGGCCGCCACCGTTTACCCGGCGGAAAACGGCTTCCGGCTGGAGTTCGACCAGCCCCAGCGCGCCCCCACGCCCGGCCAGTCGGTGGTGCTGTATCAGGGGGATGTGGTGCTGGGCGGCGGCATCATTACGAGAGTGGAAAAGTAACAAGGAGACAAAACGCAATGCAAGATCAGTATTCCCGCACCCAGCTGCTGCTGGGCGCAGAGGCAATGGAAAAGCTGCACAATTCCCGCGTGGCCGTGTTCGGCATCGGCGGTGTGGGCGGCTACACGGTGGAGGCACTGGCCCGCAGCGGTGTGGGCGCGCTGGACCTCATCGACGATGATAAGGTCTGCCTGACCAACCTCAACCGCCAGATCATTGCCACCCGCAAGACCGTGGGCAAATTCAAGGTGGATGTGGCCGAGGAGCGCGTCCACGACATTGACCCGGACATCAAGGTCACGACCTACAAGACCTTCTTCGGCCCGGAGACCCAGGACAGCTTCGACTTCTCCCAGTTCGACTATGTGGTGGACGCCATCGACACCGTCACCGGCAAGCTGGCTCTGGTGATGAAGTGCAAGGAAGCCGGGGTGCCCATCATCTGCTCCATGGGCGCCGGCAACAAGATGGACCCCACCCGCTTTGAGGTGACCGACATCTACAAGACCTCGGTCTGCCCGCTGGCCAAGGTGATGCGCACCGAGTGCCGCAAGCGCAAGATCAAGCACCTGAAGGTGGTGTACTCCCGGGAGCCTGCCATGACGCCCCTGACCGAGGACATGGCACCGGAAGCACCCTGCCCGGCAGATGCCCAGCGTCCGGGGGCTCCCCGTCGGTCAACGCCGGGCTCCAATGCCTTTGTGCCCTCGGTGGCAGGGCTGATCATTGCCGGGGAGGTCGTCAAGGATCTGGTGGGCTTTGTGCCCATGAAGGGCTGATCTCCGTTTCCAGAACGTAAAATGCACAAGAAAAAATCCCGTCTGAAGCAGTTCAGACGGGATTTTTTACTGCTTGTCAAGGGGCGGCACAAACCGCACCTGCAGCAAAAAGCCCCGCCGACAGAGGGAAAGGTGTCAACGGGGCTTGTGGGAATGTCGTTATTCAGGAACGGTCAGAAAGCGGCTCAGTCGTCGGCGCTCTCATCCAGGTTGCCCAGCTTCTTGGCCTGCTCCACCACGGCAGGCACCAGCATTTCGGGCAGGATCTCGTAGCGGGCAAACTCGGTGGTGAACCAGCCGCGGCCCTGGGTGGTCTGCCGGATGAAGGTGGTAAAGTTGGCCAGCTCAGCCAGCGGCACTTCGGCGATGATGGTCTGCAGGCCGTCCTCGTCGGGCTCCATGCCCAGCACGCGGCCGCGGCGCTTGGTCACATCGCCCATGATGTCACCGGTGTTGTCGTTGGGGACATGGGCCTTCAGGGTGTGGATGGGCTCCAGAATGACCGGCCCGGCCTCCGGCATGGCGGCCTTGTAGGCCAGCTTGGCGGCCATGATAAAGGCCATCTCGGAGCTGTCCACGGGGTGGTAGCTGCCGTCCAGCAGGGTGGCCTTCAGGCCCACCACGGGGTAACCGGCCAGCACGCCCTTTTCAGCTGCCAGGCGCACGCCCTTTTCCACGGCGGGGAAGAAGTTCTTGGGCACGCTGCCGCCGAACACCTTTTCCTCAAACACCACCTGCTCGCTGTCGCAGGGCTCAAAGTTGATGATGACGTCACCGAACTGGCCGTGGCCGCCGGTCTGCTTCTTGTGGCGGCCCTGTTTCTGGCAGGCCTTGCGGATGGATTCACGATAGGCGATGCGGGGAGCTTCCAGGCCGATCTCCACGCCGAACTTGTTCTTCAGCTTGGCCTTGACCACGTCCAGGTGCTGCTCGCCCAGGCCGCCGATCACCTGCTGATGGGTCTCGGCGTTGTTCTGGTAGCTCAGGGTGGGGTCCTCTTCCATCAGGCGGGCCAGTGCGCTGCTGATCTTGCCCTCATCGCCCTTCTTGGCCACGGTGACGGCCATGAACAGGCTGGGCTGTGGGAACACGGGGGCGGGCAGCTTCACCACGCGGGAAGCGTCGCACAGGGTGTCGCCGGTGCGGGCGGTCACCAGCTTGGCCACTGCACCGATGTCACCGGCACCGATGCCGTCGGCGTCCACCTGCTTCTTGCCGATGACGGTGAGGGGCTTGCCGATCTTTTCCGGCTCGCCGGTGCGGGCGTTGACCAGCGGCTCACCGGCGGTCACCTTGCCGCTGACCACACGCAGGTAGCTCAGTTTGCCCACGAACGGGTCGGCCACGGTCTTGAACACATAGGCGGCGGTGGGCTCTGCCTCGGTGCAGTGGAGCTCTACGGGCTCGCCGTTGGCGTCCTCGGCCAGGGTGCAGGCCTCGTGCTCCGGGCTGGGCAGCAGCTTGTGCATATTGAACAGCAGCATATCCAGTGCCTGCTGGTTCACGGCGCTGCCGCAGAACACAGGGGTGATCAGGCCGTCCTTGACGCCCTTGCGCATGCCTTCCACGATCTCCTCGGTGGTGAAGGCTTCGCCGCCGAAGAACTTTTCCATCAGCTCATCGTCGGTCTCGGCAATGGCTTCGCTCATGGCCTCGATCAGGCCCTGAAAACGGTGGCCGATGTCCGGCAGGTCCACCTGGATCTGCTTGCCGCCCTCGTACTTGAAAGCCTTCTGGCTGAACAGGTTGATGTACACGGGGGTGCCGTCGTCCAGCTTGGCGGGCACCACACAGGGGCAGATGGTGGAGCCGAACTTGATCTTCATATCCTCAAGGATCTTGAAGTAGTTGGCATTCTCCAGATCGCACTTGGAGACGAACACCATGGTAGCCTTGCCATTCTTGCGGGCCAGCTGGAACGCCTTTTCCGCACCCACAGTCACGCCGCTGCGGCCGGACACCACCACCAGTACGCTCTCGGCGGCACGGATACCCTCGTACTCACCGGCCTCGAAGTCGAACAGGCCCGGCGCATCGATCAGGTTGTACTTGATGCCCTCGTACTCCACCGGCACTACAGATGCCGACAGGCTGGCCTTGCGCTTTGCTTCCTCGGGGTCAAAGTCCGAAACAGTAGTGCCGTCCTCAACACGGCCCATACGCTCGGCAGCGCCCGAAAAATAGACCAGCGCCTCGGTGAGCGTGG
>ERZ831773.2563-NODE-2563-length-14322-cov-14.556529_pt1 | contig 14322 bp, 7 predicted proteins | sample MGYA00519696_ERZ831773 | MGnify/ENA primary metagenome ERZ831773 (study PRJEB31850, sample SAMEA3708720) | human gut metagenome | biome: human gut; feature: human-associated habitat; material: faeces | place: China | collected 2014 ...
TTCCAGCCGCATCGTAGGCATATTTCACTACTCCTCCCATCGGGAGTATCTGTTTCACAAGGCGGCTGTCCCCGTCATACTCATACCTCCGTATCCCGCCGTCCGGTGCTGTCACGGAACTGATGTTCCACATCCGGTCATAGGCAAAGCATGCCCGGTGTCCCTCCTTGTCTGTGTAGGTCTCCACTTTTCCGAGCGGGTTGTACGTGAATGCCGCCTGCATTCCGTCAAAGTCCGTTATGGTCTCGATCTTTCCGCCCTCATTATAGGTGTATGTCCTCCGGTTTCCCATGGCATCGGTCACGGCTGTGACACGGTCTGCCACATCATAGGAATAACGGGTCACGTTCCCGTTGGCATCCACGGTCTCGGTCACGCGGTTTGCGGCATCATAGCCATAAGCCGTGACACCTCCTGCCATGTCCCTTATCTGTGTGAGGTTCCCCCTTTCGTCATAGCAAATCTCAAGAAAGCTTCCGTCTGCATAAATAACTTCTTCTGGTCTTCCCGCCTCATCATTTTTTACAACAACGCTGTTCCCATACAGGTTTTCTGTCCCTGTAAGGTTTCCTTTTTTGTCATAATGGTTTTTCAGCCTCTCTTTTCCGTTGATGCTGATGCTGGTCAGATGGCCGCCTGCATCATAGGTATAGTTGACCCTGCGTTTTAGGGCATCCAAGGTCTGTGTGAGGTTCCCACGGTTATCATACGCCATTCTCGTCGTTCTGCCAAGCCTGTCTGTCATGCTGATGCACTGGTTTTTGTCATTGTAGAGATAACGCTCCCTCGTCCCGTCCCCGTAAATGGTCTCGGTATTGCGGTAACGGTCATCATGCACATGGATGATCCTGCTCCCGTTCCGCTCGGTCAGCGTGACAAGACGGTTTTTGTCATCATAGGAAAACTCCATCGTCCCTCCGTCCGGGAATTCCTGGCGGATGATGCGGAACCTCCTGTCATAGGTGTTCTTCACGGCGGTGACCCTGCGGGCATTCTCCACCTCTGTGATCCTTCCATTTTCCCCATAGTCATAGCGGTATTCTGCACCGGATGCCGTTGCCACCTTTTCGAGTTTTCCTTCCCTGTATGTTAACTGCACGCTCCGTCCGGTGTGGTCGGCCACTTTTTCAAGCTGTCCTTCTTTATTATAAGAGTAGGTCAGGCTGCTCCCATTGTCTGCCTCCGCTTTTTCAAGTTTTCCATCTTCGAGATAGGAAAAAGATATGCCCCTTCCATTCCGGTCTTCTTTCCGGAGCATCTTTCCGTCCTGGTCAAACGATATGATCTCCGTGCCCGGATGTTCAAGCACGTATCCTGTTTCCGTTTCTTTTAAGGATTCGAGTGCTGTATTTCTTCCTGTCAGTTCCTCCCTGCCGTTTTCTGAGACCGTCCTGTCATAATGGTTGACCTGTCCGTCTGCATGGCGCACCCTGACGGCTCCGTTCCCTTCTTTTTCGATGGCTGTCTGGTAATTATGCAAAAAGCAGTCTCCAAGCACACCGCTGCGGCGGTCCTTGGAATTATAATAACGGTGGAACGATAACGGTATCGCCCCTCCCACCTTTAAGTCTTCATGCTCATAGATGAAGTTTCCGGTGCTCAGGTTGACCGGGTCTTCGCTGTTCATGCAGCCTTCTGCCTCCGTTCCGAGCATTTTTTCTTCGATCGTTTTCTCAACAGTTGCCTTTGCATTCCTGATGTTCTCGACATCTGCATCCAAAACGCCCTTCATCTTTCCCATGTCCATATTCCCACCATTTGGGTCAATGGTATTGGCAAGATCATTGATTAATTTTATGATGTCACTTCCACATACAGTCTGGCTGCCTGTAATACTGATATATCTGGTATCCACTGCCTGCACATTCGAAAAAATCTCTTCAATCTGTCTTTTGGTGGAATTATTTTTATCGAGGATTTTCTTATAATAGCATTCCACACTATTTACATATTTTTGAATATCAAGCCGTCCAAGCCAACTCTGAACATTCGGTTCTATGTTACTAAACCATTGTTTTACCGTGTCCCATGTTCCATTTGCCGTCACTTCATCAACATAATTTAAAAGCTTTTGTTTTGCTGCATCTGAAAAATCTCTTAGCATTGGTATCTTCTATCCTTTCTTTCTCTTTTCTGTTTTTCAAATAAACATTCATCTAAATAAACATATAAGACATTTTTTCTATCCCATTTAACTGTGCAAGTTGTCTTGCAGTTAACAATGGGGTACTCACTTCATCAATATATTCCCTGATGGAAAACTCTGACTGTAATCCCGACTGAACATATTGGTTGTCTCTTGTTTCACTGTATTTGTTACAAATGACCATGTATTTTTCATGATCTCCGAAATCAAGGCACTCTGTGATATAGCGCATTTTGTTCGTTGAGACATCATCCTGTAACGTAATAAGCATCACTTTATCAGAATCCTGCAGTAACTGTATTCTCCATCTGCTGTATCCTGCTTCCACATCCACAATAATAAAGTCATAATCTCCACTGTCTTTCGCTGACTGTATTAATTTTCGATAGATCGTAAAATCAAGATTTCTTGCATCGAGCGTTGATTTAAATGGAGGCAGATATGTAAATCCTTCTTTTCTTAATGTAAAACGAACATTCTGATACATATGTTCCTGTTCATTTTTCATGACACGATACCCTTCATTCGGCATACCGGTTTTGTTTTCAAGATAATAAGAAAAATCCTGCACAGATTCTGTATTTACGTAGAAAACTCTCTTATGTTTTTCTGACAGACACCGTGCAAGTCCGACAGATAATGCTGTCTTTCCTGTTCCCCCGATTGCAGAATAAAAAGAAATGATCTGTGTCTTATGTTCCTGTGTCTGTGATTCCGTCAGCCGATCCCTGCTCTGATAAGTCAGTTCATTGAAAAGTTCCCTGATACCCAGATATTTATACACTCTGTTTACAGACAAATCCTCCGTGCTTCCATTCTCCTGTTCTTCTGCTAACACACACAGATTGGAAATGTTATGCCTTTGAAGTCCTGTTGAATATAGTGCTTCTGAAACAGCCAGGATTTCCACCGAAACAGGTGTCTCAAAACGTTGTTCAAAATAGACCGGATCAGATATGATTTCTAACTCTATCTGGTCATCAAACTCTTCCAAAAATTTTCTTTCCAGATTCTGCAGATACAGCTCATCTGTATCTGCAATAATGATTAATGGCTTACTCATTTTTTTATCCTCGTACTATAAATTCTGCATTTGCAATTCTCAGCTGACTTCTGTCTGAAATAGGCTCTGGCACATTTGGCTGTATTCTTTTTCCATTAACATAAGTACCATTGGAGCTTCCCATATCCACTACAAAATAGCTGCCATTCTGCCTTACGATTTTGCAATGAACTCTGCTGACCGCATTATTTCCTGTTATCACACCCTGAACTCTTTCTCTGCTTTTTCCTATCAGGAATTCATTTTCACAAACAACAAAGTGAAACTGCCCATCTATGGATTGTATTGATATCTGATTCATGTCCGGCATATCCACTATCTTTTTCTGCCCAATATTGGGATCTGCAGAAGTATTTTTTGTATTTCTATGCATTACAGGTTTTTCCGCCTGTATACGTGTACTAATGTCATGAAGTTTTAATGTTCCATCCTCCAACGCATCTATCACCTGACGCATTTTCGGATGATCCATCATTCCTATCCGTTCTATTTTCTGCACCAGCTGAGCCTTTATTTCATTGTCAAATTCATTTTTATTTTTATGAACACCCGTTATATTTACAGGCAAATAAATGATCTTCACATTATTCGTGCCAGACTCTACATATATATGGCTAAGGCGATTATCAATACATGCCATATTTAAAAATCCAAGATTTTCAATCTGAATTAAAGCTTCGAGCAGACTGCGAATCGCATTTAAGATCGTATCCATATCCGAAGATGCAATGTAATCCTCCAGTGATGTATATTCTCTTGTGAAATAAATTAGTTTTATTTTTCCATTATATTTGATTCTATGACACCTTAACAGGTTGGCATTTTCCTGATTCTGCATCACTTTATAGCCAACGTCATAAAAGATCTCATTATTTTCCAATAAGTAGGCAGTGTCTTCAGTGTCTTGAATTTCTGTCAATTTATCTGCAAAGTACTCGTCCATTTTTTCACTTCCTAATCAAAATAAAATGTAAATTCTTCATCTGCAATCTGAATACTGTCATGATCCGAAAGCACATAAGAATTTTCAGCATCCAGCATTTCTCCATTCAGATATGTATGGTTCGTTGAACCTTTATCCATAAGATAATAAGTTCCATTTATACGCTCAATTACCGCATGTCTACGGCTGACCGCCTTATTATTTATTATTGTAAAATCATTTTCTTTTTCCTTACCGATATTAAAAATATTTTTTCTGACAGTCACGCTCTCCCCTGTGCTGATTCTCTCTAAAATTGGATATCTTTCCTCCTGCTGCAAAAGAGTTGTGTCTCCCTCGTCATCCTCCTGCTGTGTCAAAAGGGTTGTACCGCTTTCATCCTCCTCCATCAGTAATGTCGTTCCACCTTCATCGTTACTGTCACTGTGATAATGTCTTTCATAGGATGAACGGTCATTTGTGATGTAACCACTTTTTCCCGTCTCTGCTTTTACGATTTTCCGGAATGCCTGTGGACATTTTTCGCGGATATATCTCTCAATGTCCTCTATTTTATAATTCTTTGTATCATTGAGGAATACCTGGAATTCCTTCAGAAACTGCTCTGGCTCTTTGCCATATCTGCCTGCATACTGTACGGTATCTGCAAGAAACGCATAAACATTTCCGCTCGTAATTCTGCTATTGATCGGCTGATATACAAAGAACACTTCCCTGGTTCTTTCACATACAAACACCATTTCCGGCTGTAACATGAGATTATGCAGATACAACCCATTCATTTCAATTTTTTTAGTCATCTCAATTGTCTGCGCCACAAGCAGAAAAAACGTTTCTTCATCCACACCCTTTTTCAGATATGATATAAGAGGTACCACATCTGGTGCTGTGTAGATAATCGTCTTTTTTCCTTCCTGTCTCGGTCTGAAACAGCCGCGGAAAATCTGTTGTTCAAAAATATTGATTTCCCGCTCATTAATCTGTTCCCCAAATGATAACTTACTTTTAATCGTAACTATATTTCCCTTTGATACTATGCGATACTTTGCCATATCTCTCAGTCCTTTTTTATTTTCTCTTACGTCTTATTTTGATACGTCCGCTTCGCAGTGCGATCGCTGCACCGACGCCACCGCCTGTTACTACTGCTGCACCCGCAATAGAACCTGCAAACAACGGCTTATTGTTATACCAACGGATGAATGTGTTGGTTGTTACAAGAATTCCATTTAAGACATAGTTTGTTTTATTGCCAGCTGCATCCACAGCCATAATTGTGACATCCTGTTTTTTCGTATTGTTTGGGATATCGAACTGATAGTTTTCACCATCCACTGTGTAATCACATTTTTTATCACCAATATAAATCTCAACACTATCTAATACCAGGTTGTCGTTGACTGTCACATTCGCTGCTTTCGTATCCACAGGATACTGGGCATTGCTCTCAACATCAATCGGAATAACGACAGGAGCTGTTTTGTCAACACCGAATGAAATCTCTGCTTCTTTGGATTCATCAATGTTCTCATTGACATTTCCTGCAATATCCTCTGAATACAGTGTCACAATGTAACGTCCATCCCCTGCAAAAAGAGACTTGTCGATGGTGTAATCATACTGATACCACTGTCCGTTTCCACCGGATTCCTGTACCTGATAATCGATACCTTCTTCTAATGTTCTCGGTGTTCCATTTGTATCTACTCCTACTTTGATTTTGTCGTGTTCCAGACTGTCTACGTTCACTTCTTTTAACTTGACATCAATCTCGTTCTGAATATAAGTTCCTTCAATATCCTTTAAGGTCTGATCAAACACGTAAACTGATCCAAAGCGATTTACGGAGAACGTAACTGTTGCATTGCTCTCATTTCCAGCCATATCGGTCAATGTGGCATTTATCGTATAGATGTCGTCATAGCTTTGCTCTTTCGGGAAGTTCTGGAAGGTAAATGTCTCTCCATTTCCCTGATTCGTATAAGAGCCTTCCGGTGCCACACTTCCCTGATTTGCACCGACCAGTTCAATGTTCACACCATTGGTATCAAAGTTTGTATCTGACATTACGATCTGTGGAATAACATCTCCATTATTTGCCGAATAATCTTCGACACCAACAATTTCAATTTCCGGTTCAGTGAGATCCACATAGTATTCTTCCCCTGTATAGGTTTCAGCTATGTTTCCTGCCATGTCCGTGTATTCCACATTAAAATTGTATAAACCATCTGTACCACATGTAATGGTTGCGGTATGAACATCTCCATTTCCGGTAAATCCGCCAGACTGCGGGAATGAGATTCCTGCTCCGTTATCAGTTGCTGTTCCAGTGATTTTCACTCTGTTTTCAGAGAAATTATGTTCTTCAATCTGAATAGTTGCTGTACGCGCTGCTGCATAATAATTGCCATTGACTGCATTATTGTTGTCATAAGTAACCGTAATCACCGGACGTGTTTTATCGATAGTAAAATCATCTGCTTTTACTGTCTCTGCCTGATTTGCTGCCTTATCCTTTCCACTGACAGAAAGCGTATAATCACCATCTTCTGCAAATGTAATGGTTGCAGTACTTACACTCTGATCCGGGTTTTCCGTATTTTCGGTTGTCTGCCATGCTGACAACTCAGGAATTACACCATCTGTATTGGTAATATCTGCCTTAAAATCTGCCGCCTCAAAGTTACGTTCTGTAACTGTAATGGTAGCAACTCTGTTCTCTTTGAACATGGTTGTATTTTCAGCATCCGGTGTCTCATTATCAAATGCAATTTTGATTTCCGGTTTTGTCTTATCAATACTGAATATCAGTTCGTCTTCTGATGTATTTCCTGCACGGTCTGTCATTTTGATATGCATTTTTATCTCATTGCTGTTATTTTTTACAGTGAATGACTTTTTCAGTTCTGTAACAAGGTTTTTGTCTTTCTTTGTCTGACTCCAGCCATCCGCATTTCCACTGGAAAATGCACCCTGATTACTGATCTCCACATTTCCTGACTGATTGTTTTCTTTATCATAAGGCGATTCCACTGTCCATTCCACAGAACGGATTCCCGAAAATGTATCTGTCACTGTAACATCTACCGTTACATCTTTTTCATACAGTTCATTTCCCTTTGCATCCTTGCTTGCAGCTGCCGCCTTGTTAAAATCAATATGTTTCTCACGGGCATGCTGCTCGGCTGTTTCAATGATCAGACTGCTCGGTGTCACATATCTTTCTTCGTGATTATTTAACATATCGTAAGCGCAGGCATAAATCTGTCCTTTAAATCCTGCCTGAACCACAAATGTCACTTTTCCTTCTGCATCTGCCTGTACAATCTGCTCACTGCTTTTTGTTCCATTGGTATCTACCGTATAATAGTGGATCTCCTTTACACCGGAATCCCCTTCTTTGGAGCCGTCCGTAGCCGTTACAGTCACCTTTGTATTTTCCACAAAATAATAACCATAATCCGTCTCTGTATAAGAAACACTTCCATCTGCTTCTTTATTTCCTGCTGCTTCCATATCAATGCTTAAAATTTCCGGAGCTGTAATATCCTTGTAGACACGCTGTGTTTTGAAATATTCATTTCCAGCATTGTCAATGGCTGTAATTACCATATCATAGCTGTTGGTATCTGCATTAATGACAGCATCCTTCGTGTTGATCTCATAGCTTTCCGTAACCGTTTTCTGATCCGGATAAGAAACGTTCACTAACTCCTTGTTATTAACGGAGACTTTCACATTATAAATTCCAGAATCTTTATCTTCTACTTTAATTCTGACTCCAGTATCACTGTTGTTATAGATGATTCCATTTTTTCCAACATATCCTTCTGCAGATAAAACAGATGTAATGGTCGGTTTCACTGTTTCAATCATTAAATTGCTGTTTTTCACATTCGAATTTGCTGTCGTCACAAGTGTCTTTTCAGACTGGTTGCCAACGTTATCCGTAACTGTTGCACTAATTTTTTTATCTAAATATACTTTCTGTTCATTTAAAACAGTCTCTGCCGGGAGTTCAAATACCGCTGTATTATCGCTTCCGACTGCCTTTGTCTGATAAGCTTCTTCACCTACATATAATGTAATTTCGTTCAGTCCGGCTGACGGTACTTCTGAACCATCGTCACTGTGTAAATCATCTGCTGTTACAGTAACTTTGATCACACCATTTCCATAGTTACCAAAGGTAAAAATATTTAAAATTTTTAATGCATCTTTCTTTTCAATGTTAAATCTTGTAACATCCGGCTTATGTGTATCAAGACAGATTGTTTTTGTGTCAATTGTTTTATTTCCTGCGATGTCTGTATAGGTGGTGACAACTGTATTTTCGCCTTCCCGCACATTCTTCAAATCGTTTGCTGAAAGTGTAAGAGAATCCTCCTGCACAATCTGATCACTACTTGTAATTCTTTCCACAAAGCTCTTTCTCTTCGAAGTAAGTTCATTTCCGTTTACGGTCAAAGTTCTCGCCGCAAGACCACTTCCGTTAGTCTGATCTTTTTGATCTGTAACCCCGCATGCAATCGCTGGGATCTCTTTGTACCAATACTCTGTCTTTCCATCTTTTGCATTTTCATATTTGCCATCTGCCTGTGGTGTCACCTTTACTACAGGTGCATCTTTTTCCAGCATTAAATCATCCGATAAAATATCATTATGATTCTTAATTTCTGTTAATTTATATGCCTTACTCTCATTGCCTAATGCATCCACTGCTTTGATATGAACCTTTTTCAGGCTTGCAAATGTACCAGCTTCTTCCAATGGAACCGTAACTTCTATCGTTGCATCACTTGTTCCACTTACTTGTGTACTTACAGTTCCGGTATACACTTTTGTATCATCATCACTGTATACGCGAATTTCTTTCACACCAACTGCCGGATAATCCGCTTTGCCGTCTTTTACATTCACATCTTTCGCAGTAACGCTTACTCTAATGTTTGTATTGTAATAATTACCAAAATCGTATTTTTTTATTGTATCAGCAGGAATCAGAGACACTTCCTTAATTTCAGGGGCTGCACTGTCCCGATATACAGTAATAACTCCGGCTTCTGAACACTGTTTTGCTTTGTCAATGGCATAAATATAGATTTTATCAATGTTCTGATTTTTTGCTAATTGAATGCCACTTATTTCAAACTTTCCATTTTCATTTAATGCTGCTTCCTGTGCCCCATTCAACACATCATCCGGTGTAAGTTCTGTTTCTGACCAGACAACCTTTTTCAAATTTTCATCCACGGCTGTACCTGTGATATCCACTGTTGTGTCTGCTTCAGTTTTCCAAATTGTTTTCTCATCGTCACTCAGTTCAATTTTGGGTTTTGTTGTATCAATCACAATTTTCACAGACGGATTGAGACTTATTTGTTTTCTGCCAATAATTCCACCTTTATACACTGATGAAATGATAGTTGTTTCTGTTAAGTTGAGTTGCGTTTTGCCCACTCCCCATTGCGAAAGACTGATTTTAGTTTTACCATCAAATTTTAAAATGGCTGATGATGAATAATAGTTTCCATCCTCATCCGCTGTTATTTGATTATTTCCACTATCTAACAGATTCAGACCTGCAAGAGCCAACGAATCTTTATTTTCATTTTGAATATCTTCAAATTCAGCAGTTACATTCTGGTCACCATTTACGTTTTCAATCTTATAGACTGCTGTTCCATCTTCATCCTCTGTTAAATTATTTTCCTGTATCGGCGTACCATTGACCGAAAATATTTTTACTGTTTTACCTTCATTTGGTTTTACAATGATTGCAACTTCTGCTCCAGAATCTACAATAATATTTTTTTCACTGGAACCATTAACCTCAACAATTCCTCCATCATCAGTTGTAACAGAAACTGTGTACGTATCAATTTCTGCTGTCACTTCTATACTATGTGCCTGTTTTATTCCTTCTGAAAATATATATTCTTTCTCTTTTAAGCTGTTATTTATTTCGTTTTCATTAAGCCTTTCATCATTGTCCACTCTAAAACTTGTAAGATGATACTTGTTGTCTGTAACAGCTGCTTTTATTTTGTACTCAGAATCTGTATATGGAACATTCCGGCTACCGTCTTCTCCACTCTCGGTTGTGATTTCAACTTTATCATTTTGTGCATCACTATTTAAAATTAGCTTTCCATTCTGACTGATTTTATATGTGATTGTGAACTGTTTCTTTGCGAATGTGACTGTAAATGCATAATTTGCATCTAATGTTTTATCCTTAAATTCTTCATATACAAATGCACCGCTCGCATTTATATTCTTGTTCCACCAATTATCGTTGGTTTCTCCATCCGGTTTCCAATCTGCAGTTTCTTTTTTTACTGTTACAGCAGTGATTTCATAACCTTCCTTTGGTGTTGCTGTTACAACATTATTTTCTACCTTTACTTCTCCAGCATCATCTTTTTCTGAATGATCAGAAGTTTCTGCATTTGCAGTAACTGAATATGGAACAGACTTTTCTTTAAGTGTAATTGCACCTAACTCAATCTTTTTTGTTTTTACCTGATCTTCTGTGACAGTTTTCTCTTCACTGGAATAACTGTCATATGTACCTTTATCCACATCTGCTGGCTCAACTTTAACCGTATACTTATTATCCGTATTTAATGTCCAATCACCAATAGAAATATTAAATTTTCCATCGTCTGTTGTAGTCGCTTCATTCGTTACAGGAGTCGAACCGCTTTGTGGGTATGTTACCGTCACCTTTGCACCTGCATATGGATTTCCATTATTCGTATCTGTGTTTTCATCATCATTACCTGGAACCATCACCTGTCCTGTGATTGTGACTGCGACTGTACCACTTTCACCTGTTGCAGTGTTATCTGCTGATGCTCTGATACTTCCAAATGGTATCGTTGTTGCCATAATTAACGCAATCATTAACCATGCTGCAATTCTTTTTCCTTTTGTTCTCCAAAACATTTCCATTTTCTAAATTATCTCCTGCGTATGTATGATGATTTCGTTCAAGACCAGTTCATACCTTTTATCTGTGTTTCCTGCATTTTCAGTCAGCACAACTGTTTCATCTTCCTGTAATACAGTTGTAGTTTCTTCTAAAGCAGTTGTTTCCTCCTCAACCATCTGAAGCGGCATAGTGGCTTCTTCCCGCAGCAATGCTGTCTTTTCCTCATCTTTTTTCGGAAGAACCTCCGTTTTTTCCTCATTTTTCAATTCCACTGTTGTGCGTTCCATCAGACTGCTTTTCCTTGTTTCAGATGATTTGGCACTTCTTTTAGACAATGGATTTTTCTGTCTGTTATTTTCCTCTCGCATTGCCATAATCTGACGTTCTGCCGATTTACCGCTAAGATCATCTATGATTCCCCGTACATCCATTTTTAAAAAAAGATAAATGGATATCAGTGTTAAAACTCCTGCTAATGAAAATGCAATGATGGATATGAGTTGTAAAGTACCTGCATTCATGATGCTTTCACCTCCGTATCTTTTGCATATGCATTTTCCACTGCTGCCTCTGCATCCTGCAAACGCTTTAGAATATCATTTTTCATTTCTTCTGTTTTGTCTGTTGTCGTATCAACCTGCTCCGTACCAGCTTTTACCTGTTCCAGCAACGCTTTCATATCTTCCTGTGCTACGTCATCTGCCTTAAATTTTCTTGCATAAGTTTCCACAGCATTCATTGCCAGTTTGTATACTTCCAGATTTACAATTTCATTCTCATCCTGACTCTCAGATACGGTTGCTACGAGTTTTGTTATATTCTCCCAATATGGAAGATAGGTTCCTTTATCAGATGCTTCCTGCACATTCAGTGTGATATCGCGGTTAAACTGTCCTATATCACGGTACATTTCAGCCATCGTATAATAACTGCTGTCCTCACCGCCATAAGTACATGCCGCCTCAAACCACTGAATCGCACTTTTCATTCTGGTTATCTGATTGTCTGAATTTTCTGTTTTTCCATAATCGTAGTAATACCAGTATAATTTTCCTATCTCAAAAGCAAGATCCCCATAATCGCTATTCTGCTGTAAAACAGTCAAATTACTGTTTATTTTCTTTTTGAATAATTCCTCTTCTTCCAATGAAAAGACCGCGTCATCCTTAAATGCCTCGATTATTCCAAAATACGCTTCCGAATTGCCCGGCAGAATATCTATTGCTTTGGCATAATAATCGATTTTTTCCTCATCTGTCGCAGATAATTCTGCCTGCTTGATGTTATTATCATAATCGCTGTTGTTCACATGGACTCTCATTCCAGTACACAGACATCCTATAATAAGGAAAAGAACCGCTGCCCCGGATGTTGCAAAGAAAACATTCAGCTTTCTTTTCTGCTTTCTTCGGTAGCCCTCGTCCATCTCATCATAATGATCCAACGCATATAACATTTCTGCACATGACTGATAACGATCTTCCGGGTTTAACTGGGTACATTTTTGAATGATCGCTTCTAATCCACTGGACAACTGCGGATTCCAATATCGGATTGGATATATCTCATAAGGAGGTTCACATGGATTCTGTCCTGTGAGTAAATGGTATAGCGTCACGCCAAGACAATATACGTCTGTTCTGGCATCCGTCTGACCTTTTCCTCCAAACTGCTCAGGCGCAGCATATCCTTTTGTTCCAAGACTGACTGTATCTGCCAGATTCTGTTCTTTGTATTCCCTCGCAATACCAAAATCAATTAACTTGATATTTCCATTCGGCTGCAGCATAATGTTTGCCGGTTTCATATCCCGGTAGATAATTGGCGGATTCTGCGTATGCAGATAATCCAATACCCTGCATAGTTCCTTTGCCCACTCAATTACAACTTCCTGTGGCTGTGCACCTTCTTTACTCAATACACTGCTTAAGGTTTCTCCCTCAATGTAATCCATGACAACATAGATTACATTTTCTTTTTCGATAATGTCTACAATTCTTGGCAGTGACGGATAATCCAGTTTTTTCATCATGTTTGCTTCCGCCATTGCACTTGCAACTACAACTTCATTGTTCTTATCATAAGCTTTTCTCTCGATTTCTTTGATTGCCCACTGCTTATTCAGGTTTTTGTCCATCGCCAGGTAAACTTTTGACATTCCACCTTTTCCGATCAGCTTTAAAACCTCGTATTTTCCCTCAATAATTGTTCCTCTCTCAGCCAACTTTCATTTCCTCTTTTGCCTTATTTGAGTTTGATATAAATTGCAGAAATGTTATCCGTTTCCATCCGTTGTTTATTCCATTCGATCATTTCTCTCAATTTTTCTTTTATCTGCGCTTCATCAAGATTTTTATGCGGATTCAGTGACTCAGAAATTTCGTCTTCTGATAACATATGACGGAATCCATCTGAGCATAACAAAAGGGCTGTGCCATGCGCCAGCCTTCCATTCTCATATTGTGGTTCAAAAAATTCATTCACACCGATACACTGAAGAAGCACGTTTCTGCGATTATCCTTTTTAGCTTCCTCTATTGTCATATTCCCACGTTTTATTTCTCGCGCAATAAATGTATGATCCTCGGTCAGCTGCTGCAACGTATCCGATAATGTATAAATTCTGGTGTCTCCAACATGACAAAGCATATATTGTCCATCACTGTTTAATAAAACCGCACTTATTGTTGTTCCAAGCTGAATCTGGTTTTCTTTTCCATACCTGATCAGTCTGCCATTTATTTCTTCCAAAAGACTCTGCCACTGTTGTCTTATTCCTTCATCTCCAACATGCATTTCGTTCTTTATGTAAACCTGTTCAAACCAGTCTGAAAAAGCCCTGACGACCGTTGCACTGGCAAGCTCCCCTTTTTCCATGCCACCCATGCCATCACAAATTGCGATCAGAAGTGTCTCTCCATGTTCCTCAGAACATCCTTTTAATAACAGACTGTCCTGATTGGTCTTCTTTTTTATCCCAACGTCTGTATCATATGCAATATAAAATTTCTTCAACTTTTTCCCCCTGTTTTTCTTTACAATTATTCTTTTTATTATATTATTCACCTACAATTCACACCATATAATCTGATGTAATTTGGGTAAAATATTTACATTTTTTCTACACGCAAAAAAGACACCATTTCAATAAATGATGTCCTTTTATCTTATTTAAGTATGATTATTAATTATTTGCCTTGTTTCTTCTCTTTAAAATGATCCGGTTCTGC
>ERZ831773.2564-NODE-2564-length-14314-cov-4.688407_pt1 | contig 14314 bp, 9 predicted proteins | sample MGYA00519696_ERZ831773 | MGnify/ENA primary metagenome ERZ831773 (study PRJEB31850, sample SAMEA3708720) | human gut metagenome | biome: human gut; feature: human-associated habitat; material: faeces | place: China | collected 2014 ...
GTCCTGCTTGGCCCGGTCGCGCTCGGCGCGGATTTCGGCCACCTGCGGGGAGATGTCTTCGGTGAGCCGTTCGGCGACGGCCTGCTGTGCGAGGCTGTTGATGTTGTAGGGATATTTCACGCGTGCGAAAAGTCCGGCGACGGCTTCCGATGCGAATGCCAGCCCGAGGCGAAGCCCTGCCATGCCCCACGCCTTCGAGAGGGTTTGCAGGACGATGAGGTTCCCGAATTCGCCGAGGCGCGCGAGGAATCCCGGCCCGGCGGCGAAGTCGATGTAGGCTTCGTCGAGGACGACCATGCCGTCGAATTCGCGGAGCAGCCGTTCGATGCCGGCCGCCGGGAAGGCGTTGCCCGTGGGGTTGTTCGGGGAGCAGAGCCACAGCAGACGGGTGCGCTCGTCGGCGGCCGCCAGCAGGGCGTCGGCCGGAAGCGAGAAGTCCGCGCCGAGCGGGACCTCGCGCATCTCGACGTCGTTGATGTCGGCGGCGACGCGGTACATGCCGTAGGTCGGGGCGATCGAAACGGCGTTGTCGACGCCCGGACGGCAGAAGATGCGGTAGCAGAGGTCGATGGCCTCGTCGCTGCCGTTGCCGATGAAGACCTGTTCTTCGCGCACGCCTTTCAGCGCGGCGATCTTCTGTTTGAGGAGCTTCTGATGCGGGTCGGGGTAGCGGTTGACACCGTTGTCGTAGGGGTTTTCGTTGGCGTCGAGCCACGTCGTGATCTCTCCGCCGGAAAACTCGTCGCGGGCCGTGGAGTAGGGTTTCAACGTCCGGATGTTGGGGCGCACCAGTTCTTCGAGCGGTCTCACAGCACACCTCCTTTCATGCGGACGCGCACGGCGGCGGCGTGCGCCCCGAGACCCTCGGCCTCGGCCATGGCGATGACGGTCGGGGAGAGGGTCGCAAGCCCCTTGCGCGAGAGTTCCTGATAGGTGATCTTGCGCAGGAACGAGTCGGTGTTCACGCCGCTGTAAGCCCGCGCCCAGCCGCCCGTGGGCAGCGTGTGGTTGGTTCCCGAGGCGTAATCCCCGGCGCTTTCGGGCGACCAGGGGCCGATGAAGACGCTTCCGGCGGCGGTGATCTGCGCCGCGACGTCCCAGGCGTCGCGCATCGAGATGATCAGGTGCTCGGGGGCGTAGGCGTTGGCGAAGCCGATCATCTTTTCGCGGCTGTCGAGGACCACGATGCGGCTCTGGCGCAGTGCCTCGCGGATGGTCTCGCCGCGGCGCAGTTGGAGCAGCTGTTCGCCGACGGCCCGCTGGGTGTCGCGGGCGAACTCCACCGACGGGCAGACCAGCACCGCCTGGCTGTCGCCTCCGTGTTCGGCCTGCGACAGCAGGTCGGCGGCGGCGAAGGCGGGCGACGCTTCGTCGTCGGCCAGCACCAGCACCTCCGAGGGCCCGGCGGGCAGGTCGACGGCCACGTCGTTGGCGCCGACCAGTTGCTTGGCCTTGGTGACATAGCGGTTGCCGGGACCGAAAATCTTGTCGACGCGCGGGATGCTCTCCGTGCCGTAGGCCATGGCCGCCACGGCCTGCGCCCCGCCGACGGAGAAGATGCGGTCGACGCCGCACAGATCGGCGGCATAGAGGATTTCGGGGGCTATCGTGCCGTCGGGGCGCGCGGGGGTGCAGAGGATGACCTCCCCGCAGCCGGCGACGCGGGCCGGGACGGCCAGCATCAGCACCGTGGAGAAGAGCGGCGCCTTGCCGCCCGGAATGTAAAGGCCCACGCGGCGGATCGGCACGGCGCGCTGCACGCACCGGACGCCCGGCATCGTCTCGATGTCGACCTCGGGCGGCAGCTGGGCGCGGTGGAAGGTCTCGATGTTCGCTTTCGCGGCGGCGAGGGCCTCTTTCAGCGCGGCGGGGATGAGCGCGGCGGCTGCGGCGCGCACGTCGGCCGGAATTTCGAACGTCCGGGGATCGCGCCCCTCGACGCGGCGGGTGACTTCGCGCAGCGAGCGGTCGCCGCCGGATTTTACGTCGGCGAGGATTTCGGTCACCTGTCGCGTGATCTCCTCCTCTTCCCGGGTGAAGCGCTCGGTGAGGGCGGCCCACTCGGCGCGTTCGGGATTGTTGTGGATTTTCAGAATTTCCATGACGGTTCCGGATTTTTAGCGGATCATGTTTTCGAGTGCCAGGATCAGGATGCCTTCGGCCCCGATCTCCTTGAGCCGTTCGATGCGCTCCCACAACTGGTCCTGGGAGATGACGGCGTGGATCGAGCACCACCCCTCCTGCGCCAGCGGCAGCACCGTCGGGCTGCGCATGCCGGGGAGTATCCGGATGGCGTCGCCGAGCCGCTCCTTGGGGAGGTTCATCAGCACGTATTTCATGCCGCGGCTGTCGAGGATCGAGTTGAGGCGGAAGGTCAGCTGCTCCGTTTCGCGGCGCTTGTCGCTGTCAAGCCCCGGGCAGGCGATGAGCACCGCCTCGGAAAAGAGGACCTTCTCGACCTCGACCAGCCCGTTGGAGATGAGCGTGCCGCCCGAGGAGACGATGTCGAAGATGCCGTCGGCCATGCCAACCGCCGGGGCGATCTCCACGGAGCCTTCGATGGTGTGGATCTCGGCCTCGATCCCCTTCTCGGCGAAGTAGCGGGCGAGGATGTTGGGGTAGGAGGTGGCGACGCGCCGGCCGCGGAAGAACGCGAGGCCTTCGTAGGAGGTCGTTTTGGGTACGGCCAGCGAGAGGCGGCAGCCTCCGAACCCGAGGTCCATGATCTGCTCGACGGGGAAACCCTTCTCGGCGACCTCGTTCAGCCCCACGATGCCCAGGTCGGCGACCCCCATCGAGACGGCCTGCGGGATGTCGTCGTCGCGCAGGTAGAGGACTTCCAGCGGAAACCCTTCCGCACGGGAGATGAGTTTGCGCTTGCTCTCGGCAACGCGGATGCCTGCTTCGGAAAGCAGGTCGATGCTCTGTTCGTTCAGTCGGCCCTTGGCCTGGATGGCTATTCGTAACATATTCGGTGTGTGTTTGATTGTTTGCTTCTTTCGGACACCCACCTGCGGTTCGGCACGCAAAAAAGCCCACCCGCAGGGGGTGAGCTTCATGTATTCTATAATAACCTGTTACATATACATAATCGACCTACCCCTCGGTAAAGTGGTGATGGTGATGATGGATATGGTTGAAAATCGTCATTCGTCCGGTTGTTGGAGGCAAATATAGGGTTTCTGCGGGAAAAAACAAAATCCGGCCCGGATTTTTTTGCATCCGGCGGAAAAACGGCGGTCGGGGAGGATGGCCGCCGCTCTCGTTTGGCGAAACGCTCCGCCGCCGGATTGATTACAGCCGCCGCAGGCGCGCGGAAGGGAAACGGAGCGCGAAGTTGCGGTTTTTAAGAGTTTTTAGTATATTTACGGCCTGCATCCAGTGAAAACGGCCCGTGCGGTGCGCAGGGGCCGTACGGGCGGCCTTCCGGATTGTAACCTGTTCGTCCGGGACCCGCAGCGCGGACCTTTCATTTAAAACGAAAAGACAATGTGTGACCCTATTCAGTCGATTGCGACCCGTTTGCGCGGGCTGCGCGAAGCGCTTGAACTGACCCAGGAGGAGGTGGCTGCGAGCTGCAACCTTCCGGTCGGACAGTACAGGGAGATGGAGAGCGGCACGGCCGATTTTTCGGTGAACGTGCTGCAAACCATATCCCGCCATTACGGGATCAGCCTCGATGTGCTGATGTTCGGCGAGGAGCCGAAGATGAACGCCTATTTCATCACCCGCGCCGGAAAGGGCGTGTCGGTCGAACGGCAGAAGGCCTACAAGTACGAGGCGTTGGCGGCGGGATTCCGCGACCGGAAGATCGACCTCTTCATCGTGACGGTCGAGCCGGCTGCGGACGACGCCCCGATGCACCTGAACTGCCATCCCGGGCAGGAGATGAACTACGTGCTGGAGGGCCGCCTGCTGATCGGGCTGAACGGCAAGGAGATCGTACTGAACACGGGCGACAGCCTCTATTTCGATTCGGGTCTGCCGCACGGGATGAAAGCCCTCGACGGCAAAACGGTGCGGTTTCTGGCCATAATAATGTAACGGCAGCATGGTAGAGCGATTTTTATCCCAGACCTCCTTCGTCTCGCAGGAGGATTACCGGAAGAACCTGCACATACGGGTTCCGGAGAATTTCAATTTCGGCTACGACGTGGTGGATGCATACGCCGCCGAGCAGCCCGGCAAGGAGGCGCTGCTGTGGACCGACGACCAGGGCGCCGAAATCCGGTTCACCTTTGCCGACATCAAGCGCGAAAGCGACCGCACGGCCTCGTATTTCCAGAGCCTCGGCATCGGAAAGGGCGATGTGGTGATGCTGATCCTCAAGCGCCGCTACGAGTTCTGGTTCTCGATTCTGGCGCTGCACAAGCTGGGTGCGGTGGTGATCCCGGCAACCCACCTGCTGACCAAAAAGGACGTAGTCTACCGCTGCAATACGGCCGGGATCAAGGCCATCGTCGCGGCGGGCGAGCGGGTGATCACCGATCACATCGCGGCGGCCATGCCCGAAAGCCCCACCACCGAACTGCTCGTCAGCGTGGGTCCCGAGGTCCCCGAAGGGTTTCTCGATTTCCACGCCGGCATCGAAAAGGCGGCTCCTTTCGTGCGCCCGGAGCGGGTGAACGCCAACGACGACGTGATGATGATGTATTTCACCTCGGGGACGACCGGCGAGCCGAAGATGGTGGCCCACGACTTCACCTATCCGCTGGGGCATATCACCACGGGGCTGCTGTGGCACAACCTCCACGAAGGCAGCCTGCACCTGACGATCGCCGACACGGGGTGGGCCAAGGCCGCGTGGGGCAAACTCTACGGGCAGTGGCTGGCCGGGGCCTGCCTGTTCGTCTACGACCATGAGAAGTTCACGCCCGCGGACATGCTGCGCAAGATCGAGCAGTACCGCATCACGTCGCTGTGCGCGCCTCCGACGGTCTACCGCTTCCTGATCCGCGAGGATCTCACCAAATACGACCTCTCGTCGCTGGAGTACTGCACCACGGCGGGCGAGGCGCTGAACGGAGCCGTGTACGACACCTTCCTGCGCCTGACGGGCATCCGTCTGATGGAGGGCTTCGGGCAGACCGAGACGACGCTGACGCTGGCCACGTTCCCGTGGATGAAGTCCAAACCCGGGAGCATGGGCGTGCCCAATCCCCAGTACCGGATCGACCTGGTGACCCCCGACGGCCGTTCGGCCGAGGACGGCGAGCAGGGGCAGATCGTGATCCGCACCGACGGGGGCAAGCCGCTCGGTCTGTTCAAGGGTTACTACCTGAACGATGAGCTGACCCGCGAGGCGTGGCACGACGGGGTGTATTATACGGGCGACGTGGCGTGGCGCGACGAGGACGGCTACTACTGGTTCGTGGGGCGTGCCGACGACGTGATCAAGAGTTCGGGCTACCGCATCGGTCCGTTCGAGGTGGAGAGCGCCCTGATGACCCACCCGGCGGTGGTGGAGTGCGCCATTACGGGCGTTCCCGACGAGATCCGCGGCCAGGTCGTCAAGGCGACGATCGTGCTCGCCGAGGCCTACCGCGGGCAGGCCGGGGAGGCGCTCGTCAGGGAGTTGCAGGACCATGTGAAGCGCATCACGGCTCCTTATAAATACCCGCGCGTGATCGAGTTCGTGGAGTCGCTGCCCAAGACCATCAGCGGCAAGATCCGCCGCAAGGAGATCCGCAGCGGCGACGAAGGGAAATAATCCGGCCGCAGGCCGGCGGAGAGAGGGACCGTGCGGAGGGCGCGGTCCCTCTCTCTCTTTGCGGCTGCCGCTCCGGGGCCGCGTCGCGGGATTTTAACGGAACCGTATATTGCGGTTCTGAAAAAGTTTCCTAATTTTGTCTTGTGAAAGCCTGAACATGCCCGGACGTGGAGAAGAAAAAAGAACTTGAGAATTTGCTTGTTTCCGTAAGCGAGAACGACGATTACGCTTTCCGGGTTTTCTATGATCTCTATTACCGGAGCGTTTTCCGGTTCGCCTACTATTTTCTGCGCAACAGGGAGGCCTGCGGCGAGGTCGTGAGCAACGTCTTCGTCGCCGTCTGGAAGTCCCGCGTCGCGCTGCGGAGGATCGAAAACATCGACGCCTACCTCTACGTCGTCGCGCGCAACGAGGCGAACCGGTATCTGAAGGAGTCCCGTACGCGCCGCCGCTGCCTCTCGTTCGAGGAGATTCCCATCTCGCTGATCGACCGAAATTCCCCCCCCCCACAGCGAAGACGCTCCCGATAGCCGGTTGATAGAGGCCGAAGTCGAGGAGCTGGTGCGCCGTCTCATAAACGATTTGCCCGAACGCTGCCGCACGGTGTTCCTGCTCAACCGGCAGGAGGGGCTGTCGTCGCGCGAGATCGCCGAGGCGCTGTCGCTCTCCGAGAGCACGGTGCGGGTCCAGATCAAGATCGCCGTCGACAGGATCGTGGCCGGCATACGCACGCATTATCCCGACCTGAAGCTGGTTTCCCTGCTGCTGTTCCTCTTCACGGCGCGTTTCTGACGCCTGCCGGAATGAAAAAAACGAAAAAAAGCCGCGGTTCCCTTAAACGGAACCGCGGCTTTCGCACTCTATATGTGTATACGACCAAAAAGGAGAAATCATGCAATATCAGCATACGAAGAGGGAGCTGGAGATGGCGGAACTGATCGAAGGTTCGGAGCGCGACCGCCGCAGGCTGGCGGAGCTGCTGGACGGCATCCGGGTGGGACCCGGAGTCGACGCCATGGCCGACGGAATGCGGGAGGCGGTGTGGGCCGACGTGCGCTCGCGCATCCGCCGCCGGGGAATCCGGATACGGATCGTCCGCTACGCCGCGGCTGCGGCCGTGATGGCGGGCGTCGTCTGCGGCAGCTGGTTCATGGGCGGACGCCGGACCGAAAGCCGTCTGGTCGCCGCGGCGCAGCCGGTGAGCGTCTCGACGCCTCTGGGCGTGAAGTCCGACGTGGTGCTGCCCGACGGTTCGCGGGTGCGGCTCAACGGCGGCACGCGCATCGTCTATCCCGCGCTGTTCGGCGACGAACGCCGCGTGGAGGTCGACGGCGAGGCCTATTTCGAGGTCGAGCACGACGCCCGCAGGCCCTTCGTCGTCGTCACGGGACAGGTCGTCTCGACGGTGCTCGGAACGACTTTCAATGTGCACGCCTATTCCGAGGACGAGAATTACCAGATCACGCTGGCGACGGGCAGCTTGCTGGTGGACGGCGGTCCCGAGTCGCGGAGCGTGCGGCTGCGTCCCGGCGAGCAGGGATTCTTCGAGAGGACCTCCGGGCTGCTGTCGCTGCGCAGGGTGAACGTCGAGCAGGTGCTCTCGTGGCAGGAGGACAGGCTCTACTTCCGGGCCGAACCCCTGGCGTCGATCGCCCGGAGCCTCGAAAGGCAGTTCAACGTCGACATCACGATCCCCGACGAACGGCTGCGCAGGATCTGTTTCACGGGTGAGTTCGTCGACGGCGAGAACATCCACGAAATCATGCGGATCATCTCGGCCGACAGCCGTATCCTCTGCTGCAGCCGCAAGAACCATTTCGAGCTTTACAGAAACCGATAGAGATTCACGATTTTTTTCACTACAACCTAAATTTCAATCCTTATGAGTAACAATTCTACCAGCAGAAGGTCCTTCCGGGACCTTTTCGGCCAGCGGATGCTGTGCAGACTGAGCGGATTGCTGACCCTGTGTTGGTTCACGGTGGCGGCCCAGGCTCTTTACGCGCAGAATCCCGTGATTTCGTTGACGCTGAAGAACGCCACCGTGCGCGAGGTGATCGAAGCGGTCAAGACGCAGAGCGGCTACTCGTTCTGGTATCGGGAGAGCGAGATCGACCTCCGGAAGCGCGTTTCGGTCGAGGCGCACGATCAGAACGTCCTGAAACTGCTCGACGGCGTGCTCGCCGACCAGGGAATTCTGGCCAAACTCGAAGGCCGCCACATCGTGCTTTACAAATCCGACCCGGCAGGCCGGGGCCGGGAATACCAGCTGAAGGGCCGCGTCGAGACCGAGGCCGGCGATCCGATCGTGGGGGCGAACGTGCTGGTCGAGGGCACGACGAACGGCATGGTGACCAATTCGAAGGGCGAATTCGCCCTGAACGTGACTGCGGGCGCGCGGCTCAGCGTGTCGTTCATCGGTTACGACGCGGCGCAGGTCGAAGTGGGCAACCGGACGCATCTGACCGTGGTGCTGAAGGAGAATAACCAGCTCCTCGACGACGTGGTGGTGATCGGATACGGCGTGCAGAAGAAGGTCAACCTGACCGGCTCGGTCGCCGTGCGCCAGATGTCGGAGATCGAGAACCAGCCCATGACGCACGCCTCGCAGGCGCTCTATTCGATGCCCGGCGTCTACATCAACCAGGCTTCGTCGAAGCCCGGCAGCGACGGCGCGACGATCCGCATACGCGGCGTCGGCACGATGAGCAGTTCCAGCCCCATGGTGCTGGTCGACGGCATGGAGTATTCGCTCAACGAGCTGAATCCCGGCGACATCGAGACGATCTCGGTGCTGAAGGACGCTTCGGCCTCGATCTACGGTTCCAAGGCCGCCAACGGCGTCATCCTCATCACCACGAAGCAGGCCAAGAAGGGCGCACCGGTGGTGAAGTTGAGCGCCAACTTCGGCATTCAGTCGGCGACCTACGTGCCCGACGTGGTGACCGACCCGATTCAGTATATGAACATGCGCAACCAGGCCGAACTGAACGAAGGCAAGCTGACGGTGACCTACAACCGCGACGACATCCTCGAATACGAGGAGGGCATGAAGCACGACAAGTACATCTATCCCGCCTCCGATTGGTACGACCTCTGCTACCAGAACGGTTTTCTCCAGCAGTACAACGCCCGCGTTTCGGGCGGCACGGACAAGATCTCCTACTCGCTGGGCGGCGGTTACATGAACCAGCGCGGCATCATGGTCGCCAACGACGACGCGGAACGCTTCTCGTGGGACATGAAGATCAACGCGCAGGTGACCAAGCGCCTGAAGGTGGGCATCAGCCTGCTGGGCAACCTGCGCTACAACACCGACCCGATCTACGGCGTATCGACGACGGTCAACGTCATCAACCGCGCCCTGCCGATCTTCGGCACGCAGCTGCCCGACGGCAAGTGGCTCTCGACGTGGCTCTCGACCCCCGGGCGCAACAACCCCGAGAATCCGCTCATGGAGCTGCACGAGGGCAACACCAAACGTCAGCTTCACCGCATTCTGGGGCGCATCAACATCGGCTACGACCTGCCGTGGGGCATCAAGTACAACGCCAACCTGGGCTACGTGAAGGTCGACCACTATTCGAAGGACTTCAAGCACGCGATGTACACCTACAATCCCAAAACTCTTGAGCGGAAGAACTTCAGCGCCTACGTTTCGGCCAAGGACTGGGACAACAACGCGATCAACTACACCTTCTACAACACCCTTTCGTGGGGCAAGAGCTTCGGCGGCAACCACAACTTCAACGTGATGGTCGGCACGGAGTACAAGCGTTACGACGGCAAGAACTTCCAGGCCAAAAAACGCGACTACTTCAACAACCAGCTCACCGCCCTGTCGGTCGGCTCCACGATGGAGGATATTTCGGGCGGATCGTCGCTCGAACTGCTCTTCTCCTACTTCGGGCGAATCACCTACGACTACAAGGAGAAATACCTGATCGACGTGACGGCGCGTTACGACGGTTCGTCGAAATTCGCCAAGGGCAACCGATGGGCCTTCTTCCCCGCCGTGTCGGTCGGATGGCGCATCGACAAGGAGAATTTCATGCAGAACGTCCGGGCGGTCGACGTGCTCAAGCTCCGCGGCTCGGTCGGAGAGATGGGCAACCAGGCCATCGGCAACTACGAGTACCTGATGGCCGTGCTGGCGAACAAGAGCTACAATTACAGCTTCGGCGACGTGCTGTCGGGCGGCGCGGCGATCAAGGATTTCGTCGACGAGAACATCTCGTGGGAGACCACCCGCACCTACAACCTCGGACTGGATTTCGAGGCCTTCGACCACCGCCTGCTGTTCAGCGTCGACCTCTATAAGAAACGCACCGAAGGCATCCTGCGCGACGTGAAGATTCCGGCGCAGATCGGCAACCTGAACGGCCCGAAGCAGAACATCGGCGTGGTGGCCAACGACGGCGTCGAGCTGAACCTCCAGTGGCGGAGCGCGGTCAAGAATTTCCATTACAGCCTCGGCGGCAACTTCTGCTACAACAAGAACATCGTCGTCGACCTCGACGGGCAGGAGTACATCAAGACCTTCAACATCATCCGCGAGGGCGAACCCATCGACGCGTGGTATCTCTACCAGGCCGACGGCTTCTACAACAGTTACGAGGAGATCGCCAATTCGGTGACCGTCGGCAGCGGCGTGAAGCCCGGGTACATCCGCTACAAGAATCTCAACAACGACGACAAGATCGACAACGACGACCGCGCCGTCTGCGGCAACCTCACGCCGAGCATCACCTACGCCTTCAACTTCTCGCTGGGATGGAAGGGACTCGAACTTTCGGCGCAGTTCCAGGGCGTCGCCGACGTGAAGACCTATCTTTCGGGCAACCTCGCAGCCCCGTTCTGGAACGGAGCGGGCGTGCTGAAGGAGTGGGCGACCGACGCGTGGACCCCCGAGAACCACAACTCCCGCCTGCCGATCCTCCACACCGCCACGGGCGCGCCCGAGATGCACGACTACAAGAACACGCAGTGGCTCTACGATGCGTCGTACCTGCGCTGCAAGCAGCTGCAACTCTCGTACACCCTCCCCAAGAGGTGGATTTCGAAGCTCGGAATGAGCCAGTGCCAGATCTTCGTCAACGGCGAGAACCTCTTCACGATCTCCCCGCTGAAGATGTTCGACCCCGAGATCGACCTTTCGTCGACCAACCTGATGCAGTATCCTTCGCTGCGGACGATCAACTTCGGCTTCAACATTACTTTCTAATCGCTTCAAATACGGAAAAACATGAAAAAAACAGTAATCGGATTGATGCTTTGCGGTGCGGCGGCGCTGGCCTCCTGCAACCTCAACACCATTCCCACCGACAAATATACGGTCGAGACGTTCTGGGAAACCGAAGAAGGAACCGAGGCCGCCATGACCGGCTGTTACAACATACTGACCAACAGCGCGCTGTTCGGAGACTCGGCGCCGCTGCTCGAAGAGACTTGCACGCCCAACGCCTATAATTACAACAACGCGGGCGGATACAATGTCATCGCCCAGGGGACCCACACGGCCAACAGCTCGGGCATCATCGCCAACCGCTGGAAAAAGTGCTACGAGGGCATCGGACGCTGCAACACCCATCTCAACCGCCTGCCTGCTGCCGTCGTGGCCGACGACCGCAGGGTGCAGATGGAGGGCGAGGCCAAGTTCCTCCGCGCGCTCTATTACTACATGCTGGTGACCTATTACAACGGCGTGCCGCTGATCCTCGAAGAGCCTGTCTATGCGCACGGTTCGCTGCCCCGCGCCTCGCGCGAGGAGGTGGTGCGGGCGATTCTCGACGATCTGAACGACATCATCGACCGCGAACTGCTCGACTGGCAGTGGACCAAAGCCGCCGACCAGGGGCGCGCCACGCGCGGCGCGGCGATGGCCCTCAAGGCCCGTCTGCTGCTTTTCGAGGCCAGCAAGCTGGTCAACCCCTCGAACGACGCCGCGAAATGGCAGGCTGCGGCCGATGCGGCCAAAGCCGTGATCGAAAAGGAGGCCCAGGCGGGCTACGACCTGTTCGGCGACTACCGGAAACTCTTCCTGCCGGCGAACGAGCACAGCTGCGAGTGCGTCTTCAACATCGAATTCTCGAAGACCAAGAACACGGCCGTCAATTCGTTCAACGTTTACAGCGTCCAGTACCGCAACAACGCACCGCTGCTCGATCTGGTGATGGACTACCGGACGACGACCGACGGTGCGGCCACGATGGGCAAGTACGACAACCTCGACCCGCGTTTCGCGGCGACGAATTTCTATCCCGGGAGCACGTTCCTCGGCAAGGCCAACTGCCCGGCCGGGGAGGTGTGCCAGTTCACGGGCTTCGCACACCGGAAACTCACGATCTACGACGCGCAGAAGCGCGATTCGGACGACAGCAACGGCGAGACCAACTACATGTTCATCCGCTACGCCGACGTGCTGCTGATGTTCGCTGAGGCGCAGAACGAGGTCGACGCCACGCCCTCCGATGCCGTTTACGACGCCGTGAACCGCGTGCGCGGCCGCGTCGGCATGCCCACCTACGCCTACGGTTCGAAGAGCCAGTCCGAAATGCGCGAGATCATCCGCCACGAGCGCCGCGTCGAATTCGCCGGCGAGGGGCTTTATTACAACGACATCCGCCGCTGGATGACCGCCGAGCTGGTGATGAACGCCGTGATTCAGGACTATGCGGGCACGGACATCGCCGTCCGGGCGTTCGACCCCGACCGCGACTACTGGTGGCCCGTTCCGGCGGACCAGATCCTGCTGAACAAGAAACTCGAACAGAATCCCAATTATTAATCCGACAACCGCTAACTGGCAATTATGAAAAAATATCTGTGGATACTGGCCGCCGCATTCCTCCTTCAGGCTTGCAGCAAAGACGAGGAGGAGGGACCTTACGTTCCCTGGCGGCCGGGCGACGACAAGGAGGAGACGATCGACCTGGACAAGGCCACGAAGGTGATGATTCTGACCGAGCAGGCCAAGAACCGGATCGTGATGATCGACCAGCCGACGGGGAAGGTCGCCTGGGAGTGGACGGCCGCCGACAGCGGGCTTTCGGCTGCGGAACAGGCGTGGTTCGATCTGCCCGACGAGGCCAAACCGGTCTACAACCGTACGTGCGTGCTCGTCACGGCTTCGGGCGGCGGCGTGGCGCTGATCCGCATTGCGGACAAGAAGGCGATGTTCTACGCCAAGCCGGGCGGAAACCCCCACTCGGCCGAGGTGCTGCCCGACGGGAATGTCGTCGTGGCGTCGAGCACGGGCAACCTGTTGAGCGTCTACGTGTACAATGGCGCCGACAGCTACGTTTCCAGACCCGCCTTCACCATGCCGGTCCATTCGGCCCACAACGTGGTCTGGGACCGGAAGCGCGGCTGCCTCTGGACGGCGACGGGCGCCCAGCTGCTCAAGCTTGCCTACAACGGGAAGCGTACGGATCCGGAACTGACGCAGGTGCGCTCTTACGATATGGCGGCGGGGAATACCGATGCCCACGACCTGGCGCCCGTCTGCGGGGAGGATGCGATGTATGTATCGACGAATCAGCATGTCTACAAGTTCGACTGTGCGGCGGAGAAGTTCCTCGACGTGGAGATCTTCCAGCAGAACACCATCAAGAGCATTTCGACGGGTCCGGAGGGGTATTCCACGATCGTCATGCGCCCCACGTCGGGCGGGAGCAACTGGTGGTCGGCCGAGGTGTGCGACATGAAGGGCAACCGGCTGTTCAACCGCGCGGGCTACCAGATTTACAAGGCCCGCTGGTATGTGGAGAATCCGTTCGGGTATCCCGAGGTTCACACTTTGTAAAACTTAAAATGCAAAAACGATGAAAAACATCCGAAAATACATGATGGCCGCGGCATGCATGACCGCCGCTGCGGCGCTGGTCGCCTGCACCGAGGCCGTGAAACGCGACACCGAGGAGGAAATCCAGGAGATGACCGTTCCCAAGAAACCCGGACCGATCACGAAGGTGCCGGCAACGCTCACCTGCAACGGCGGCGAAGAGTTCACCTTCTCGGTTTCGAAGGTTCAGTGGGCCGAGACCTACGAATGGACGATCGCCGAGCAGGAGAAGTCGAAAATCTCGATCATCGACGGTCAGGGAACCAACGTCATCACCGTCAGGGTGGTCAACGACGACGTGGTGATTCCCGCCCAGTCGGTGTCGGTGGTGGCCAAAAACGAACTGGGTGCGAGCAAGGTGCGCGAGTATTTCGCGGCGATCACCGTGTCGGTCCCCATCGAGCTGCCGGGCTATACGATCAAGAAGTACGGCAAACGCTGGTGGATGACCGAGAACTGCCACGAAGCGGGCGAGGACGGCAATCTGGGCGTTGCGCCCGACCTGACGGCTTTCTCGGTTGCGGGGTTGGAGGCGTCGCATTTGCAGCGGTTGAACGACGCAAAGGGCCGTTACTACACCTGGTATGAGGCGATGACCGGCATATCGGGCTGTACGGCGGAGCAGTGTCCCTATGTGCAGAATTACGAAGGGGTGGACGACGTGGGCAACGCCTTCAAACTCGACGGTACGGAGGAGGGCGAGTTCGGCGTCCAGATACGCGGCTGCTGTCCCGAAGGCTGGCACGTGGCCAACGCCAACG
>ERZ831773.2565-NODE-2565-length-14301-cov-60.117928_pt1 | contig 14301 bp, 10 predicted proteins | sample MGYA00519696_ERZ831773 | MGnify/ENA primary metagenome ERZ831773 (study PRJEB31850, sample SAMEA3708720) | human gut metagenome | biome: human gut; feature: human-associated habitat; material: faeces | place: China | collected 2014 ...
GCGTTTCCGTCTTTATGACTGAGCAGCAGGCCCGCGAGAACGAGCTGCGCGGCACCCAGGCCGCCATCGAGGATGCCGGCGCTCTGGGCGTCATGACCGCCTTCAACCGTGTCGGCATCACCGCTGCCAACGCCCACACCGGCCTGCTCAAGAACATTCTGCGCGGCGAGTGGGGCTTCAAGGGTCTTGAGAGCCAGGACTTCATCATGAACCCCAACTACGCCGTGCTGAAGGAGTATGCCCTCAACGGCGGCACGATGACCACCTTCACCGGTGAGAACACAATGGCCGCTGTCAGCGAAAAGTTTGCCTACTGGACCACCGAGAATGTTGGTCAGGACACCGAGCTGATGAGCGCCATCAAGCAGGCCATGACATGGCAGGCCTACGCGCTGGCCAACTCCAACGCGCTGGACGGCATAGCCAGCAGCACCCGCCTTGTCAGCGTGCGCACCTGGTATGACAACGCCCTCGTTGCCGTGCAGGTCGTCTTTGCCGCCCTGACCGTACTGGCCGCCGCCATGTATGTGCTGAATGACCGCAAATCCAAGAAGCAGTAAAGGAGTGCAAACCATGAGTTCTACAAATAAAAAGGGCGCAGGTCTGATCCTGTCGCTTCTGACCGCCGTTGCCGGTGCTGTCGGCCTTGCCTTCTGCATTGTCAACGCCGGGACTGATTCCTTCCGCAAGATCGGCACCAGCCCGGTTGTCATCGGCTGCGCCGTCATCGCCATCCTTGCACTGGTGCTGCGCGTCGTGCTGGACAAGAAACTGACCATCGCCGCCGATGCGATGAGCGTAGTTGCCGGTATCACGCTGGTCGTGGCTGCCGTACAGTTCATCAGCCCCCGCGTCAACACCATCGCCTCGATCATGACCTTTACGAACAACGCCCAGACGATGGCTGACCTGTCCAGCGCCATCTACGGCACGGCCGCGCTGCTGATTGCCGTGGTGCTGAACATCATTGCCGCGTTCACCAATGTGAACGAGCAGTAATTTGCGCCATTCCCGCGTCACTTCATCGTGACAGCTTTTTCCTCATCCACACCCCGGGGGGCTTTCTCTCCGGGGTATTTTGTATTATGATGTAAAAAACAGTTTTTTTCTGAAAGGATGTGTTCCACCTGCGCCGCCTGATGCTTATTCTTGCCATGCTGGTTCTGCTGGCAGGCTGTGCCGCCGCCCCGGCAGCCCCTGCGGTGCAGTGCCGCATCGTTTTGGAATCCTCGCCTGCGTTTACAGCGCAGACCCAGACCGCAGCCGTTACCCCGGGGCAGAGTGTGACCTTCACCCTGACCCCTGCCGACGGCTATACGCTGACGGGCGCAGACTATCCCGGTGCGTCGCTTACCCGCACCGGCGCGGCGTACATCCTGACGCTGCCCGCTGTCCGCTACTCCGTTGCCGTGGCAGTGACCGCGGAAAAGAGCGATACTGTGCTGTATTATAATGACAACTGCGGCGGCGGCTGGGTCACTGTGCCCGTCACCCCCAGCCATCTGCGGCTGAACACCGCCATCGACGGTGCGCTGTTCACCCGCCCCGGGTACACGCTGACGGGGTGGAACACCGCCCCGGACGGCAGTGGTCAGGCCGTTGGGCTGGGCAGCCGGACCGAGCCCGGCGCGCGGCTTTACGCGCAGTGGGCTGCTCAAAACGACGCCGCGGAGTTCACCTACACGGTTGAAAACGACGCCGCAGCTATAACGGGCTGGCAGGGCGGGGGAGAAGTGCTTGTCATCCCCGATACGCTGGGCGGCGCACCCGTCGTGGAAATTGCGGCGGGGGCCTTTGCCGATGCGCCCTGTAAAACAGTCATCTTCCCGGATACTTTGCGCCGCGTGCAGCCCGGGGCCTTCAGCGGCAGCGCCGCGGAGAGCGTGACCCTGTTTGACAACCTGCAGCAGATCAGCGATTACGCATTTGAAGATTGCACAAGCCTGCAAACATTGTACATCAATGCCGCGACTGCGCCCGTCTACAGCGGCAGCTACTACGCGACGTTCGCCGATAAGTACGACCGCCTGCTCTCATTGGCCGATACGCAGAAGCTTGTGCTGTTCTCCGGTTCCTCGGCGCGGTTCGGGTATGACAGCGCCGCGCTGGATGCTGCCCTGCCCCATTATGAGGTCGTGAACATGGGGGTGTTCGCCTACACCAATGCGCTGCCGCAGCTCGAGCTGATTCGCGCACAGATGCGCCTCGGCGACCTGCTGCTGCTCTCGCCTGAATTTGACGCCGCCAAGCGCCAGTTCTGCACGACAAACGCCTTCGACGACGCCTTCTTCTGTATGGCCGAGGCTGACTACGACATTGTCGCGAGGCTCAATTTACAACAGTACAGCGGCGCTTTTTCGGCACTCGGCACCTATTTGCAGACCCGCGCAGACATGACGGCGCGCAGCTATGCCGTCTCGCCGTCCGATTTGGACGAGGACGGAAATGCCGTTGACACGCCGAGCTACAACGAGTACGGTGACTATGTTCTGTACCGCCCCGATGCCGTCGATGACACGCCGATTTACGGACTGCCTGTGGATTACACAACAGCGTCCTTCCCGTATGACACGTATATAGCCCCCGCCAACGCCGAGTTTGACCGATTTGCGGCAGACGGCGTGCGGGTGTACCTGACGTACAGCCCGCGCAACAGCCGCGCCGTTTCGGCGGATTCCACGCCGGAGGCTGTGGCCGCGCTGGATGCGTATTTCCGAGAAAATCTCGATGTTGTGTTCTTGACGCCGCTGCAGGATTCCCTGATGCCCGGGCGGTATTTCTACGGCACCGACAACCATCTGTCCACAAACGGGGTGACTATGCGCACGGCACAGGTCATCGATGCACTGACAAAACAACTGCAAGGGGAGGGGATTGCGCCATGATTCTTGTCTGCGCTCTGGCTGCACTGACCACTGTGCTGGCACTGGCGGCCCATCGCCGGGCATGGGCCGCAGCGCTCGGCATGGTTTCGGGTGCTGCGGTGGTTTTGGCAGCGCTGGTACTGGATGTGTCCACCCGCACAATGCTGCTCTGTCTGTTGATTCCCTGCGCCGCCGCAATGTGGCCGATAGGAGGGCGCTTATGAATTTCACCGCACCCGCTTTTGTGCTGCTTTTTCCTATCGTACTGGCCCTGCATTGGATGCTGCCGCCGAGCCGGCGCTGGGTATTGCTGCTGACCGCCAGCCTCGGATTTTACGCTGTGGGCAGTCCGCAGGCACTTCCGCTGCTGGCGGGTATCACGCTGGGAACCTATGCGGCGGCACTGGGCATCGCAAAAAGCAAAACACAGACGGCCAAAAAGCTCTGGCTGACCTGCGCGGCAGTTTTGTGCATCGGGTGTCTGTGCCTCTTCAAATATGCCGGGATTTTCCGCACAGATGTGCCGCTTCTGCTGCCCGCGGGCATCTCGTTTTACACATTTCAGACCCTCAGCTATGTCATTGATATTTACCGCGGGCGGCTCATGCCGGAGAGGCATCCGGGGTATTACGCCTTATTCGTCAGCTTTTTCCCGCAGCTGGTAGCGGGGCCGATTGAACGCAGCACGGCGCTTCTGCCTCAGCTGCACGCGCAGGAGCGCCGTATGGACAGCAGCGGCTGGCTTTGGATGGTGCGCGGCTTTGCAAAGAAGCTGCTGCTGGCAGACACCGCTGCCGTGTTTGTGGATTCCGTCTACGCCTCCCCAACCGATGCCTCCGGCCCGGCTGTTCTGTTGGCAACACTGCTTTTTGCCGGGCAGATCTACTGGGACTTTTCCGGCTATTCCGACATTGCCGTCGGGGCCGCTGCCTTGCTGGGTGTGCGATTGAGCCGCAATTTCGACCACCCCTATCGCGCAGACTCCCTGCGTGATTTCTGGCGGCGCTGGCACATCAGCCTGACGCGGTGGTTTACGGACTACGTCTATATCCCGCTCGGCGGCTCGCGCCGCGGCACGGTACGGCTGGCCGTAAATACCATGGTCGTGTTTCTGTTAAGCGGTCTCTGGCATGGCGCCGCATTACATTTCGTGGTGTGGGGCGGTGTGCATGGTGCGCTGCTGCTTTTGGAAAAGGCCCTGACCCCCTGCGGCGGAAAGCACAAGGCCCGCATCTGGACCGCCGTGTGCCTGCGCCACGCCTATACATTTTCTCTGGTCTGCATCGCTTGGGTCTTTTTCCGGGCAGCCTCTGTCTCGGATGCCCTTCTGCTGCTGTCCCGCCTGACTGTCGACTGGTCGCTGAGCACACTGCACACAACGCTGCTGAGCATCGGTATACAGCCGGTGGCAGAGCTTGTTTTGGGGGCGCTCTGCCTGCATCTGCTGCCCGAGACGTCGCCCGCAGCACCGTCCCCGCGCAGCGTATTGGCCTTCTGTCTTTTGGCATTGACTGTGGTCGCCGCGTGGTTTTCCACACTGCACACGGGCACGACCAATGCCTTTATCTACTTCCAATTCTGACCCTGCCATGAAAAAACTGTTTACAAGTATGCTCTGTGTTTTTATCGCCATACCGTTGCTCCTGACGGTGTGGGGCTTTGCCCTGCCCGCGCAGTACGGCAATACGTTTGTGGGGGAACTGCCCGCCAAGCGTGCCCTGCTGACCGCGGAAAGCGATAAACCGCGTCTTATTCTTGTGGGCGGCAGTGCAGCCGCTTTCGGCGTTGACAGCGCTCTGCTGGCCCGGGAGCTGCCTGACTATCAGCCCGTAAATTTTGGCCTGTACGCAGCACTCGGCACACGGGTCATGCTGGATTTGTCCATAAAGGAATTGCGCCCCGGCGATCTTGTCGTCATCATGCCGGAGCAGCAGCGTCAGGCGCTTTCCGATACCGTCGGCGCGGATACTTTTTGGCAGGCTGTTGACGGAGATTTTTCGGCACTTGCCTGCCTGCACGCGCGGGATTTTGGACCTTTGTTGGGGGCGTTTCCGCGCTTTGCAGGTGCGAAGTTCCGCTATTTTCTCACCGGTGCGCCTTCCCCGGACGGTGTCTATCGCCGCGGCTCCTTCAATGCGGTGGGCGATGTGGTAAATCCGCTCTGCAGCGTCAATATTATGCCGGATGGTTATGACACGACAATGCCGGTACGCTTTGATCCCTCGATGTTGGACACCGACTTCCGTGATGCGCTCAACGCCTACACTGCACAGGCCGAGTCTGTCGGGGCAGTTGTCTTGTATCATTTCCCGCCGATGAATGTGCTTGCTGTAGCGAATGCGGAAGATATTGACACGTATGCCGACCATCTGCAGTCGCAGCTGACTGCACCTCTGGCAGGTGATCCGCATGCCTGCGTGATGGACGCCGGGTGGTTCTATGACACAAATTTCCATCTGAACATGAGCGGCAAGACCGCCTTTACGCGGCAGCTCATCCGCGATCTCAAAGCTGTACTGGGAGACACCTCGTCTACCGAAATCGCGCTGCCCGCCATGCCCGCCCGCCGGATACAGACCGAAACAGAAGCCGCGAATAACAGCGATGCTGCATATTTTACATGGGAAAGTGACCGTCTTGTCGTCAATGCGGCGGGACGAGGCCGCCGCACCTTGACAGTTCCGGGCGAGGTGGACGGCCGACCCGTGACGGCGCTGGCCTCCGACACGTTTGCGGGATGCAGCATGCTGGAGAAACTGACGATACAGCAAAATATCACGGCGCTTCCGGATGGACTTTTTGCCAAATGCTCCGCGCTGCAGGAAATCACGCTGACCCAGCCGGACCCCGCGCGGCTTTCCGTGGGGCAGGCCCTGCTCGACGGTGCGCCCGCGTTCTGCCGCATCCGCGTGCCCGCCGCAAGCTACACCTCCTACTGCCTGAGCTACGCATGGTCGCCCTACGCGGAGACCTTCGCCCATTAAGGCAACACCGCGCAATTCCCGCCTTACCGCATCGCAGGGCGACTGTCTATACTGATAGCCGGATTGTGGAAAAGTACAGGGATCAACTTGCGTAAATTTTCACGCAGATTGGCCTCTCTTTTTTACATAGCCAACGTCTGGCAGGACTTGAAATGACAGTGCGGAGTGGGTATAATATAAAATGTTGTAGTGTGCCTTGTGAGATACAACGGAAGCGCTGGAATGGAAGGAAGCAGCGGGATCGAAACCCTGCGAGGATGAACATGAAATTCGATAGAAGAATTACAGATGAAATCTACACTTCCGATACGGTAAGGCTGGGAAAAAATGCATTTCAGGCCATGCGGGAGACGATCTATCATAATGGCGGTGTCGGAACCATTGCCGGGTACTATGATGCCGAATTGTCGATCCTGTCGGTCAGTGATCTGTTGCTGCATAATCTGAACCACAGCTATGAGTCCCTGATGGAGCAGACACAGGGTTCACTGAAGAATCTTTTCTATAAGAAAGATGCCACATTCCTTGACAATGCATGCTTTCGTCAAATCCAGGGCGAAGGAGAAGGCCGGATCCTCACGGCAGATGGCTCTCCCGTCTATGTGCGTCTCTACAAAAAAGATGCATTCGATACGGATGGAACACCGATCTGGATCATGTCAGTACAGATGGACTGGGCGTATGAGAACCTTGCGCTGGTTAATGAATCCATCCATTCTGCACTATGGTATTTTGAGTGTAATGAAAACGATGAGATCGTCAATGTAAACTGGAGCCATGCGTTCCGGCAGATCCTTGGATATCATGACATTCTGGATTTTCCGAACAAACTGGATTCGTGGTCGAACCTTCTGCACCCGGAGGATCATGACCGGGTAATGCAGCTGCTTTTGGAAACGATTGCGGACAAAACCAATACTACAAAATATAATGTTGAGTACCGACTGAAAATGCAGGATGGCCAATACCAGTGGTTCTGGGCATCGGCGGAGGTGATACGCCGTATGGATGGTTCGGCCAATCGAATTGCCGGAATCATCAGCAACATTGACGCGGAAAAAAGAAGCCGGATGCAGGCGCAGCGGGCGGAAGCGTTCCACCGCGCGTTCACCAGCGCGAACCTCTGCGAATATTATGTGAATCTGGAACAGAACACCTTCGATACCTTCAAGGTGGAGGCCTCCCTGATGACGGCCTTTGAGCAGAGCCAGACATGGGACGAGCTGGTCAAATTCTTTGTGGACAACTATGTGGTCGAACAGGACAAACAGAAGGTCACGGAGTTCTACGACCGCGCCTACATCACCGAAAAATTGAAGGGGCTTGAGACGGAACTGCGTCAGGAGTGCCGCATCGTTCTGGATGGGGAGGAACGATGGGTCAGCAACGTGGTCATGCGCGGTGAGATCGAAGATTCCGAATATGCGATGATTTTTCTGCGGGACATCACAGAGTCCAAAGCAGAGACGGCACGGCGGATGCAGATGGCCTCAGATAACGCATCTATGGATCTTTTGATCAAGAGTATGGTGCGTCTGTTGGACCGCTTTGTCGTCTGCGATCTGGAGAATGACCGGTATCGGTTCTATAATCTGCAAGGTGAAATGATATACGCGCCGACGGGAACATACCATGATTTTGTGGAGCAGGTGGTTGCAAAGTATAAGACACTGGAATCGCTGGACGCATTGGATGCCATAATCTCGCCGGAAAATATCCGCAGGAATTTGCAGGATGAGAACGACATCTACAAATTTGAATACTGCTCCATGGATGAGAACACCTATAAGATCGCTTCCTTCATTCCGCTGGAGTGGAATGGCACAAAGCTGGTCAAAGCGCTGCTGGGCTCTATGGATGTGTCGCAGGAGAAAAAGGCCGAGATCGAATCCCATAAGGCACTGAAGGAAGCGTACCGGGCAGCGGAAAACGCAAGCTGCGCCAAGACGGAATTTCTCTCCAATATGTCCCATGATATCCGTACACCGATGAATGCAATCGTTGGCTTGACCGCCATTGCGGGTGCGAATATCGAGAGTCAGGACAGGGTGATTGAGTGCCTTGGCAAGATCACAAAATCGAGCCGTCATCTGTTGGGACTGATCAATGAAGTGCTGGATATGGCCAGAATCGAGAGCGGGCGAATGAGCCTTGCCGAGGAGGATTTCAGCCTGTCGGAGCTGGTCGATAACCTGCTCACCCTCACAAAACCTGCAATCGACGAGCACAAACATCAGCTCGAAGTCAAAGTTGAGCACATCGAGCACGAAGCTGTCTGTGGCGACAGCCTGCGCATCCAGCAGATCTTTGTGAACCTGATGAGCAACGCTGTCAAGTACACCCCGGATGGAGGAAACATCACCCTTACGATCAAGGAAAAACCGAACGGCTTCTCGGAGCTTGGCTGCTACGAGTTTTCCATCGAGGACAACGGCATCGGTATGACGCCGGAATTCCAGAAGATCATGTTCGAGCCGTTCAGCCGGGCAGACGCTCACCGGACGACCAAGGTGCAGGGCACCGGTCTTGGCATGGCCATTGCAAGAAACATCGTCAACCTGATGAATGGTGACATTCAGGTCGAAAGCGCTCCCAACAAGGGAACGAAGATCACGGTCACGGTCTATCTGAAGCTTCAGGAGAACGAGAAGGAACAGGAAAAAGAACTGCTCGATCTGCCGGTACTGGTCGTGGACGATGACAAGACCTGCTGCGAAAGCACCGTTGCAACCCTTCAGGAGATCGGCATAGCGGGTGAATGGGTTCTGACCGGCAAGGAAGCCGTGGAACGCTGCGCGGCGCGGCACAAGACCGGCCGCGACTATTTTGCGGTGATTCTGGACTGGAAGATGCCGGAAATGGACGGTATTGCAACCGCCAGAAAAATCCGGGAACAGGTAGGAGAAGATGTCACGATCATCATCCTGACTTCCTTTGATTTCAGCGAGATCGAAGAAGAAGCCAGAGCAGCGGGCGTGAATGCGTTTATGGCAAAACCGCTGTTCCGTTCTCGTCTGACGGCAACTCTGCGGCAGTTTACATCCGGGAAGAAGGAGAAAAACGCCCGGAACTATCTGGAAGACTTTGCGAAGGATAACTATGCGGGTAAGCGGATCCTTCTTGTGGAAGATAACGAGCTGAACCGTGAGATTGCAACCGAGATCATAGGCATGACGGGCGTGACCATCGACAGCGCCGAAAACGGGAAAATTGCAGTCGAAAAGGTGATGGAAGCGCCGGAAAAGTGGTATGATCTCATTTTTATGGACATCCAGATGCCCATCATGAATGGTTACGAAGCCACTGCTGCGATCCGTGCGCTTGCCGGCAGCCGGGGCAAAGTGCCCATCATTGCCATGACGGCAAATGCCTTTGCCGAGGACGTGCAACTGGCAAAGAACACCGGCATGAACGAGCATATCGCCAAACCGCTTGATTTGAATAAGCTGAACGATGTGCTGAAACAGTGGCTGTGATCTGTGCATTGCGGTAAGGCGTGTGATACTGTTGACCGGGCAATCAAAAAGCATGAAATGAAGAACGCCGAGGAATCCCTTCCCATATATGGGAGGAACCCTCGGCGTTCTTTAGTTACCAATCCAACTCGTCCATAGCGTCATCTACGCCCGCCGCATAGTCCGGGTCGCTGTCGTAGCGCTCCTCATCGTAGTCGTCATCATCATAGATGGCATCGTAGCCATCGTCATAGGAATCATACGTCTTGTAGGATTTTTTGCTGCTGGAGCAAGAACTGCTGTACGAAGATTTGGAGCTGTAAGAAGTGCTGCTCTTGGTGGAAGATTTGGAAGGGCGATGTACCCAGCAATAGGCAGAGCCCTTAGCCGCCTCTCTGTTGCAGCCACTCTTGATACAGGTATACTTGGCAGCGAATGCGCCGATACACAAAATGCAGGCAGTCAGCGTAACGAGCATTGCGCAAAGAATGCTTTTCCAAATAGTCTTTTTCATAGCCTTGAGCATACCATCCGCTATAAGAAAAACCTGCCGATAAATACTGAAATCGAAACTGAACTGAAAGAGTGCGCCGATTCCAGCAGAGAGTGGGATGGTAAGATGGAACATTTACTGCATATCATAACATAATGTGTCGAATATAAAATGAAAAGCACGCACTTTATTGCTTGTTTCGGTTGGACGGCTTAGGCTTGTCAGGGATCGCCTCATCCGCCTTGGGTGGGCGACCCCTGCGAGCCCCAACCAATTTCTCCGCTTTCTGGTTTTCAGGCATAGTCTTTTCTGCTTTCGGCGGACTGCCACGGCACAGCTTTTTCGGCTTCTATAATTGTAAGGAACATGGCTTTTCGCTGAATGGAAAGCGAAGCTGACCCGGGCTGGGGCGGTCTGTATGAAAGCGATAATTTTTTTGAAACAATCTTGACAAAATTTATCAAGATTGTTATAATGGTATTAACAAGCAAGCGAAAAGAGGATGTGGAGCATGATCATCACCAAAGAGACGGACTACGCGCTGCGCATTTTGCGGGTGCTGCTGGACGGGGAGAAGCATTCGGTGGCCGAGATGTCGGAAACGGAATTGATCCCCAATCAGTTTGCCTACCAGATTCTGCGCAAGCTCTCCGCCGGCAATTTGGTGCGGGTGAGCCGCGGCGCTCTCGGCGGCTGCGCGCTGTCCTGCGATCTGGACGCGACCTCCCTCTACGATCTCATGGGGGTCGTGGGGGAGCGGGGCATCCTGTGCGCCTGCATGGAGCCGGGATATGAATGCCGCTGGCAGGACAAGCATGGGCGGTGCGCCATCCACTGTCAGCTGGCGGCCTTGCAGCAAAAGCAGGACGAGGCGTTCCGTGCCGTGAGCCTGCGCAGGCTGCTGACCGGCGGATCCGATCCCCAAGATACAAGCAAGCTGTAAAATTTTAAAAGGAGGTACCCGTATGCTGTTTCAAACCACGGCGGCGCACGAAGAGCTGCGCGCGAAGATCCGGAGTTTTGCGGAGGAGGAGATCAAGCCCCTCGCATTTTTAATGGATCAGAACAATGAGTTTCCCGAGGAGGCTGTCAAGAAGCTGGGTAAGCTGGGCTGGATGGGCATTCCCTACCCCAAGGAGTACGGCGGTGCCGGTCTTGATGCTCTGAGCTACGCCATCGCGGTGGAGGAGCTGGCCCGTGTGGACGGCGGCACGGGCGTAATCCTCTCCGCCCACGTCTCCCTCGGCTCATGGCCCATTTTCGCCTATGGCACCGAGGAGCAGAAGAAGAAATATCTGGTTCCGCTGGCCAAGGGCGAGAAGATCGGCGCCTTCGGCCTTACGGAGACCAACGCCGGATCCGACGCCGGCGGCACGGAGACCACGGCGCTGGATAAGGGGGACTACTACCTCCTCAACGGCGGCAAGATCTTCATTACCAACGCCCCTAAGGCGGACACCTATGTGGTTTTCGCCGTCACCACGCCGGACATCGGCACCCGGGGCATCTCCGCTTTCATCGTGGAGAAGGGCTGGAAGGGCTTTGAGTTCGGCGACCACTATGACAAGATGGGTATTCGCTCCTCCTCCACGGCGGAGCTGATCTTCAACGACGTGAAGGTTCCCAAGGAAAACCTATTGGGCAAGGAGGGCGAGGGCTTCAAGATTGCCATGTCCACGCTGGACGGCGGACGCATCGGCATCGCCGCGCAGGCGCTGGGCATCGCCCAGGGCGCGTTTGAGCACGCGTTGAGCTATTCCAAGGAGCGCGTCCAGTTCGGCAAGCCCATCGCGGCCCAGCAGAGCATCGCCTTCAAGCTGGCGGATATGGCAACCAAGCTGCGCTGCGCCCGGTTCCTCATCTACTCCGCGGCGGAGCTGAAGGAGCAGCACGCGCCTTACGGCATGGAGTCCGCCATGGCGAAGATGTACGCCTCGGACATCGCGCTGGAGGTCACCAACGATGCCTTGCAGATCCACGGCGGCAGCGGCTACCTCAAGGGCATGGAGGTGGAACGGGCCTACCGCGACGCCAAGATCACCACCCTCTACGAGGGCACTAACGAGATTCAGCGGGTGGTCATCGCCTCTCATCTGTTGGGCAGGCTGGGCAAGAGCTCCGGCGGCGAGAGCCGTTCGGCGGCCAAGAAACCCGCGCCCATCACCGGCATTCGCAAAAAGACCATCTTCCGGGAGGGGGACGCTGCCCAGCAGGTGGCCGACCTTGTGGCAGCGCTGAAGAAGGATGGTCACGACTTCTCCGTGGGCATCCCTATGGATACGCCCATCCCGCAGGCGGAGCGGGTGGTCTCCGCGGGCAAGGGCATCGGGGAGAAAAAGAACATGAAACTGGTAGAGTCGCTGGCCAAGGCCGCCGGCGCGGCCATCGGTTCTTCCCGCCCTGTGGCGGAGACTCTCAAATATCTGCCGCTGAACCGCTATGTGGGTATGTCCGGTCAGAAGTTCACCGGCAATCTGTACATCGCCTGCGGCATCTCCGGCGCATCCCAGCACCTTAAGGGCATCAAGGACGCCTCCACCATCGTGGCCATCAATAAGAACGGTAACGCGCCTATCTTCAAGAACTGCGACTACGGCATCGTGGGCGATGTGGAGGAGATCCTGCCCCTGCTCACTGCCGCGCTGGATAGCGGCGAAAAGCTGCCCGCGCCGCCCATGGTAAAGATGAAGCGGCCCACGCCGCCGAAGCCCGCCCCCATCGGCGACCGCTACGTCTGCAGCGGCTGCGGCTACGAGTATGTGCCGGAGTTGGGCGACGAGGACGGCGAGATCGCGCCCGGTACGCTCTTTGAGCAGCTTCCCGCCGAGTGGGTGTGTCCCGAGTGCGCGGAGACGAAGGATCAATTTGTAAAGGCTTGAGGCCGTGAAGGAGGCAAGATAAGATGTATTGCGTGCGTAAAGTAACGAACGACCTCTACTGGGTGGGCGCCAACGACCATCGCCTGGCCCTGTTTGAAAACTGCTTTCCCATTCCCCGGGGCGTAAGCTACAACGCCTACTGCCTGCTGGATGAAAAGACGGTGCTGTTTGACACGGTGGACTGGTCTGCCTGCCGCCAGCTTTTGGAAAATCTGGCGTATGTGCTGGATGGCCGCGAGCTGGACTACCTGCTGGTCAACCATCTGGAGCCGGATCACGCCGCCTGCATCGAGGAGATCCTGCTGCGCCATCCCAAGGTGAAACTGATCTCCAACGAGAAGGCATTCATGCTCATGCGGCAGTTCGGCTTCCATGTGGACGGACATGAGTGCATCGAGGTGAAGGAGGGCGACACCTTCTCCTTCGGCAAGCACACCGTCACCTTTGTGGGCGCGCCTATGGTTCACTGGCCGGAGGCCATGGTGACCCTCGACGTCACCGACGGCGTCCTCTTTTCCGCCGACGCCTTCGGCACCTTCGGCGCGCTGGACGGCAAGCTGTTCGCCGACGAGGTGGACTTCGAGCGGGACTGGCTGGACGACGCCCGTCGCTACCTTACCAACATCGTGGGCAAGTACGGCCCCCACATCCAGCTCCTGCTGAAAAAGGCCGGCGGCGTTTTGGATCAGATCAAGTACATCTGCCCGCTCCACGGCCCCGTGTGGCGCAAGGATCTGGGCTGGTTCATCGAAAAGTACGACACATGGAGCCGCTATGCCCCTGAGACCCAGGGCGTGCTCATCGTCTACGCCTCTATGTACGGCAACACGGAGAACGCGGCGCAGGCGCTGGCGACGTCGCTCTGCGATAAGGGCATGAGCAAGGTGGCGATGTACGATGTGTCCTCCACTCATGTCTCCCAGCTGATCTCCGAGGCGTTTAAGTACAGTCACATTGTCCTGGCCTCTGTGACCTACAACCTCGGCATCTACCCCGCCATGCATGACTTCCTCATGGATATGAAGGCACTGAATCTGCAAAACCGCACCTTTGCCATCATTGAAAACGGCTCATGGGCGGTGAAGTCCGGTGACCTCATGCAGAAATTCGTCAACAATGAGCTAAAGAACATGACGGTGCTCAACGAGCGGCTCAGCCTCGCTTCGTCCATGGGCACGGACAAGCGCACTGAGCTGGAAGCACTGGCGGACGCCATTCTGGAATCTATGAAGTAACTGGCAGGAAAGCCAAAACCAAGACAACAGACAACAAACAGCCCCGCCGCGTCGGCTGCAGAAAAACCGGCTTTCAAAAACAGAGCGGGCAAGCGTGATACTGCGCTTGCCCGCTCTTTGCTCAAAAGGACATGAGAAGTGACCGGAGAAGATGAGAGGATCGAAATGGAGATCAGAAAACGAAACGGGGAGTCTGTTCCCTTTCAACAGGAGAAAATTTTCAACGCCATGAAAAAGGCGTTTGACGGACAGGGCAAGGAGATCGGGAGCAGAGAGATGGATGAGATCCTCGCCACCGTTCTCAACAATCTCTCCGTCACAGTGCCGCTCACCGTAGAACGTGTGCAGGACGAGGTGGAGCGAACGCTCATGGAGCGCGGACACTATGAGG
>ERZ831773.2566-NODE-2566-length-14301-cov-3.054822_pt1 | contig 14301 bp, 12 predicted proteins | sample MGYA00519696_ERZ831773 | MGnify/ENA primary metagenome ERZ831773 (study PRJEB31850, sample SAMEA3708720) | human gut metagenome | biome: human gut; feature: human-associated habitat; material: faeces | place: China | collected 2014 ...
AGAAACAATCGACGAATACTTTAGGTTAATTTACGATACAATCTTGAATTAACATTGACAATGATGCGTGATTGATATATAATACAATTGGATTAAAATATGAGAGGAGAATATCCATGACATATATAAATCGTGACCTAGAGGAAAAAATTAAATCTGCTTCTAAAGAATATGCTTGTATTTTGATAACAGGTGCAAGGCAAGTTGGTAAATCCACTGTACTAAAGCGATTAATGGATGATAATCGTGAAGAAGTTTTGTTGGATGATATAGAAGAAAGAAAATTAGCATCAAAGGATCCGGCACTTTTTTTGCAAATGCACTCATTACCTATTTTGATAGATGAAGTTCAATATGCACCTGAACTATTTTCTTATATAAAAATGGCAATAGATAAAGGTGCTGCTCCCGGTTCATTTTGGCTCACAGGTTCTCAACCATTTAAGCTCATGGAACTTGCGCAAGAATCTCTGGCTGGAAGAATTGCTATTATTCACATGCCTTCACTTTCACAACATGAAATCTATGGAAATGATAAAACCGAACCATTTTCTATTGATTTAGATAAATTAAAGAAACGTAGTAAAATAAATAAACCGGCTGATCTTAATGAAATATACAGACGTATATGGAGTGGCTCTTTGCCCGGACATATAAGTGGAAAATACACAGACAGAGATCTGTTTTATAGCAGTTATCTTCAAACTTATATAGAGAGAGACGTAAAAGAGATAGCTGATATTGATGATACAATGATATTTAGCGATTTTATTCGTTCTGCTGCTTGTAGAGCAGGTCAAATGCTCAATGTGTCAGATATTGCTAGAGATGTTGGGATTTCTAACGATACGGCAAAGCGTTGGCTAAAGATTCTTGAAAAATCTGATATTGTATTTTTTTTACGTCCTTATTCAAATAACTTGCTAAAGAGAACAATAAAAACTCCTAAAATGTATTTCTTTGACACTGGACTTGTTGCATATCTTACAAGATATTCATCTCCGGAGATTTTAGCAAACGGTGCAATTAATGGTGCAATACTTGAAAATTACGTTGTGTCAGAGATTATCAAAACGTATAACAACAATGCAAAAGAATGCCTTATATGGTATTACCGTGATACAAATAGTAATGAAATTGACCTTGTAATTGAAAGTGACGGTATGCTTCATCCTATTGAAATAAAAAGAACTGCCAGTCCCGGAACCGAACTTATAAAACCGTTTAAATTATTAGATAAAGCATCTGTTCCAAGAGGTAAAGGTGCAATTATTTGTATGAAAGAAACTCTTTCCGCAGTTGATAGCGACAATTATATTGTACCTATTTGGATGATTTAATTTATATTGTATTTATAAGAAACAAAATCAAGGTGGTATCATGAATCCGGTTGGAAATAAAAAAAGAATACTGGAAAAGTCAGGTTTTAGATACAGGAAAAAGAAATAAAATGATTCATTACAAGGAAACAAGTAGGGCAACATTAAAATTGTTGCCCCTGGGATTGATGCAAGTTCAGATATTACATAAAGAGCATATGCTCATATGTATGCAGAAGTTAAAATTTGTATGGCTAAGACTGTTTCGGGAGCCTTATTTGAAAAAAATAAAATGTTGTAACTTATAAGTTTGATGCATTTATAAGCCTATGTAATAGGATTATATTAAATAAAAATGTTTTATTGCAATGACGATATAATAAAAATCAATTTTAAAGAAGAAATAGATGTTGTTAGTAGAAATGCATTAATATAAATCTGATTGGGAAATGGTTGTATTAACGTCTATAAAGGATGAGTAAGAAATAGAAGGTGCGTATTTTAGAGGTTTTTTACAATAAAACATATTTATTGCGAAAATGTGTCAGGTTGTGATTTCAAATTAGATAATGTAAATAGAGCATATGGTTTAGATGCTACAAATTTTGAGAATTCTTTTAAATGGGATAAATAGACATATATAAAGAGGCAAGCTTGACAGTGGAATAGACAATGGAGGAGAAATTAAATATGGATAAAGAAGAAAAGTCGATTTGCAATAATATACTTTCTATGATAAAAGGCAGATTGAGGACTATGTGTGATTCTGAAATTTTTAATAAATTATCATTTGCAGAATTGGGAGAATTTTATTATGAGTTGCTTATAAATAGTGTTGAGGGTGCAAGCATTGATTTGATTAATATAGTCGTCTCCAGAATTGGTGAGTTAAGCCATTGTGATAACCAAATTCTATATTATGAAAAAATATGCAATATATTGGGGGTTGAACTATTGCCTCAAAAAGTTCTTAATGATGTTCATGATGCTTATGATGATATTTTTAGAGTCAGATTTAATGATATTACTCAAAAATACAACGATGAGATTAGTCGTCTTAAAAATGAGCTTTCAGAAACAAAAACTGCAAGTGATAGAATAAAAAATAAAAAAGCTTCGTATTCTATAGTAAGAGATATATCAGAAGACGAGGAACAGCTCTATAGATTGAGTGAAAAATGCAATTTGTTACGTACTCGAAAAGAAATGATAGAATATGCATTTTGTCATGTAAAAACAGTTATGGGTGAATTTTGTGATTTACAAAATGTTTCTGAAATTGACGTTACATTAAGAAAAACAGCCCTGTCGCTGAGCAAAGAAAAAATGAGACAATTAGGAATGGCTATTTTTATATATATAAGAATTGTTTAGAACTATTTGAAGATGATATAGAGCGTGAATATATGCTGTTTTTTAAAGTAAAGACATATACAGTGATTGAAAAGGCTAATAAAAAATATCACTCAATGTCATTTAAGTATACAGATGAAGAAGCAATTAAGGAATATAAAGATTATTTATCTAAGATTCCTAAGATAGATGATTTGCATCTTTGGAAAACTAATGATTTGTCGAGATACAGAGAGGCTCTGTCAAAGCTAATGGAAGACTATGATTTGATTGATGACTTAAAAAAATTAATCAATACTAGTGTATGTTTGAAGCGACGCAAAGACATGCTGTTAAAAGTAATAGCGCAGTTTGAACAAAGTGAATATGAGATATTTAATAACCTAATTTCAATTCAGATTGAAGGAATGTTTGCAGACTATTTGAGAGATGCAACAACATTTGCAAGATTTAATAAAATGACGATATATGAGGATGCCATCTTAAAAGATAAAATTAGACATTTGGAGGAGGCACACAGTGGCATATATCACGAAGCAATAGAATATTTTATGTTTTATTTCAACAATCATATTCGTAATCGTATTGCGCATGGTCGATATTATGGTAGTACAGATAGATTAAAAGATGAGATTTTTTCAAAGGAACTAATTTTGGATTTATGCCTGTTAGTCCACATGCTTGTAAGAACAAGCGAAACTGAAAGAATGTATAGATTCATTCATGGATATCAGTCATATTATCGTAAGTTGATTAAAAGCACAGAACATTCATCATATGGTGCATTGTTTAATGATATGATAGGTCAAAAAATTGTATCAGACTATGATGGAATGAGAAAGTATCGTCCGATACAAGTAGCTTATTGGATTGTGAATCCGTACTATGAAAAGATATATGAACAAGTTGAGGATAAATCAGATTTGCTTTCTTTGCGTGATGAATTCTTAAGCGCAGAATTTTGGAAGTATGTCTATGAAAGGTTATCTGAGGTCCAGAAAAATGGATATGATTACTTGAATATTCATACGGAGTTTTCTTCTGTAATTAAGGCTTTATTTAGATGTAATATCTCTGATGAAACGAAACAAGTCTTGAGGAAAGTGAGTGCATTGACAGATGCAATTTCGAATTGCAAATAGTATTCTTCAACTTTGTATAAATGTAGAATAGCGTGGAAAATTTTATTTAAACAGAAGGAATTCAATTCCTTCTGTTTTTACGCTGTCAGAAAAATAAACGACTTTTAATAGGATTCTATAGGTAAAGAATATCTACAACCGATAATGATGCATTTACAACTTTGTTTAATAGAACAAATGGGGATTACTCGTTGCGGTTTTGAAGAAGTGTTGTGCTTTTATAAACGTTATATTTCTACTGCAAACCGGTTTTCGTAAATTTTTATGCCAGTGTTTTGACAAACATATAATCGAAAGTATGTAAGGCTTGTAGTGTCCGTAATGCTTTAAGTCTGGTGCTCTATTCACAATTTGATTAGCAAGTCTTATAGTGGCGGAATTCTTTTTATATTATAATCGGTTGTATAATATGATAAAACGAGAAATAAGAGCAAGAATTATACAAATTACTCTTGTTTAAAATGATATATTACTGATTACCACAATTATTTGTGGCAAAATTGCGGTAAAAGACAAAAAATAAATCCCACAATCGGCATGATTGTGGGATTTGTTTGATAAAAAACTTATCTTTTTGAGAACTGTGGAGCACGACGAGCGGCTTTTAGACCGTACTTCTTTCTTTCCTTCATTCTTGAGTCTCTTGTAAGGAAGCCTGCTGACTTAAGGTCTGCTCTGTAAGCTTCTGTATCAACTTCAAGAAGTGCTCTTGAGATACCGTGACGGATTGCACCGGCTTGACCTGTGAAACCACCGCCTTCAACTTTTGCGATTACATCGAACTTATCTGTTGTCTTTGTAAGTTCAAGTGGCTGACGAACGATAAGCTTTAGTGTATCAAGACCAAAGTATTCATCGATTGTTCTGCCGTTTATTGTGATTTTTCCGTTGCCCGGAACAAGACGAACTCTTGCAACAGAAGATTTTCTTCTACCTGTACCGTAGTATTGTTCTTTAGCCATTTATATTGTCCTCCTTACTTTATTTCGCCTGTCCAAGCGATTGGATTTTGTGCTTGATGATCATGTTCTGTACCCTTGTAAACACGAAGTCTTGTAAGAGCTTTTCTTCCGATTGTGTTGTTTGGAAGCATACCGTTTACAGCGTACATAACAGCCTTTTCAGGTTCTTCTGCCATAAGCTTGTTGTAGTGGATTTCCTTAATTCCGCCTACCCAGCCTGTGTGGTAGTAACGAACCTTTTGGTTAAGCTTATTACCTGTAAGGATAATCTTATCAGCATTGATAACGATAACGTGGTCACCGCAATCTACGTTTGGTGTAAATGTAGGTAAGTGCTTACCTCTTAAAATGCTTGCAACTGTTGCAGCAACACGACCAAGTGGCTTGTCAGCTGCATCAACAACATACCACTTTCTTTCTACGTCTTGTGGCTTTTGCAAATAGCTTGAATTCATAGTTGTGTCCTCCTATACTTAATCTATTCATGTTAAAGCTTACTTCTTTAACTCACAACGGCTATTTTACTATGTTTTTTGCTCATTGTCAACACTTTTTGAAAAATTTTTAATAAATCAAATAACAATCTCTTATTTTTTCTTTATTTCTCATTAATACTCTTTAAATCACAACTTTCATTTTAAAAATTGCTGTATTATTTTGTTCACTTGACTAATAATATTTTATGACATATAATAAGAATATACGACAAAAAGTATTGGGGTGAAGTGATGAACAAGGTAAAAGAACAGATTAAATTTGATTTTGCGAACAACTGTTTTGATGTGCTTAGACTGTACAGTGCGTTTTACGTTATGACTCTGCACATATTCAGACATATAAGATTACAGGAAGTGTCGCCTGTATTCGATTGGTGGAACGGTGTCGTTGTGCTGTTTTGCATAAGCGGTTTTTTGGTTCCGGCGTCTATGGAGAGAAGTAAAAACACGTGGGAGTTTTTAAAAAAACGTGTGCTTAGAATAATTCCGTCGCTGTGGGTGTGTAATTGTCGGAGTGATTGTGGCGGCGGCTTTTTGCGGATTTGTGCTGAAAAAGACTTTTGTGACGTGGTTTCTTGGACAGCTTGTTTTTATACGGGATTTGCCGCAACCGGATTTTATAAGTAATTTCGGAATAGGAAATTTTCAAGCAAATCTTTGGACAATGATATTTACAGTCCAGTTTTACATTATTACTGCGATAATATACAGATTTTTAAAAAATCGAAAACTGTGGGTATGGATATTTGTAATGATACTGTCTATGGCACTTAATCTTGTTGTGCCGCACTTACAGGAAATATTGCCCGAAACGGGACGGTTGATAATCTCACATTCGTGTATGCCGTATTTTTATATGTATTTTGCAGGTTGGTTTATGTACCGCTATCGTGAAAAAATCGTGCCGATACTTTCAAAAACAAAAATATTGTGTGTGATTTTGTTTATTACCCGTGCGATTTATTGCGACAGGTTCGGTGTGAGAATAGGCGAGTATATGGATATGATTCAAGTGCTTTTGCTTTGTCTTATGACTGTCGGTTTCGGTTACAGTTTCGGTAAAATCAGATTTAAGTTTGATTTGTCGTACGGATTGTATTTGTATCATATGGTTGTTGTTGATATATTCGTGCAAATCGGTTTGGTGGGTAATATGGGATATGTTGCTGCGGTTTATGTTATTGCTGTATTGTGTGCGCTTATATCGCATTATCTTGTAGACGATACCGTTGCACATATATTTAATAAGAAGAAACCGAGTATAGATGAAGTTAAAGAAGAAGTACAAATTGAAGAAAAACAAATTGTTAAACAACCTGTTTCGGTTGTAGACGATGATGAAACTGATTTTTAAAAAGACGGAGTCATCCGTCTTTTTACTTTGCAAAAAATATTGGATTAATTTTATTTTTGTGGTTGACTTTGCGGAAAAGTGGTGGTATAATAATCTATGTTGTTTATAGGTCATATCGGGATGTGGCTCAGTTTGGTAGAGCACTACGTTCGGGACGTAGGGGCCGCAGGTTCAAATCCTGTCATCCCGACCAAAACGGCAAACAAATCGCATTATTATGCGGTTTGTTTTTTTTATTGCCAAATTTGAGCAGAAATAATACTGAATCAGAGGTGATAAAAGAATCTATGCTAAATAAATATCCCCCGGTATAGCCGGGGGATATTTACTATTCTCCTAAATGTTTAATTATTTTGTTATACATATGTTTAAAGAATAATAATGATAACGTCAATGAGCCGATTTCGGCAATGTTGAATGACCACCAAACTGCGTGGATACCGCCGATTTTGGCAAGGATATATGCTGACGGAAGAAGTATGATAAGCTGGCGTGTTATAGAAATCATCATACTTAAAAAGCCGTGTCCCAATGCTTGCAGGCTTGATGAAATAACTATACATATACCTGCAAATGCAAAGCTGAGGCTGATTACTCTCAATGCCGGAATACCGATTTCAAGCATATGGTCTGAAGCGTCAAACAATCTCAAAAGTACATCTGGCATAAACTGGAACAGCATAATTCCTATAAACATAATACAAACCGCATATATAATTGCGAGCTTAATGGTTTTTGTAAGACGTTTTTTGTTTTGTGCACCGTAGTTATATGAAACAATCGGCACCATACCGTTATTAAGACCGAATACAGGCATAAATACAAAACTGTTAAGTTTGAAGTATACACCGAATACCGCAACGGCAGTTGATGAAAAAGTGATAAGAATTTTATTCATACCGAAAGTCATTGCAGAGCCGACTGACGACATGATTATTGAAGGAATACCGACAGAAAGAATGTTCTTTACAAATATAATCTGCGGTTTAAAACCTTTAAAGCTGATATGTACATCGGGATTTTTGGTAAGGTTAAATGTAATCGCAAGAATTGCCGCACATATTTGACCTGTTACAGTCGCAATCGCCGCACCGACAACACCCATTTTCGGCATACCAAACAAACCGAAAATTAATATAGGATCGAGAATGATATTGATAATTGCACCTGTTGACTGTGTTATCATTGTGAATATTGTTCGTCCGGTAGATTGAAGGATTCTTTCAAAACCAATCTGCATAAAAATACCGAATGACATAAGCAGACAAATTCTTGTATATTCAATACCCATATTTGCAATATCGCCTGCACCCGCTTGTGCAAGAAAAAACGGCTTTGTTACGAAAATTCCTATAAGAAAAAATAAAACATATCCGAGAACTTCTATAAATATACCGTTTTCGGCGGTCTTGTTTGCCGCTTCAAACTTTTTTTCGCCGAGTGCGCGTGAAAGCATTGCGTTTATACCTACCCCTGTACCGACTGCTACGGAAATCATAAGGTTTTGCATTGGAAATGCCATTGAAACGGCTGTCAATGCGTCTTCGGAAAGTCTTGATACGAATATACTGTCGACTATGTTATAAAGTGCTTGCACTATCATTGATATAACCATAGGCAGTGACATTGTTACAAGCAGCTTGTTTACAGGCATTGTACCCATTTTGTTTTCTTTCGTTTGTTCCATTTATTGTGACTCCTTTCGATTTTTATATGCAACTTTTTTATTATACTATATTTTGTGGCGGTTTGCAAGGAAAGGTGAGGGGATTGCGGGGTTTTTGTGTATGGTAAGAGGGCGACCGATGATCGTCCCTACGAAATGAGAGGAAAGTGTGTAGGGGCGGTCATTGGCCGCCCGAATGGAAAGCATATGAAGAAAAAGGAGGGTGAGGAGGGGAGATAGTGAATTGTTTTGTGAATAATATAATGATTTTGCATATAAATAAAATCTGCTATTGAAAAATAGATATAATTGCGGTATAATTATAAGATAAGGAAAAGTAAGAAAGGACTTGCGAAAAAAATGGATTTGGAATTAAAAGAAATTGAACTTGCGGCTAAACGTCTTGAGCCGACTATTCACAGAACTAAGATTGAATCATCTAAAACTTTCTCTGACATGACAGGCGGAGAGATATATTTAAAATTTGAGAACCAACAGAAAACAGGTTCATTTAAAATAAGAGGTGCGTCAAATAAGATTGCCGCACTTGTTGAAAGAGGCGAAATTACTTCAGCCGTTGCTTCATCTGCCGGCAACCATGCACAAGGTGTTGCATATGCGTCACACGTTCACAACATTCCCGCAACTATCGTTATGCCGAAGTCTGCTCCTATTGCTAAGGTGAGTGCGACAGAGGGTTACGGTGCAAAGGTTGTGCTTTACGGAGATTGTTATGACGACGCTTACAAAAAAGCGGTTGAAATTCAAGAAAAAGAGGGTGCAACTTTCCTTCACCCATATGACGATCTTGAAGTTATGGCAGGACAAGGTACAATCGGTATAGAAATTCTTGAGGATTTACCTACTGTTGATATGGTACTTGTACCGGCTGGCGGCGGCGGTCTTTTGGCCGGTGTTGCGGCTTGCATAAAGCAAATCAATCCGCGTGTACAAATTGTAGGTGTACAAGCCGAGGGCGCTCCTGCAATTTACAATTCATTTAAAGAGAAAAAACACGTTACTACCGATTCTGCCGTTACTATCGCAGACGGTATTGCGGTTAAAATACCGGGTGACAAAACTGTTGAACTTATCAACAAGTATGCAGATGATGTTGTAACGGTATCAGATGCGGAAATATCAGAGGCTATTTTACTGCTTCTTGAAAGAACAAAGCAAGTTGTTGAACCTGCCGGTGCTACACCGCTTGCGGCTGTTCTTAACAACAAGGTTGATGTTAAGGGTAAGAAAATCGCTTGCGTACTTTCTGGCGGTAACATTGACGTTAGCTTTATTCACAGAATTATCGAGCTTGGTCTTGTTACGCGTGAGAGAAAGCTTAAATTCAAGACTACACTTCTTGATATTCCGGGAAGTTTGGAACATCTTTCGCACATTCTTGCCGAGGCAAACGCAAATATTGTAATGGTACAGCACGACAGATTGAGTGCAGACCTTGATCCGAACGAGGCAATTATTCATATTGCTTGTGAAGTCGGCGGCAGAGAACACGGCGAAAGAGTTATTAAGGTACTTGAAAAGAACGGTTATAATATTGTGATGGAGTAAAATTAAATGATTAAAAAATCTCTTATTTCTCTGATGTATGAGGCGGCATCTATTCAGCGTTGGAACGACCATATCCGTCCTTGGACCGGCTTTACGGAACTTGATAAGCAGGCACACAAGATGTTTTATGCTTATGTGCTTGCAAAGTGCGAGGGCGAAAGCGTTGATATGATAAAACTTATTGAGGGCGGAATATTTGAGTTTTTTCACAGAATTGTGCTTACTGACATTAAACCGCCTATTTATCATAAACTTGTAAAAGAAAAAGGCTTTCAAATAGATAATTGGGTACTTTCAGAGCTTGAAGAACATATGGACGGTATCGGCGGCTGTTTCTTTGAGAGAATGAAACAGTATTATCTTGACAAAGATTACGCATCTCTTGAAAAACAGATTTTAAAAGCCGCACATTACCACGCAAGCAACTGGGAATTTAAAATAATTTACCCTATGAATCCGCAAACTTTCGGTATAGAACAGGTTAAAACCGAAATGGCACAGGGATTGGCGGCTTGCGATACTTTTCACGGCTTCAGATATTTTGCCGGAAGTAAGTATCTTCAAGAGTTTTTGTCGCTTATAGGAAAGCTGAGATACCAACAAAGGTGGGCAAAAGCGGTAAGAATGCCCGAAACTTTTGTTATGGGGCATATGCTTGTCGTTGCGATTTTGTCGTACTTTATGTCGCTTGAACTTGACAATCCTTGCAGAAAACGTCTTGAAAACAACTTCTTTTCGGGACTTTTTCACGATTTACCCGAGGTTTTGACAAGGGATATTGTGTCACCTGTAAAGAACAGCGTCAAGGGCTTGGACAGCATAATCAGTGAAATAGAAGATGAGCAAATGCGTGAAGTTATTTATCCGCTTTTGCCGCCTGCTTGGCACAGGGAGATAGAGTATTACACGCAGAATGAATTTGACTCTAAAATTATTGATGACGGCGAAATCGATATGGTTACGTCGGACTTGATAAACGAAAAGTATAACGAAGATAAATACAATCCGATAGACGGACAGATTATACGCGGCTGTGACCACCTTTCCGCATACATTGAGGCATATATGTCGCTTAGCTATGGCATTAAGTCAGAGCAAATGCAGAGCGGATATGACCATTTGAAAGGCAAATACAAGGATAAGGTCATCGGCGGAATTAATTTTGGAGAATTATTTGATTACTTTGTATTATGAGATATAACAGAGAAAAAAAAGAACTGACCTTTGATGAGGCTAAAGACAAGGCTTTGAGATTGCTTGAATTTCGTTCACACAGTGAGCGTGAACTTTCGGATAAGCTGAAAAGAGCCGGTGCAAAGGAAGAAGATATAGATGAAATTCTTGAATTTTGCAGAAATTACGGCTTTTTGGACGACAGAAAGTATGCGATTGCAAAGGCAAAGGATTTAAAGAATTTGAAAAAATACGGTAAAAGACGTATTAAGTCCGAGCTTTACAGCAAGGGCATAGATGCGGAATACGTTGAGGAGGCGGTTTCGTATCTTGATGAGGACGAAGAAGATATGCTTTTGCCTCTTGTTGAAAAAAGGCTTAAAGGTGACTTTGAAAAGAAAAACATTGATAAATGTATACGATATTTTATGTACAGAGGTTACGGCTTTTCTGACATTAAAAATTGTATAGATAATATAAAAGAAGAATATGGAGAGTAAACTTATGTATAACATCGGTCTTGTTTCGCTTGGCTGTGCGAAAAATCAGACAGATGCCGAAATTATGCTCGGTATATTGGCAAATGACGGTTTTAATATAACGTATAATCCGTCAGACGCCGATGTCATAATCGTAAATACTTGCGGTTTTATCGAGTCGGCTAAACAGGAATCAATAGACGCTATACTTGAAATGGCTCAATACAAAAACGGAAGATGTCGATTGCTTATTGTGACAGGTTGCTTGGCAGAACGATACAGCAGTGATATTTTAATCGAACTGCCCGAGGTTGACGCAATAGTCGGAACAGGTGATTATGATAAAATCGCGGAGGTTATCCGCGAGGCGTTTAAGGGCGAAAAACCTGTAATATGCGGTCATAATGACAGAACTCCGGATGAACGGCTTCCGCGAATTTTGTCAACACCGTCATATACGGCATATTTGAAAATTGCCGACGGTTGTGACAATAATTGTACTTATTGTGCTATTCCTATGATTAGAGGACATTTTAGGAGCAGAAAAATCGAAGATATAGTTGAAGAGGCTGAAAATCTTGCGAAAAACGGTGTTAAGGAACTTATACTTATTGCACAGGACACTTCACGTTACGGAAAAGATTTGTACGGCGAATATTCGCTTGACAAGTTGCTTGAAAAACTTGTCACTGTTGATGGTATCAAGTGGATAAGAGTGCATTATTTCTATCCCGAGGCTATTACGGACAGTCTTATTGATACAATGGCTAAATATGATAAAATATGCAATTATATCGATATGCCCGTACAGCATGGCAACAATGAGATTTTAAGACGTATGGCAAGACGTACAACTCAAGAACAAATGGTTGAGAGAATCAATAAAATAAGAGAAAAAATGCCTGACTGCACAATCAGAACGTCTATAATTGTAGGTTTTCCGGGTGAAACGGAGGAACAGTTTAACGACCTTTATGAATTTGTTAAAAAGGTGCGTTTTGACAGAATGGGTGCTTTCACATATTCACAGGAAGAAGATACTCCTGCGGCTGATTTTCCGAATCAGGTTGATGAGGAAATCAAGGAAGAACGTCTTGACAGACTTATGACACTTCAACAGGGAATATCGCTTGAACTTAACAAAGCTAAGCTTGGCAAAACACTTGAAGTTTTGGTTGAGGGATACGATGAAGAAAGTTTCTTGTTCTACGGCAGAAGTCGCGGCGACAGTATTGATGTTGACGGAAAAGTATATTTTGCAACGGAGGAAGAAGTTACTCCGGGCGATATTATAAAAGTGAAAATTCTTGACGCAGATGAATACGACCTTACAGGTCAAGCGGAGGTGATTTGATGAATACAGCTAATAAAATTACAATGATTCGTGTATTTCTTGTACCGATATTTATGGTGTTGTTTATGATAGATAACGTAACGTGTCATTATGCGGCACTCGGTGTTTTTGTACTTGCGTCGATAACTGACGCAATAGACGGTCACGTTGCAAGAAAATATAATCAAGTAACGGCTTTCGGCAAATTCGTCGATCCGCTTGCGGACAAGGTACTTACAACGGCGGCATTTTTGATATTGATGTACTATGACCGTATGAGTGTGTGGGCATTGATGATTGTGCTTGTAAGAGAATTTGCGGTCGCGGGTATAAGACTTGTTGCGGCGGGGGAAGGCAAGGTTGTTGCCGCAAGTATGTGGGGCAAACTTAAAACCGTTACGCAAATGGTTGCGATTATAGTTGCAATGCTTTTGCTTCCGATTCAAAATACATTCTTGGGTGTACACCCTAAATTGATTTCAGATATACTTATTTGGATTTCGGTTGTATTTACAATAATTTCGGGTGTAGATTATATAGCAAAGAATTGGAACTTGATGGAAATGAAATAAATTTGTTTTATATAATTGAAAGGGGAATTACATAAATGGAAGAATTAATAAATACTCTTAAATTCGACGCAAGCGGACTCATTCCGGCTGTTGTGCAGAATATTGAAACTAATGAGGTGCTTATGGTTGCATATATGAATGCGGACACGATTAAGCAAACTCTTGAAACAGGCAGAGCAACTTTTTGGTCAAGAAGCAGACAGGAAGTTTGGGTAAAGGGCGATACTTCGGGTAATTATATGTACGTTAAAGAAGTTCGTGTTGACTGTGACTGTGATTGCCTTGTTGTACTTGTTAATCCTGCCGGCCCTGCGTGTCATACAGGAAACAGAAGTTGTTTCTTCAGAAAGATTGAGGACGGCAAGCTTGTTGAGGACGCAAAGGAACAGACTAAGACAGATGTATTTGCGCGTGAACAGGCTGTAGTTATGGACAGAAAAGAACACCCTGAAGAGGGCAGTTATACAAATTACTTGTTCGATAAGGGCGAAGATAAGATTTTGAAAAAAGTCGGTGAGGAGGCTGCCGAAGTTGTTATTGCAGGTAAAAACCGCGATAAGGACGAAATCAGCTACGAAACCGCTGACCTTATTTATCACCTTACTGTTATGCTGGTTGACAACGGTATGACTTGGGAAGATATTTATAAGGAAATGGAAAGAAGAAGTAACTAATCGAAAATCGGTTGCCGAAATTTTGGCAACCGATTTTTTGTTTGAAGCGGTGCAACGTTTTGGTATTGTAAAATGTCGGTATTTGTGATATAATAAACTATTATAGAAAAAGGAAGAATCACTGTATGTGGCATTTTATAAAACATTTTATGACAATCACAAGGCACCGTCACAAGGTAATGTATCATTGCCTAAGGTGCGGAATTTT
>ERZ831773.2575-NODE-2575-length-14214-cov-57.150364_pt1 | contig 14214 bp, 11 predicted proteins | sample MGYA00519696_ERZ831773 | MGnify/ENA primary metagenome ERZ831773 (study PRJEB31850, sample SAMEA3708720) | human gut metagenome | biome: human gut; feature: human-associated habitat; material: faeces | place: China | collected 2014 ...
GCCAGTGGCGGAAACAGGGAGTCGCTGTTGGGGCCGCGGCCAGCAAGACGCAAGCGGAGCGCTGCGGATGCTGGGTGCCGCAACCCGGGCAGTGGCAGCGCGTAAGCGCTGACGGAGAGGTTAAATCGTGTGCATCGCGTCGAAAACTTCCTGGCGGGTGAGGTTGATCTGCATCCCCATCTCAGCGGCCAGAGCGTCCATCTTCTGGTGCAGCTCCTCGTGGGAGATGCTGCACTTGGAGATGTCCACCAGCATGATCATGGCGAACATGCCCTGCAGGATGCTCTGGGTGACGTCCTCGATGTTGATGTTCAGCTCACTGCAAAGGCCCGAGACGCGGGCGACGACGCCCACGGTGTCGTGGCCGATGACGGTAATGAATGCTTTCATAATTCCTACCCCTTTTTTATCATATTTTTGTTGGACGGCTGGCTCTGCTGGGGCAAAACCACAGGCAGACCGGGCCGCCCTGCTGACAATTCCGCTTCCAGTATAGCAGATTTCACGAAAAATGAACACTCTTTTTGGAAAAAAGAGCAGGGGAAAAGGGCAAAAGAATGTCTATCACCGGCAGAACTTGCAAAAACCAGATGCAAACCGCCGGGCAGTGTGCTATACTTATCTATAAATATCGCCACAGGCTGAACAAAGGAGAGACAACGATGGAACAGCTTCTGAAGATCCTTGAAGACAATGCCCGGATGTCGGTGGAGGACATCGCGGCCATGCTGAATAAATCCCCCGCCGAGGTGGCGGCTATGATAGACCTGGCCCGGGCGCAGGGCATCATCAAGGGCTACAAGACCCTCGTGGACTGGGAGAAGGCCGGCGTGAACCGGGTGGAAGCCGTCATCGAGCTGAACGTCAGCCCCAAGAAGAGCCGCGGCTTTGACGAGATCGCCGCTACCATCGCCTCCTTCGACGAGGTGGAGAGCGTACTGCTGATGAGCGGCGGCTACGACCTGCAGCTGGTCATCAAGGGCCAGACCTTCCAGGAGATCGCCCTCTTTGTGGCAAAGCGGCTGTCGCCGCTGGACGATGTGCTGTCCACGGCCACCCATTTCGTGCTCCGCACCTACAAAAAAGAGGGCCGTCTGTATCAGGACGAAGAAATCGATGAAAGAGAGTGCACCGTGCTGTGATGGATTACGATAAACTGATCGCGCCTGCCGCTGCGGCCATGCGCCCCTCCGGCATCCGCAAATTCTTCGACCTCGCCGCCGAGATGCCCGAGTGCATCAGCCTCGGCGTCGGCGAGCCCGACTTCAAGACCCCCTGGGCCGTCCGCGAGGCGGGCATTGAAAGCCTCGAGCATGGCCGCACCCGCTATACTTCCAACGCGGGCCTGAAAGAGCTGCGGGCTGAGATCGCCCGCTACCTCGACCGCCGGATGGGCCTGAAATACGACCCGGCAAAGGAAGTCCTCGTCACCGTCGGCGGCAGCGAGGCCATCGACATGTGCATCCGCACTCTGGTGCAGCCCGGCGATGAGGTCATCATCCCGGAGCCGTGCTTCGTCTGCTACGAGCCCATCACCACCCTGTCCGGCGGCGTGCCGGTCCATGTGGCCTGCCGTCAGGAGGATGAGTTCCGCCTCCGGGCCGACGCCCTGAAAGCCGCTATCACCCCGAAGACCAAGCTCCTCATCATGCCCTTCCCCAACAACCCTACCGGCGCGGTGATGGAGCGGGAAGACCTGGAGGCCATCGCGGAAGTCCTGCGCGGCACCAACATCATGGTGCTGTCGGATGAGATCTACGCCGAGCTGAACTACGGCCTGCAGAACCACGTTTCCATCGCCACGCTGCCCGGCATGGCCGAGCGGACGGTGGTGGTCAACGGATTCTCCAAGACCTACGCCATGACGGGCTGGCGGCTGGGCTATGCCTGCGGCCCTGCGCCCATCATCAAGATCATGACCAAGATCCACCAGAGCGCTATCATGAGCGCCCCCACCACCAGCCAGTACGCCGCCATCACGGCCCTCAAGGACTGCGACGGCGAGATCGAGCGGATGCGCAACGAGTATAATATGCGCCGCCGCCTCGTGGTGAAGAGCTTCAACGATATGGGCCTGAGCTGTTTTGAGCCGCGGGGCGCGTTCTATGCTTTCCCCTGCATCAAGTCCAGCGGCATGAGCAGCGAGGAGTTCTGCACAAAGCTTTTGGAGCAGAAGCATGTCGCCATCATCCCGGGCAACGCCTTTGGCGCGTCCGGCGAGGGCTACGCCCGCGTATCCTATGCCTACAGCGTGGAGCATCTGATGGAGGCCATCCGCCGCATCCGGGAGTTTTTGAACGAGAACTGTAAGTGAGGAGGAAAAAACCATGCGCGATCGTGTGACGGTCCTGGCCCCGGCCAAGCTGAATCTGGCGCTGGACGTGGTGGGCATCCTGCCCGGCGGCTACCATGCGCTGGATATGACCATGCAGGCTGTCTCGCTCTACGAGCGGGTGGTCATCCGCCGCAGTCCCTACCTCGATCTGGCCCTGCCCGGCAGCAAGGTCAAGCCCGGCCCGGGCAACACCGCCATCAAGGCGGCGCTGGCTTTCTTCCACTATACGGGCCTGCTGGCGGGTGCAGACATCACCATCTATAAGAGCGTCCCCGTCCGGGCCGGTATGGCAGGCGGCAGCGCCGACGCTGCGGCTGTTCTGGTGGGTCTGAACGAGCTGTACGGCGCCCGCCTGTCCATGAGCGAGCTCTGCGCTCTGGGTGTCAGCATCGGCGCAGACGTACCCTTCGCCCTTATGGGCGGCACCTGCCGGGTGCAGGGCCTCGGCGACCTTATCAAGGCACTGCCGCCCCTGCCCGAGTGCTGGTTCACGGTGGTGATGCCCGGCTACGGCATCTCGACGCCGGAGGCTTTCGCGGCCTACGACAAAGTCGGCAGCAGCGTCCACCCCGACTGCGCCGCCCAGGAAGCTGCCATCCGGGCGGGCGATCTGGACGCTGTCTGTGCCGCTGCCGGAAACGCCCTCGAGGAGTGCAGCGGGGCTAAGGACAACGAGGCCATCAAGGCCGCTCTCCGGGAGAACGGAGCCGTCACCGCCCTCATGACCGGCAGCGGCGCGGCGGTCTTCGGCGTGTTCCGCACCGAAGCCGAGGCCAAAGCCGCCGCCGACGCCCTCCGCGCCCGCTGGCCGCAGGTCTATACGGCCCAGCCCGTCAGGGGAGGGGCGGAGGTGCAGATACTGCGGAAGAGATGAAGCCTCGCCTTCATACAACCTCTCAGTCGGGCTTGCGCCCGCCAGCTCCCCTTGTAGGGGAGCCTCTGGCGAAGAGATAAAGTTTCCCGCTATGCCAAGGCCTCCCCTCGATAGGGGAGGTGGCATTGCGAAGCAATGACGGAGAGGTTATTCCTATAAAATGCATAACCCTCCTTCCCGTCGGGCATACTGCCCAAAGGAAGGAGGGTCTTTTTGTGCAGACCTTTTATAAAATCTGTCTCATCCTCATGATCGTCGGCGGCATCAACTGGGGTCTTGTGGGCCTGTTCCAGTTCGACTTCGTCGGCTGGCTGCTGGGCGGCAGCGCGTCCATCTGGTCACGCATCGTGTTCACGCTGGTGGGGGTGGCCGCTGTCTGCGGCATCCCGGGCCTGTTCACGGACGAGACCGGGGAATAGAGACAAAAGAAAAAGGCTCTCATGCCGGCAGGAAATACGGCACGAGAGCCTTTTTGAATACCTATAAAGAATCCCGCCCGGTCGTCTGCGGCAATCAAACCTACCCTTGCGGACAGGTGGGTGCTCTGTCTCCGGTTTCGCGCTTCCTCATCGAGCCTTCATGGTCGACCCATGACGGGGAGGTCTGCAATCCACCGACGAACTCCAAGCTCCCGTTGAATGATTAGTAGGATCATATAAACCGCAACAAATCGCGCCGGGCAGGAAGTCTTTGCTGAAAGATCACTCGATCTCGAACTGGTCGCTCAGACGCTTCTCGAACAGCTTGCTGACTTCCAGCAGGGTCTCATCGTCCTCGACCACGTCGAGATACTCGCCCTCGTCGTCCTCGCCGACGCTCAGGATGACCAGCTGGGCGTCCTCGTCCAGGTCTTCCTCATTCTCGGCGTATTCGACAACGGCCAGGTAATGCACGCCCTTATGGTCCAGAGCGTCGATCACTTCAAACGTGACCTCATTGCCGTCCTCGTCCTCGAGGGTCATCAGGTCGGGCTGATATTCCTCTTCGGTCTCAGCGGCGGATTTGTTCATATCTTCTGCCATAAGTCACGTTCTCCTGTCAAATATCTAAAAAATGGAATAACTGTCACACCCTGCCCGCTCTGCTCCTTCTGAGCTGTGGGTTCCGGGTACGCCTATAGTGTAGCGTTTTTTTGCCCGCTCGTCAAGATGTTTTTCGCATAGAAATCCAATAACAAATTTTCACGCTTTTCCCTCTCGCTTCCCGGGCCGGAATGTGATATACTATAGCGATAGCTTTTGAAAAGCCATCTTTGCTATAATATATGGACGGGGAGGCCCGATCATGAGAGCCTTGAAAAAAATAATGGCGGCACTGGCCCTGACGGCAGTTCTGGCCGGATGCAGTGCACATAATATCCTCTCCAGCATCCAGGGCGGGAAGGCCGGCACGGTGCAGACGGTCAGCCGCCCGGCTGTGGAGTCGGCAGAGCTGCAGTTCACCCACCCGGCGGCGGGGGACACCATCGCGGTGTTCGATACCTCAGCAGGCGTGTTCAAAGCAGTGCTTTTTCCCACCGAGGCCCCGCAGGCTGTGCAGAATTTCACGACTTTGGCCCAGCAGGGCTTTTACAACGGCCTGACCGTCACCCGGGTGGAGAAGGACTTCGTGGTGGAGGCCGGGCAGGGCGCGGACGGCAGAGGCACCACCATCTGGAATGGGAACCGTTTCTCCGCCGAGACCACCGATAAGCTCCACCACTATTCCGGCGCACTCTGTGCGGCAGCGGACGCCTCCGGCGACTGCGCCAGCGTCTTCTATGTCATGGAGACCCTGCCGGGCAGCAGCTCGGTGACGCAGGAGCTCATCGACCAGATGAACGCCGCCGGCTGGCGGGCCGACGTGGTGAGCGCCTACCAGACGGCGGGCGGCGCACCCTACCTCGACTACACCGACACCGTCTTCGGGCAGGTGTACGAAGGGATGGACGTGGTGGACACCATCGCCCAGACCGGCGTGGACGAGGCTCAGCGCCCGACGGAGGCTGTCACCATCAACAGTGTGACCATTACGAAATACGAATAAGAAGCTGTTTTTCCGCCCTCCGGGCGGTGGGACGGCTGCAAAAAAATCACCCGCCAACTGGCGGGTGATCTGCGTTTATGGGGAAATCAGACGAGATGCGGGGAAAATCGGGAAGAGATCAGAGATTCCTGCCCACCCGCAGGGAGATGGCAACATAAGTCTGGCCGTGAATGGTCCGGGCCACTACGCCTGCCTTGGTATAGTTGCCGTTCAGGGCAAAATCCAGGGCTTGGTCTTGATTGCTGCCTTTGATTTGATCGATGATCTTCTGCAGCGTGGTATCGTTGTAGTCATATTTGGCGACCAGAGTGAGGGTGGCGTTCTGGTTGTCAGCATCCCACTTGGCATCCACCTTGTTGAACACTGTGTACCCAAAGGCATCGAACTTCAACTTGGCATCTAGGTCATCCAGACGGGCTTTGGCAACTTCCTGCATATCAGGGTCATTGCTCAGGGCCACGGTGCGGCCGTTGTTGATGGCCCGCATCACATGGGCCTCCGGGCCGGAAGAACCGCCGCCACCGCTGCAGGCGGTCAGGAGCAGAAGGGTCAGTGCACCGGCCAGAAGCAGGGCAGTCAGCTTTCTCAGTTTTGTCATGTGGGTCGCCTCCAATCGTTTTTGTTTTGGTGAGTCCAGTTGTTTTTTCTCATGAAGAAGCTCATCTCCGGCCATCTGGTCAGGGGGTTCTTCTACCCTCATTTTATCGGAGAAGAGCCGGTGCTGTCAAGCCGGAAAACTATACAAATTCGGCTCGGGAAAATTGTGAAAACAAACCGGAAAACGACGATTTTATGCGGACTTTGCAACAAACTGTCCGGACTTCGCAAAGAAACTTTGCCACAGGGGCGGCGGGGGCGTTCAGACCTCCCCCGGGTGCTCCTTCCGCCATGCGAGATAGTCGTCCAATATCACCGTCGCGCTTACCGAGTCGAGGATGCTTTTCCGCTTTGCGCCGAAGGTGCCGCTCTCGTCGAGGAGGTCAGCGGCAGCGCAGGTGGTCTGGCGTTCGTCCCACATCCGGACGGGCAGGCCGCTCCAGATCTCAACGGTTTTGGCCAGCTTGCGGCTCTTGCGGGCGCGCTCGCCCTCGGTGCCGTCCATGTTCAGCGGCAGGCCGATGACGATGAGCTCGGCTTCGATCTCCTTTGCCACCTCGCAGACCCTGGCGGCAACTTTGTCCCGGGCCTTGACGGTGATCTGAGGCGTGATGGGGGAAGTCAGGAACTCGGTGCGGTCGCAGGTGGCGAGGCCGGTGCGGCTGTCGCCGTAATCTACTGCTAAAATTTTCATGCAGGTGTCCTCTTTCTGAGATGATTTTTTCTTCATTGTACCACAGAATAGATGTCGCTGCAATTTTGTGGTACAATGATAGAAAAATGAGGGCAGGCCGCCCACGATAGAAAATTGACCCAACGGAGAGATTCACCATGTTAAAACTACTTTTAGGCGGCTCCGGCAGCGGAAAGACCACCCTGCTGTACCAGCGCATCCGGGCGCGGGCCGAGGCGGGGGAGAAGAGCATCCTGCTGGTGCCGGAGCAGTTCACCTCGTCCACCGAGGGCCGCATCCACCGGGAGCTGGGCGACGCGCTGAGCGGACTGGTGGAGAGCTTTTCCTTCACCAGCCTCGCCGAGCATATCCTGTCGGCGGAGGGCGGCTCTGCCGTCCAGACTCTCAGCGACGCGGGCCGTGCCGTGCTGGTGCGCCGCGCCCTCGAGGAACTGCAGGACAATGTCCATTACTATTACCGCCACCGCCGCTCGGCCGCCTTCTGCCAGATGGCCGCTGAGACCATCGACGAGCTCAAGAGCGCGGGCCTCTCGGGCCGGCAGCTCTATGAGCTGGCGCAGGACTGCGGCACCGACAGCGCCAAGCTCAGCGAACTGGCCCTCATCTTTCAGGGCTACGAGACCCTGCTGGCCGGGACAGGCATGGACCCCTCCGACCGGCTGGAGCTGGCCGCATCCCGTCTCGAGGCCGCGCTGGCCCGGGGTGAACTGCCGGAGTTCCTGCGGGACAGGGCCGTCTTTATCGACGAGTTCGACACCTTCAACGCCCCGAAAAAGCGGCTGATGGGCGCCCTGCTGGCCTCGCTGCCCACCGTGACGGTGGCCCTCTGCGACGACGGCACCCCTCTCGTGCCGGGGGACATGAGCCTTTTCTCCGGCGCGAAGCAGGTGGCGGCCCAGCTGCGCCAGCTGGCCCGCCGGAACGGCATTGACGTGGCCGTGCCGGAACTGCTGCGCCGGGATATGCGCCACGCCGACGCCCCCGGCCTCGCCGCAGCGGCTCAGCTGCTGGCCGCGGGCCGGTGTGACCCACCTCCGGCCTGTCCGGAAATAAAATTATTCGCCGCCCCCAGCCGGGAGGAAGAAGCCCGCGCCGCCGCTGCTGCCATCCGCCGCCTCATGCGGCAGGGCGTCCGCTGCGGGAAGGTGGCGGTGGTCTGCCGCGACATCTCGAAATACCGCGCCGCCGTGAAGTACGAGTTCCGGATGGCGGACATCCCCCTCTACTGCGACGAGCCGACGACTCCCGAGTTCAGCGCCCCGGCCACGGCGGTGCGGTGTCTGCTGGCTCTCGCCCGGGGTGCAGAGCTGACGGAACAGCTCACCACCCTGGCCAAGACCGGCCTCTGCGCCCTCACCGAGGAAGAGGTCTGCGCCCTCGAGAACTACGCCTACACCTGGTCGCCGAATGCGGCGGCGTGGCGCGCGCCTTTCGAGAAGAACCCCCGGGGCTTCGGCGATGTGGAGCCCACCGACGAGGACAAAGAAAACCTCGCCCGGGCCGAAAAGGCCCGCGCCCTTCTCATCACCGCCGCCGACGGTCTGCGCGCGAAGCTCCGCTCTGCCAACGCCGAGCAGATGAGCCGAGCCCTCTACTTCTGTCTGAAGGAGCTGGGCGCGGAGGACGCTCAGGCCGCGCAGGTGGAGGCCATCCGGGCCGAGCGGGGCATCCCCGCCGCCGAGGAAGCCGCCCGGGAGTGGAACGTGGTCATGGGCCTGCTGGACGAGATGGCAGGCTTGCTGGGCGGCCAGAGCGTCACCATCCCCGAGTACGAAGAGCTGTTCGGGCTGCTGCTGCGCTCGTCGGACCTCGGCCACATTCCCCAGACGCTGGATGCCGTGGTGCTGGCCAGCGCAGGCAAGATGCGCCTTGACGCACCGGACTATGTCTTTGTGCTGGGCCTCTCCGAGGGCGAATTTCCCGCCGCGCCCGGCGAGACGGGCCTGCTGACCCACGCCGACCGCGACGCCCTGATGGCGCAGGAGATCGAGCTTCCGGACTGCTTCGAGAACCGGGTGGTGCGGGAGCAGGTCTGCTTTTATAAGGCCCTCACCGCCCCGGCAAAGGGGCTCTGGCTCAGCTGGCCGAAGGGGCAGGGCCAGACCCTCTGCGCCGCCCTCGAGCCCATCGTGGAGGTGCTGAGACCGGGTGCGCCGGAACTCGATCTGACCGACCTTGCCGCCACTGCCGCCGACGGCCTCGACGTGCTGGGCGGCGGCTGGCCCCTGACGGAGATCGAGCGCGCCAGCCTTACCGAGGCTCTTCATGCCCCCGGCGGGGCGGAACCCGAGGGCCTCACCCTCCTGCGCCGGATGGCGGGCCGCAGCCCCCGTCAGGTCAGTGACCTCGAAGCGCTGGAAACGCTGCTGGGCCGGCGGCTCCGCATCTCGCCCAGTCAGCTCGAAAAATACTACACCTGCCGGTACGGCTATTTCCTGCAGTATGTGCTGGGTCTGCGCCCCCGGAAGCGGGCGGAGCTCTCCGCCGACCAGAGCGGCACCCTCATGCACTGGGTGCTCCAGATGGCCCTTGACCCTCACCCCGGCCCTGACAACCCCTGCGCTGGCTTACAGCCCTTCCTCGACCTCGACGACGAGGCCATGGCGGCGCTGGCCGGGCTTCTCGTAGATGAGTATGCAAAGCGCTACCTCCCCGAGGACACGGCCCGCTTCGCCTATCTGCTCTCCCGCCTCAAAAAGAGCATGACGGGCCTGCTTTGCTACCTGCGGGACGAGCAGCGCCAGTCCAGCTTCAAACCGGTGGCCTGTGAGCTGAAGATCGGCCCCGGCGAGGACGCCGTGCGGGGCCAGACCTACCGCCTCTCGGATGGCCGGACGGTGCAGCTCATCGGCACCGTGGACCGCGCCGACGAGTGGATCGAGGACGACGGCACCCGCTGGGTGCGGGTGGTGGACTATAAGACCGGCACGAAAAAGCTCGACCTGCGGGAAGTCTACTGCGGCCTCGACTGTCAGATGCTGCTCTACCTGTTCAGCCTGACCCGGGACGCCGGTGGACGATTCACCGGGGCAGAGCCTGCGGGTGTGCTGTACCTGCTGGCCGACCCGGCCCCCGAGACGACCACCCGGGGCAAGGCCGCCCGGAGCATGGAATACAAGCTGGACGGCCTCGTCCGGGACGAGCAGAAGGTCTTCGACGCCATGGACGCCGAGGAGACGGGGCGGTATCTGCCCTTCAGCTTCCGGGGCGGTGTACCCAGCCCCTACCAGAAAGAGAAACGCGCCGACAAGGCCAAGCTCTCCCGCATCCAGCTCCATCTGGACGACCTTGTGACCCGGATGGGCGAACAGCTCTACGGCGGCTGCATCGCCGCCGAGCCGCTGGTCACGGGCCGCAGCCCCTGCCGATGGTGTGACTACGGCTTCATCTGCTGCCATGAGGACGGCATCGGAGAGCGGGTGCTGGACGCCCCTGCAAAGCCTTTTGAACCGCCAGAAAATTCAGATAAAAAGAAGGAGGAAGACCAGTGAGCGAGACAAAATGGACCCCGGCCCAGCGTGCCGCCATCGACGACCGGGGCGGTGCGCTGCTGGTGAGCGCCGCCGCCGGCAGCGGCAAGACCGCCGTCCTGACGGAGCGGGCTGTCCGGCTCATCACCGACCCGGAACATCCCGTGGACGCCGACCGGCTCCTCATCGTCACCTTCACCAACGCCGCCGCCGCAGAGCTCCGCGCCCGCATCGGGCAGGCGCTGCTCCGCCGCAGTCAGGCAGAGCCGGGCAACACGGCTCTCCGCCGCCAGCGGATGCTGCTGCAGAGAGCCCCCATCTGCACCATCGACGCCTTCTGCCTCGACCTGCTCCACAAGCACTTTCAGGCGCTGGACATCCCGCCGGACTTCACCCCTGCCGACCCCGGCAGCGTGGAGATGCTGCGGAGCGCGGCCCTCTCCGAGACGCTGGAAGCGGCCTATCAGGATGCGGACTTCTGCGCCTTTGCCGACCTCTACGGCAAGGGCCGCACCGACAAGGCGGCGGGGGAGGCGGTTTTGCAGGTCTATGACTTCCTCCGCGCCCTGCCGGACTACGATAAAAAGCTGGACGAGATGCTGGCTCCGTGGCAGGACGAGAACGGCTTTGCCCGCACCTGCTGGCATGATATTCTGATGCAGGAGGCCGCCCGCTCTGCCCGGGCCGCGAAGGAGCTGCTCTGCGCCGCGCTGAACGACTGCAGGGAGGACTTCGTGACTGCGCAGGCCGACGCCGAGGCCAGCAAAAAGACCCCTGCCGCCAAGGAAAAGGCCGTGGCGGCAGTGAACGAGAAGTTCGCCGAACCCCTCGAGCGGCTGGAAAACTCCGCCGCCCTGCTGGGCGAGGTGGAGCGTCTGGCCGTGGCGGGGGAATGGACGCCCCTCTACGACAGGCTGACGCCCTACGTCCTCGGCATGGAACAGGCCCCCGGCCTCAAAAATATGAAAAAGCGGCTCACCGGTGAGCACAAGGATGCCGTCAAGACCCGGGCCGACGAGGCCGCAAAGCTTTTTGAGAAGATCGAAGACCTCATCAGTTGCAGCCTCGACGAAGCCGAGCTTGACCGGAAAGCCGCCGAACCCTGTCTCCGCGCCCTCTTTGCCGCCGTGCGGGACTTTGACGCCCGCTTTGCGTCCCGGAAGCGGGAGAGAAGATTGCTGGAATTCAGCGATTTCGAGCATCTGGCCCTGCGGCTCCTGCGGGACGCCGACGGCCAGCCCACCGAGCTGTGTCAGGGCATCCGGCAGGGCTACGCCGCCGTCATGGTGGATGAGTATCAGGACACGAATGCCCTGCAGGACGCCCTTTACCGCTGTCTGGCCAGCCCGGCAGGGGATGACCTCTTCCTCGTGGGCGACTTAAAGCAGAGCATCTACCGCTTCCGTCAGGCAGACCCCAGCATCTTCCGGGAAAAGCTGGAGAGCTGGCCCCTCCTGCCCGGCGGCGAAGCCCGCCCCCGGCCCGAAGACGGCCAGCCCGGCGAGAACGCCATGCTGGCGCTGGACGCCAACTTCCGCTCTGCCCCGCAGGTGGTGGCAGGCATCAACTTTATCTTCGAACAGCTCATGACGCCCGCTCTGGGCGACACGGCCTACGGCGACGGACAGCGCCTCGTCTGCGGCGCACCCGGCGCGTACGAGGGCAGTGTGGAGGCCCACTTCCTGCCCGACGATGCCGCCGAGACGGACGCAAAATATATCGCCGACCGCATCGAGGCGATGGTGGCCTCCGGCGAGCCGGTGCGGGACGGCGGCACCACCCGCCCGGTGCAGTACGAGGACTGCTGTGTCCTGCTGGCGGCGAGAGGCGACTTCCCGGCCTACGCCGAGGCCCTGACGGCCCGGGGCATCCCGGTCTACGCCGACGCCCGGGAGAACCTGCTGGACGCGCCCCACATCCGCCCCCTCATCGCCCTGCTGAGGGTCATCGACAATCCCGCGCAGGATATCTATCTCGCTGCCGCCATGCTGGGGCCGATGTTCGGTTTTACGGACGACGACCTCGTCCGTCTCCGGGCCGGGGCGCAGACACCCGATCAGCACACCCGCATCAGCCTCTACGGCGCAGTGCTGCAGGCCGTCCAGAGCGAGGCGGAGGATGATTTCACCCGCCGGGTGCAGGCGTTCTACCAGCGTCTGACGGCCCTGCGCCGGATGGCCCGGAGCGTGCCGGTGGAGGAACTGCTGGAAGAAATTTTTGTTTCCACCGGCTACCTCGCCGCCCTCGGTGCCATGGAGAACGGCCAGCGCCGCCGGGAGGACGCACGGCGCTTCGCCTCCTTCTGCGCAGGGGCGGGCGCGGGCGGCATCTCGGCCCTCGTCCGTGCCATCGACGCGGCCGCGCTGGCGGGCTCCACCGGGCAGGAGACTGCCCCCGGCGGGGCGCGGCCCGGCTGCGTCACCATCATGACCATCCACCGCTCCAAGGGCTTGCAGTTCCCGGTGGTGTTCGTGGCCGACACGGCCCGGCAGTTCAACGCTGCCGACACCCGCCAGCCTGTCCTGCTCCATCGTGTCTGCGGCGCAGGCCTCCGTCTCCGTCCCGAGGGCGGCGAGGGGGCCTATAAGACGGCGGCCTACACCGCCCTCTCCACCGTCCACGCCGCCGAGATGCGGAGCGAGCAGATGCGGCTTTTGTATGTGGCCCTTACCCGGGCGCAGGATAAGCTGATCTTGACGGTCCCGCTGGGCATTGGCCGGACGTCCAACCCCTTTGCAAAAGCCGCTGCCTTCCTCGCCGCCGGGGCGGGGGAGACCCTGAACGCTCAGGCGGGCAGCTTCGCCGACTGGCTGCGGGCGGCGCTCCTCGTCCACCCCAACGGCGGGCCTCTCCGCCGTCTGGCCGGGAATCTTGAGCTGCCTTTTGCGGACACCGGGAGCACCATCGCCCTCACGGTGCAGGCCGATGTCCTCCCGCCCGAAGAAGCCTCCGCCGAGGCGGAAGAGCCGCCCCGGCCCGAGGCCGACCCGGCCCTTGTGGAGACGCTGCGGCAGGGCTTCGGCTGGCGGTATCCGGCGGCAGCGCTGGCGGACATCCCGGCCAAGGTCAGCGTGACCAGCCTCGTCCACGCTGCTGAGCAGACCACCCTCGAGCGCCCGGGCTTCCTCTCGAAGGACGGCCTCACCGCCGCCGAGATGGGTACGGCTCTCCATGCCTTCCTCGAGCACGCCGACTTCAGGGCGCTGGCCGCTGTGCGGGACGCAGAGGACGCTGCCGTTCTGGCCGCCGTCCGCGCCGAGCGGGAGCGTCAGGCGGCGGCGCAGCTCACGCCCCCCGCCATTGCCGGGAAGCTGGATGTCTATAAGATACTCCGCTTTGTGCGCAGCGAGGCGTTCCGCCGCATCTGCGGGGCAGAGGATGTGCTGCGGGAGCTGGCTTTTATCACGTCGCTGCCCGCCGCTGAGGTCATGGCTGCCCAGGGCCGCGCCCTGCCCGACGGCCCTGCCGCCGACGCCGGGGTGCTGGTGCAGGGCATCGCGGACATCGTCCTCGTCTACCCCGACCACCTCGAGCTTCTGGACTACAAGACGGACCGCCGCAAGGCGCCTGCCGACTTCGTCCGCGCCTACCGCGCTCAGCTGGAGCTCTATGCCAAGGCCATTGAGAAGCGCTTCGCCCCCCGGCGGGTGACATATAAAGGGATATATTCGCTGGAGCTGGGGGAGCTGATAGAGGTATAAATAAGAAAGCAGGGCGCAAAGCCTCTCCCTTTGGGAGAGGTGTCACCGAAGGTGACGGAGAGGGCAAGGACGCTGACAGAGAAGCACAGGCACAGCGATAGCATCGCTCTGACAAAGAGCCTGCCTATCGCCGTGTGTCGGCTCTGTCGTGCCGGGCTTGCCCTCTCAGGCGCTTCGCGCCAGCTCTCCCAGAGGGAGAGCCTTGAAGCCGCCCCTAAACATAAAATTTCAAATTCCCGCATAAAAATGCTTGACAGCCTCCCCGGGGTGTGGTAGAATATCCGAGTAAAGAAAGCAGCTACGGCCTGTGCCGCGCTCGCCTTGAGGGGTAAGGACCCCCGGGCTATACCCTGAACCGATTCGTCTTGAAGACCGAATCGCGCTTTTGAGTGAATTTCGCGCGGCTGTCCCGAAACTGGGGCGGCCGCGTTTTCTATGCCAAAAAACGCAACACTATGGACTATTGTTTGGAGGTGCATTCATTATCGCTACCGCTGGAAAGTCGAAGGAACTGGAGA
>ERZ831773.2582-NODE-2582-length-14188-cov-6.723696_pt1 | contig 14188 bp, 10 predicted proteins | sample MGYA00519696_ERZ831773 | MGnify/ENA primary metagenome ERZ831773 (study PRJEB31850, sample SAMEA3708720) | human gut metagenome | biome: human gut; feature: human-associated habitat; material: faeces | place: China | collected 2014 ...
ACTCTTTAACCTTTACTGCACGGAAATCTGACTTGCTGAATGTATCAAAATCAACAAATTCCTCAAATAAAGGCTCTACCTTTACCTTAGAAAAATCAATCTTTTCAGACTCAGTTTTTACATTTTTTTCAGGTGCTTCAGAAGCTGTATTATTTACATCATTTTTCTTATTTACACCATCTAAAGACTTCATCGTCGGGAACAACAATACATCCCTGATTGCCTGCGAATCTGTAAGTAACATACAAAGTCTGTCAAGTCCGTATCCGATTCCGCCTGTTGGTGGCATACCAAGTTCAAGTGCATATAAGAAATCTTCGTCTGTATGCTCTGCCTCATCATCTCCTGCATCTGCATTAGCATCCTGCTGTGCAAAACGCTCTCTCTGGTCTATCGGATCATTGAGCTCTGAATATGCATTACACATCTCCCATGTATTACAGAAAAGCTCAAAACGCTCTACTTTTGCAGGGTCTGTTGGTTTCTTCTTTGTAAGTGGAGAAATCTCTATTGGATGGTCAGTGATAAATGTAGGCTGTATAAGCTCTTTCTCGCAATACTCCTCAAAGAACAGGTTAATAATATCACCTTTCTTGTGACGTTCCTCATATTCGATATGATGCTCATCTGCAAGTTTTTTTGCTGCCTCATCACTTTCGACCTTATCAAAATCAATGCCTGCATATTTTAAAATTGCCTCATTCATTGTCATTCTTGCAAATGGCTTGCCAAGATCAATTTCAACACCATTATATGAAATCTTTGTTGAACCTACTACTTTTTCTGCCAGATAACGGAACATTGATTCTGTAAGTTCCATCATTCCCTCATAATCTGTATATGCCTGATAAAGTTCCATAAGAGTAAACTCCGGGTTGTGTCTTGTATCTACGCCTTCGTTACGGAATACTCGTCCAATCTCATATACTCTTTCAAGTCCGCCTACTATAAGTCTCTTTAAATATAATTCTAACGAAATACGAAGCTTTACATCCTCATTGAGTGCATTATAGTGTGTTTCAAATGGTCTTGCGGCTGCTCCACCGGCATTAGATACAAGCATAGGTGTTTCTACTTCCATGAAATCTCTTGATGCAAGGAAATTTCTGATTTCTTTCATCATAAGTGATCTCTTTACAAATACATTTTTACTTTCCTCATTCATAATAAGGTCAATATATCTCTGACGATAACGTACATCTGTATCTGTAAGACCATGGAATTTCTCAGGTAAAATCTGAAGGGATTTCGATAACAGTGTCAATTCTTCCGCATGTATGGAAATCTCTCCTGTTTTTGTTCTAAATGCATAACCTTTTATGCCATAGATATCACCAATATCTGATTTTTTAAATACAGCATACGGCTCTTCTCCAATTGAATCTCTGGACACATATATCTGTATTTTTCCTTTGAGATCCTGAATATTACAAAATGATGCTTTTCCCATGACACGCTTAAACATCATACGACCTGCCACCGATACATGAATAGGAGATGCATCCATTATTGCTCTTCTTTCATTGTAATCATCATTTATTACTTTACGGGCTTCCGCTTCGTCCATTCCCTCTGTATCAGGCTTAACTCTGCCAGCAAGAAGTTTCTCTTCATGTGCTGTGTAAAGTTCTTTTACTTCATCCGAATGATGCGTCTGATCATACTTTGTAATCTCAAACGGATCTTTTCCTGCTTCCTGTAATGCAGCAAGTTTCTCTCTTCTTACCTTTAAAAGCTGGTTTAAATCCTGCTGTGTCTGTGGTTTTTTCTGCTGTTCTGCCACTTTTATTACTCCTTCCGTTTTTATTATTATCTGCTTACGCTCATTACTTCATATTTTATCATTTCACCGTTTGGTGTCTCAATCTCGATAATATCACCTTTTGCTGCCCCTATAAGTGCAGCTCCGACAGGTGATTCATTTGAGATTTTATTATTAAGACAGTCAACCTCTGTTGAACCTACGATCTTATACTCCATCTCATCACCAAACTCAATATCTTTAATCTTTACCGTAGCACCTACATTAACCTTGTCAGCATCTCCCTCGTCATGCTCTACTACCTCAGCATTTTTAAGGATATTGTCGATTTCTTCGATACGCGCTTCTATGTCACGCTGCTCATCTTTTGCAGCATCATACTCAGCATTCTCTGACAAGTCTCCCTGCTCTCTTGCTTCCTTGATTTTCTGTGCTACTTCTTTTCTTTTATTTAATTTTAAGTCGTTTAACTCATCTTCCAGTGCCTTAAGACCTTCACGAGTCATAAGATTTTTCTTTCCAGCCATCTTAAATCCTCCATAAATTCATATTCATATCGCTTGATTATACTGCAAAACCACCATTTAGTCAACCTCGGCATTTTTCCACAATCCTTCATTTCTGCTGCCGGTCGCAACTGCCCCGTCATCACAACTTGTTCTAAACGGTGCGGCAGGTATTCCGTTTTTACCAAACAATGTCACTTCTGAATAATTTGTCCAGCAGTATCTTGCATATTTAGGCTTATCTACCTCAGATGCCGATACTACAATATCATTTCCTGCAATCTTGGCATCTGCTTTATAATATTTCTTATCATCACCTGCAATCTCAAATCCTATAAGTTTCTCTCCCTTACATTCCATGCCATTATCTGCATAATCAAAATGAAGTATCATTTTTTCTTCGTCTTTTTCATACGACTTGTATATCGGTCCAAATGCACTCTTTTCATTATCATTTTTATATACATGATAAAGTGCCTGCTCGCAGAGTCTCTCTCCAACAACATCTTTCTGTACCGGATGAATGTTTCCATACTCGCCCTTGTCAAGTATGACTGCAATTCCTGTGTTTTTAACAGTCTTAAACACACGCATCTGGGCTTCTCGTATAAACGGCCAGTTATGGTAATCAGGCTCTCCATCATTCTTAAACATAGGAAGCTGAACAATCATAAATGGGAGTTGCTCATCTCTCCAGTCATGACGCCACTGTCTTATAAGTGTTGAAAGCATCGTATAATATGTATAAGGCATATGGTCATCTTCCTCGCCCTGATAATATAAAAATCCTCTGAGCGTATAAGGCATTACCCTCTTAAGAAGTGAATCGTAAAGTCCGTTAGGTCTTGTCTCATTTCTTGGTCCCATAGGTCCCGGATACTGATTTTCTCCAAAAAGGCTTATCGCCTCATCCCATGTAGGATTTTTGGCAGTCTCATAATAATGACCGACATTCTTATCAAACTCTGCCTGATATTTAATATATTCTTCTCTTGCTTTTATATACTCCTCTGGATTTTGTCCCTTAACCGCATTGTCATATTTATCAAGATAAGGTTTTAAAGGTGTCTCCTGCTCCATAAACTCCCTGCTCGTCCAGCATGAAGCCGAAGTTCCGCCCCAGTTGCAGCCGATAATACCTACCGTCACTCCAAGTTTTTTTGAAAGCTCTTTTGCAAAATAGTATGCAACAGCAGACCAGTTTTTGCAATTATCAGGTGTGCAATGCTGCCACTCACTCTTTTTTTCTGCTTCAAAAAGTTCATCTCCGACCCATGACACTTTCGGCGTATAATAATACCTTACACCGTCATCTTTTACATTTGCACAAACTTCCTGTCCGTTCATGCTGTTCTGAAGTTCAAGCTCCATATTGGACTGACCTCCGGCAAGCCATACCTCACCTATCATTATATCTGTATATTTTTTAGTCTGTACTCCATCCGACACCTCAAGTTCGTAAGGTCCGCCTGCTGCCATCGGCGGCAGTTCAATCTCCCATCGGCCGTTATTTACATCTGAACTTACTTTTTTTTCATCTATTACTGCTGTAACATTTTTTTCATCACTTTCTCCCCAAAGTAATATATTTTTTTCTCTCTGAAATACCATATGGTCGCTAAAAATAGCCGGTAAACTTAACATACTTCGTCCTCCTGATTATTATCACTTTTGTACTCATTATATCATAAATTTGTGCAAGCTTTTTGCACATAATGGAGTTTCGTTAGAAACTCTTAATATGAACACTTTGGTGTTCATTATATCATAAATTCGCTCGAATAAATACAAAGTTTTTCCATCTGTTTTACATTCCAAATCTTATAGTAACAGTTCAGCCTTGCACATCTTATATAAAAACAATCGGCATTGCTATTGTCACACTTTTATAGATAGGTTATAATAAATATGTAGCTGTTGTTGTACATATAAAAATAAACAGCAGTTATATAATAAGTTTTTACGAAACTATTTGCTATGTTTTTGCAGTCAATAAGTTTCGTTACAACCTAATCTATCTAACGCAGGGAGGGCTGGTATATTGAAAAAAGGAAACTTAATAAAAAGAATTTTAGCAAGTATATTAATACTTGCCGCTGTCGCTGTCATATCTATTCTTATAATAAAAAAAGGGAAAGTCAAATTATACAGTGATTCATCCACTACCGGCAATACAAGTGGCAATCTTTTAAATGGTGGTCTTTTCACACAGGCAGACAATGTGATTTATTTTGCCAATCCAAACGACCATAATAAACTATACAAAATGAATGCAAACCTCAGCAAAATAAAAAAAGTCTATAATGACAAGGTCAGTTATATAAATGCTGCCGGAAATTACATTTTTTACACCAGAAGAAATGATAAATTTAAAAAATCTGATAATGCACTGTTGTCTTTAAGTACTACCGGACTTTTCAGAATAACAAAAAACGGTACTGATTTATCAAGGCTTTATGAAGACCCTACTCAAGTAGCCTGCCTTTATGGAAATCATGTATATTACCAGCATTATGACCATAAAAAAGGTCTTGAACTTTATTCAGCTAAAATAGACGGTTCAAAAAATAAACTTCTTAAAAGAGAAGCCATATCGCCTTATTCTGTTTCCGGTAACACTATTTATTATTCCGGCTGGGCAAAAGAACATAATATTCATTCAATGGATATTTCAGGTGCCAATGACAAAGTCATATACAATGGCAACTGTACATCTGTTATAAAATCAGGCGACTACATATATTTTCTTAACATGAATCAAAACTATAATTTGTGCCGTATCGGACTTGATGGTGGTTCTGCCGAAACTATAGTCCAATATAAACTCGCCACATATAATATCACAAATGATGGCAACATTATTTTCTATCAAGTTGATAACGGTCAAAACAATGGTATATATATGTATGATATGAGTACCGGCACAAATGAACAGATTGCTGCAGGCAATTTCAATTTTATACATATAATCTCCGATTATGTTTTCTATGAAGACTATGAGGGAAAAACAGCATACTACTACAATATTTCAACAGGTGAAAATAAAAATTTTAATCCAACTGTTGAAAAAGACTAAAACAGAACACAAATAAAAGAACATATAGCATAGCTTATATACAAACCGTGCCATATGTTCTTTTTTAATGTCTGTGAAAATGTTCGTAACATAGCAGAAAACCAGCGTTTTTCCCTTTTTTATTTTAACAGTTCAGTCTTTCATTTCTTAGATTAATGAATCGTCAACCGCCAAAACTCAGCTTTTATTTTATTTCCAGTATTCTTTATTCATTGTGCAGGCAAGTACCATTTTCTTTGGAAGTTTTTCATAATTTTTTCCAAGCTTATATCCAAACAGCCTAAAGCCACACTGCATCATAAAATAAAATGTCTTTATAAATTTTCCATTTTTCAAAAGACGGATTATAACTTTTTTGGCATAGCCTGCCCCTTCTTTTTCAGAAGAAATATTATCAAATATCTCATGATACTGTCTCTGTGACACACCGAGGTCAAAGCTCCTTACAAACTGCTGTTTACAAGTATATGAATGTGAATGGATAACCTTTGCATCCGCCACATATGCAACGCTGAATCCTGCCTGCATCTCTTTATATGCCATTATCATATCTTCATTAAATATCGTTTTCTTGACAAATCCGCCAAGTTTTTTATATACATCAAGTCTATACATTGCACATACATCCGAGCAAAAATAAGCTTTTATTCCAAGCTTTTTTTCATCCTTTTTAGTTTTTACGATACTTTCCTCCGGATAGTTATTTTCTCTTGTCATCCGCTCTATCTCATCCGCATCTTCTCTTGCAAGCTGCCTTGCGTAAGCTATCCCTACTTTTCTGTCATCAAATGCATTTAAAAGATTTTCGATAACATAATCATCATAACATACCGCATCCTGCGTCATAAAAAGAACATATTCACTTTTCGCCATAAGTGCCCCATATGCCCTTGTTGCACCGTGGTCAAAATCAGACTTTTTTATCGGATGAACAGATATTATATTTGCAAGTCCGTGACTGCATTTTTCTTTATCAAACAGCTTTTCGTCTTTACTCTCTATCGTCTGTAAAAGATATATGTGTTCCGGTCTTTTGCTCTGCTTATAAAGTTTTTCAAGCATTTTTACAAAATCATTGCCCGCTTTATATATCGGTATAACAACATCTACACTGTTTCCCATATTTTACACCTTTCTTTTTGTAAGTCTATGTAATTATTTTTTATCACCATGCCAACAATTTTTTTATCACTTATTTTCACTATCGTTTTCGACACTCCAAATTAAAAATCTCATTACATATGCAAACATTTCATTATTTATTTTTGTCTCTCTCGGCAAGAAGTTTTCCAACAACCTCAACTGCATTCTGGGCATCTTCTGAATAACCATCTGCTCCTATTTCATCAGCAAATCCCTGTGTTATAACTGCTCCGCCAATTATGACAAGCGTATCCATATTATTTTCTTTTACAAGATTTACAACCTTTTTCATCTCCATCATAGTGGTTGTCATAAGTGCCGAAAGACCGATTATATCCGCATTATGCTCCTTTGCAGCTTCTATGATAGTCTCTGCTGGGACATCTTTTCCAAGGTCGATAACATCATATCCATAATTTTTAAGCATGAGCACTACAAGATTTTTTCCGATATCGTGTATATCATGCTCAACGGTTGCCATTACTATCGTACCCAAAGGCTCTTTATCTTTATTCTGTGCAAGCACTGGTTCTAACACACCGATACCAAGTTCCATTGTCTCGGCACTTGATATGAGCTGCGGAAGATAATAAATCTGTTTATCGAAAAGTTTTCCAACATGCGTTATCGCAGGTATCAGACTTTTATCTATTATAGACTGTGCGTCCGCACCATTGTCAAGTGCTTCCTTCACAAGTTCTTCTATCTTTTTGCTTCTTCCCTTGACAACAGCTTCAAAAAGTTTGTCATCTTTTGGCACATCACTGTCTATATCAGCGGCAGATGTGGTATTTCCTGCCTGTGCCGTAACCTGTGACGCATCTATGTCTCCTGAAAGCACTGAAAGTTTTCTTCCCGTAACCCTGTTTATATATCTTGTGTCTGACTCAGGTTTATTCATAAGAAGGTCAGCGGCAAACATTGAATGCATAAGAAGATCCTGTGACGGATTTGCGATTGCCATAGTAAGTCCGTGGCTTATGGCGATACTCATAAAACTACTGTTTACAAACATTCTCTCAGGCAGTCCGAAGGAAATATTTGAAAGACCACACGCCGTTGCCACTCCTATATCATTTTTGCAATACGAAATAGTTTCCATTGTCTCTTTAGCGGCATTTCTGTTTGCTCCTATCGTAGCGACAAGACCGTCAACAACAACATCATCTTTTGTAAGGTCAAACTCATATGCCCTCTCAAGAATCGTATGAATAATCTCTTTCTTTTCATCAATATCCTTTGGAAGCCCTGCTTCTGAAAGCGGAAGTAATATAAACATTGCACCATATTTTCTCGCAACCGGAATAAGTTTTTCAAATTTTTCGGGCTCAAGAGAAATTGAATTTATCAATGCTCGTCCCGGATATATTCTAAGTGCTGCCTCGACAACTGACGGATGACTTGAATCGATAGACAACGGCAGATTACTTACAAGAGTAAGTTCATTTACACATTTAAGCATCATTTCTTTTTCATCAATGCCGTTCATACCCATATTTACATCAAGGATAGATGCACCAAACTCCTCTTGCGACTCAGCCATCTCGCAGACCATATCAAGACTTCCCTCACGAAGCTGTGCCTGAAGTGCTTTCTTTCCTGTCGGATTTATCCTCTCACCGATAATAAGAAAATCTCCGTCAAGGTCAATCGGCAGCACATTTCTCTCAGTAGACAATGCTCGCCTTAAGACTTTTCCCTCTCTCTTTTCAAAAGAGCCGCCGTCCTTATAACCTTTCTCAATAAGAAGTTCATTTAAAAGCCTTATATGCTCAGGTGTTGTTCCGCAGCATCCTCCCACAACATCTGCACCAGCCTCAACAAGCGGCATCATTTCTCTTGCAAATTCCTCAGGTCCCATATCATAGATGGTGACACCATCCTCAAGTTTTGGCAGACCTGCATTTGGCTTTGCCACAATAGGAATATCTGCATATTCTGTCATCGTCTTTACTATCTCAATCATCTTGTCAGGTCCCGTTGAACAGTTTACACCGACCGCATCGACACCAAGAGTAGTCATTACAAGAGCCGCCGTCTCAGGATTTGTACCATAGAGAGTTCTGCCATCCTCATTAAATGTAAGTGTTACCATAATTGGAAGCTCACAAACTTCTTTAGCCGCAATAACTGCTGCCCTGCACTCCTGAAGACTCATCATAGTCTCAACCACAATAAAATCAATACCTGCATCAGCAATGCATCTTATCTGTTCCTTATATATATCAACAAGTTCCTCAAACATAAGCGGTCCGACAGGATATACCTGTTTTCCCGTCATAGTAATGTCACCTGCTATATAGACTTCTCTGCCTGCTTTCTTTTCCTCATCCGTCAGCCCCTCATCAACAGCAGCTTTAGAAATCTCTACAAGTTTTGTGTTTATCTCAGAAAGCTTGTCATCAAGACCGTACTCCTCAAGTTTTATCCTATTTCCCGAAAATGTAGGTGCATACAAAACATCACTGCCCGCCTGTATATATTCAATCTGAAGCTGCTTTAAAACTTCGCTGTTTTCAATAATCCACTCCTCAGGGCAGACACCAACCGGCATACCTCTTTTCTGTAGATTTGAACCCGTTGCACCATCAAGTATAAGTTTTGATTTTTTTATTCTATCTCTAAACTCTTTTTTTGTCATAACAATATATAATCCTCATTTCCGAGCATTTTATCATCACCGCCTGCTCTTATTCATCAAGAGTAATTATAGCTGAAAAGCATTTGTTTTACAACAATTTAATATTATGGTAAACTTAGTGGCACACTATAAATGTGATTATAATTTAATACCGCAAGCACACTCGTAAATCCCCACTTTGCTTTTGCAAGAGTCACTCATCACCTAATGGTAATGGGTTCTCTCTTCAATTTTATAAAACATCACTTAAAAAGGAGCGATTAACATTGAAAACAATAGGAATAGTTGCTGAATATAATCCGTTCCACAACGGACATAAATACCAGATAGAACAGACAAAAAAACAGCTTGGTGCCGACAATGTTGTTGTCGTAATGAGCGGCAATTTTGTCCAGCGTGGCGGCGTTGCGTGGACAGATAAATATCTCCGCACAAAAATGGCAATAGATTGTGGTGCTGACTTTGTCTTTGAACTTCCAACTGTTTTTGCATGTGCAAGTGCTGAAACTTTTGCCCTTGGCTCTGTAGCACTCCTTGACTCTCTCGGTTTTGTCGATGAAATCTGTTTTGGCAGTGAAGAAGGAAATCTTGAAATACTTGAAAAGATTTCTTCTATATTAAATAGCAATGATTATATTAAAGAACTTGAAATATACTTGAAAAAAGGGATATCATTTCCTGTCGCACGAGAGGAATATCTAAAACAGCATATGCCCCAATATCGTGATATCCTCCCAACACTTTTAAAACAGCCAAACAACATATTAGGAATCGAGTATATAAAAGCACTAAAAAGAATAGGAAGTCATATCAAACCTGTTACAATAAAAAGGATTGACAATGGTTATCATTCGACAAGCCTTGATAGCACTCCCACTCTTTCAGACAACACCTGTAATTTAATTCCAAACAGAAATATGCAAAATACAAACAAAAATGTTTGCTGCAGTCCTGACTCTAAAAAAGAAATATATTTGTCTGATAAAGAAAATAACAAATTCAGTTCAGCATCTGCAATAAGAACATCATTTGAAAAGTTAAACTTTTTTTCAGATATAAATAAAAAAGAAGCAGCTTTAACTACTATCACTACGCATGTGCCTGAACCTGTCATAAATATTTTAAAAAATAATCTTACACGATTTCCTGCCGACAACCCCCTTTTCTCTGATATGCTGTATTTTAAGCTCTTATCATTAAAAAAAGAAGATATGCCGTTAGGAATTTATAGTGATATTTCTCCCGAATTATCCGACAGAATATATAATAATCTGCCACATTACAAAGGCTTTGACAACTTTGCAGACATCTTAAAGACAAAGCAATATACACACACACGCATCACAAGAGTGCTTACACATATTCTGCTTGATATAAAAAAAGAAGACATGGAGCTGTTTATAACTAAGCTTAATCCTAACAGAGATAAACCGCTTACAAAAAATTCACAGGCTGATGAGCATGATAAAAATATTACGGATTTTATGCCAACTTTAGCATATGCCAGACTTTTAGGAATGAACAAAAACAAAAGCGAACTTCTTCGCAATATAAAAAATATTCCTCTTATCACAAAAGTTGCTGATGCAGACAAAAGCTTTGAAAGATTTCTGTCACAATTCCAAACTGACAATGCGTTTTCCAAAAAGCCTGCACAAGCAAATAAAAGTAACGGCAATAACGCTGTATCTGTAACAGACAAACAGCACTTACAATACATGAAACAGCTTCAAAAAATGTTTAAATATGACCTGTTTGCAGCAGAGCTGTATCGTTTCTGCACTCACAAGCATGTTCCCGATGAATATCGCGCAGGAGTTTATATTTTGCATTGACTGAAGTAAATAAAGAAATACACACTGGAGGTAACGATAATGTTATTAAAAAATATGTCAGACTATTTTACAAAGAAAGAATTATTATTATGGATAGGTTCAATACTCACAATATTGATATCATTTATTCTTTTTAAAGGTGACAATACACTGTCACTTATAGCATCACTCATCGGTGTTACATCACTTATATTTTGTGCAAAAGGAAATCCGTTTGGACAATTTCTCATAATCATATTCAGTTTACTTTATGGAATTATTTCATTTTCATATGCATATTACGGCGAAATGATAACTTATCTTGGCATGACTGCACCAATAGCTTTGTTTTCAATGATCACATGGCTTAAAAATCCTTATGAAGGCAATAAATCAGAAGTCGAAGTGAAACATCTTAAGTTGAAGGATATTATACCTATGATAATCCTGACCGTTATTGTAACCTTTGTTTTTTATTTTATATTGGATTATTTTAATACGGCAAATCTTATTCCGAGTACATTTTCAGTCACAACAAGTTTTCTTGCAATTTATCTGACAACAAAAAGAAGCCCTTTTTATGCAGTTGCATATGCCGCAAACGACCTTGTGCTTATCGTACTTTGGAGCATTGCCGCAAAAACAAATATTACATATGTTTCTGTGGTCGTCTGCTTTGCAGTATTTTTGTTAAATGATATTTACGGATTCATAAACTGGCAAAAAATGCATAAACGACAGACAACAGGTGAAATATGCCAGTGATACATTTCACCTGTTGTTTAGCAGAATAATTATTAGTCAAGTGGATATTCACAATCCGCTTTGCTGCCTGATAGTGTTAAATTTGATGGTAACATCACTTTTTACACTCTTTTTAATCTTATGCTTTCGGTTTTAATGGGCCATAATATATTGCAAAAGGAATGTTAAATTCATAAATATCTTTGCAAATATACCATATCTATTAACTGTACACCGCCCTCATAGATTGGGTGATTATAATTATCGGTAAAGAAATTGGGAATCTTGTGAGAACGGATAAAGCCACATTTTTCATAAAATTTCTGTGCTCTGACATTCTCTTCCAATACACTTAAGTATACCTTGTGTAGCCCTAGCTCAGTAAATGCGTACTGTATGAGTTCTTCTGTTGCTTTCTTAGCAGCGCCCGTTCCCTGTGCACACTTTCTTGCAACTACCGCATATTCAGCCTTATCATTAACGTGGGATATATGCTTTAGGCTGATGGTTCCCAAATACTCATCCTCAGCATTCACAAATGCAAAATTCTGATTTTCCTCATCAAAACTGTTTTGGATAAATGACAGAACTGTTTCCAGTGTTGCCTGTGAAAAGGGACGTTGAAACCCCGCGGTGATCTCTTTGTCATGCATCCATTCCAACATAAAAGGAGCATCTTTTTCTTCTAATTTACGCAGCATGATTTTTCCTATTTTAAACCTTTCATAACCTGTAAATATTCCTCATAGTCTCTGATATACTCCTCAGGATTATAATGTTCACTGGCAAGGCATAATAACACTGAATCCTCTGAGAAGTCATACATATCTTTCCATACAAGTTTAGGTAAATAAATTCCAATATGAGGCCTGTCTAAATTAAAAATTTTTTCATTCCTGCCATCAGTCACTCTTACCTTTGAAGTGCCTGCTACATTGATAAGGACAAATTCTGTATCATAATTAGCATGTTTTCCACGTACTACATCTTTATCAGAACCATAAATATAAAATACTCTTTTAATATCAAATGGAATATCCTGATTTCCTTCTACTATGACAAGATGTCCCCTCTCATCACCTTTTTGTGGGAATTCTATTAATTTGCATTCATTTAACATCTTTCATTACTCCGTCTAAAAATTTAGTTGCTGTTACTTCTATCTGCCTTAATGCAAAGGATATCATACATATAAGCATGACATGAATAATTAGTCCCCAATAATTATATCCTGCCAAATCATATAATATTTTGTGAAAAAAAAATACTCCTTCCGTTAAATACAACTCATAAGACATCTTGCCTACTGATATCAGTACATTTCTTTTTAAATGAATTTTTCCACTCAAAGTATGAATCACTATAATTTCCAATATAATCAATACTGCTCCATTAAGCCACCATACCAAAGGAATGTCACACCCATTTAGTGAAACGATATAAAGCAATAGACAAATACAAACCAGTAAAATCTGCGCACCGCCGTCTTTTACCACATATTTATCCTTCAACTCTACAAATAATACTCCAAGATAGAAACAATACCCATAAATATCATTTTCCCGCACCCAAATAAATTTATTTTTAAAAATTACATATCCTCCAATAGATGCCATCGTAAATACAATCCATTGAATGCTCTTCTTAAGATTAAAGCGAAATGCAATCCAAAAAATAAAATACTGCATGAGGATAAAAGTTATAAACCAAAACGTCCCATCTATTGTGTTATTGGGATACAACCCTACTAGCGATAAAAGCGTAGATTTTATATACATATCTCCAATATTGTTACGATACTGCCAAAGTTTCATAAAAAATTCCATTGTAGAGATAATCAAAAATGGAATATATATCTTTCTAAATCTTTTTTTTCAATAATTTTTTATTCCATTTTGCTGATAAGAACACATAATTCCATAACCAGACAAGAATAAGAACATACCCACAGCAGCTTGGCAAAAACTGCCTGATAGCATTAATACGATATCCTTCGGTTTATATATCCACGCCCAAAAATGGTTCAATACAATAACTATAATAGATATTGCTTTTAATACATTTGATTCAGCTTTTGAAATCATTTATTTCTCCTTTATTCATACTATTTTTAAATGTATTCAACTTTTCTATTACGTAATCCTGTTCTTCCCATGTCATACCCGTATAAATAGGCAGACTCAGTACTTCATTCGCATATTGCTCTGTAATAGGATAGTCTCCCCTCTTATGCCCTAATCGCTCATAACATTCTGCCAGATGTGGCGGTACAGGATAATGAATTTGTGTCTGAATACCCTGTTCTTCCAGATATTTCTGCAGATTACTTCTATCCTTACACCGGATCACATATTGATGGAAGATACTATTGGCACCATTCCTGATTTCAGGCTTTACAATATATTCATTCGTAATTCCTTTCGTATACCGTTCGGCAAGTACTACTCTTTCCTGATTCAATTCTTTAATATGCTGCAATTTAACACGTAATAACGCCGCCTG
>ERZ831773.2584-NODE-2584-length-14168-cov-7.427620_pt1 | contig 14168 bp, 11 predicted proteins | sample MGYA00519696_ERZ831773 | MGnify/ENA primary metagenome ERZ831773 (study PRJEB31850, sample SAMEA3708720) | human gut metagenome | biome: human gut; feature: human-associated habitat; material: faeces | place: China | collected 2014 ...
GTAGCTGACTGACCTTATTCGGAGAAGTCAGGTTGCTGATATTATCCATAAGGAACTCGCTCAGACGTTGTAAAACCAAAGTATCCGGGAGAGTATATTTCTGTACCAAATCCCTTGTAACAATCGTTTCGTAGACCTCTTTGATATAGTTTGCTCTGTCTTTTTCGGTTGTATAAGCATAGGAACCTGCCAAACCACCCTTGACAGCGTACTCATCAAAGAGCTTATCTTTGTCACTAATATCATCATAATATTGGCAATATTCCTGGAAGCTGAAAGGAAACACATGAATTTCAATATAGCGTCCAGTAAACAGAGTTGCCAGATCTGTACTCAACAGGAAAGCATTAGAACCTGTTACATAGATGTCGTATTTTTCCTTAGAGTACAGGCTATTGATTGCCAGCTCAAACTTGGGACACATCTGAACCTCGTCTACAAACAGGTAGTTCGTTCTGCCTTCCTGATAATGTTCTTCCACATAGGCGTGTAAGGCATGGTATTCCTTGATTTCTTCATACGCCAAATCCATGAAGTCGATGAAGATAATATTGATGTTTTCAAAATTGCTTTTAAGATACGCAATATACGCCTGCATCAGTTTTGACTTACCAGATCGACGAATACCTGTAATGATCTTGATGTCAGGAGTACCCTTCAGTTCAATGATTCTATCGAGATATTTTGCTCTCGTGATTGTTTTCATATAGCCACCCACTTTCAAAAATTGAAGTTTTTTCATTTCTCGAAACTGCTTCGCTGTATTTATTATACTGTCTGCTAATAGTATATGCAAGATGTCGCTTTCAGAAACACAAAATTTTTTATTTTTTGAAATCGTAAACTATGTAAAGGCAACCCGAAGGCTGCCCCATGCATTAGCCCACAGTTATCATTGAACCATCGCTCCATGCGGGAACACCGCCCTTAATTTACTTGGACTTTCCACTCAGGTAACGGCTATCTGGTCCTATATCAGTGACGAACCTTATAAAACCTATGAATGAAATTCTACAAAACTTGAATTCTCCTGCCTCACATTGCACTTCAATCACTATAAACAAAAAGCAGCAAATGAAAATCATCTCTAATCTCCATCTGCTGCCCTATTATAGCGTTCCCTGCGGGAATCGAACTCTCAACTGCCCCTTAGGAGTTCAAGTCCCCACAGAAAATCTATGACTAGTTAGATTAATATAAGTCAAGGAAAGACTTGGCTTAACAGTGATAAGAAACTAATTCAAACTTATTACTGTTAGCCGATGGATTCAGGTGTGCCAAAGCATTGCAGGGCTGGAAGTATTCAGCTTCGGCAAAAGATATGTAAAACAGAAAAGCGCCCGTATCAGCATTTATGCTGGCACGGGTGCAAATCATTTAGGGCATGCTTTACACCCCCGTTTCTTTCATTATATCAGAAACGGGGATGATTTTGTGGTTTTTTGACAGGTTGAGGAAGGCTCCGGCTCTTTGGCACCGGAGCCTTCCTTGAGTCTTACTTCGCAAGTACAACGGAAATTTTGATCTCCTTTTCCGCCTCGCTCAGGTCGAACGCGCTGCCGTCCACGACGCTCACACGCAGCTCATACAGTGTGCCATCGGACAGGGTATCCACGGCAGCGCCTGTCTCATCCGTGATCGACCACAGCTCTTTGCCGACCTCCGCCAGCTTTCCGTCTGCACCGTAGGCATAGAGCTTCAGCTCAGCGGCGCTTCCGGAAAGATTGTTCATCCGGAACGAGACCATTGTGTTGGGATGAACATTTTCGACCGTCACAGTATTGCGCCAGCTCGCAACCGTACCTTCGCCGCCGGCCTGCTCAAACTGTTCCTGTGTCAGTACGTTCCGCGCGGCCTTATCGAGATCGACCTTGCGGTAGGGCATTTCGGGAAGATACACAAAGCGGTCCTGCAAGCACAGCAGCTCCAGATAGCCCGTCGGGCAGTAGAGCGCGTTGCCGCTGTTTCCGGCATACATACCGATAGCCATGTTATTGTAGCCATATTTGTTGGAGACGTCCATGGTGAATACCGTCTCGCCGGTGGCAAAGTCCAGAATGATGTACTGCCACATGCCGCTTTCCAGATCCTGCACATAGCCGTAGATATAGCCCGTCGCGGTGGAGAGCTTGAGAATCGATGTATCGCTCAGGTCATTTCGAGACCAGATGCTCTTCATCTCATAGCCGCTATCGGTTTTCACGGTGTCCACGCGCTCGACGCCGGGCGCAATCATGCAGTTGCCCTTCGTCAGCCAGTTCATGTCATAGATGTTGGCGTAGCTCTGGATGGAAGAGTCACTGTTGGGATCGGCAAGGCCTGCGCTGCCTGCGCCGAACCAGTTGCACACGATAGTGCTGACGGTGCCCTCACTGTCATCATAGACGATGGCAGAGTTTTCAACCGCCACCTGATAGCCCTCGGGCAGATCGTCCAGCACCGGCAGACTTGCAACGATCTTACCGGTCTTCATATCGAGCGCCAGTAGCTTGACGGGGTCTGCGTTGTCGGTGAACATCACAAGATCCGGCGTCAGCGACGGGGAGCAGCCGCCGCCCCAGGTAAGACCGCCGCCGGTGGTCTTGTCGTTTTCGCCGCTGACCTTAGCGCCGACGCTCTCATACGGTGTGCACCAGACAGCCTCGACACCGTTATTGGCACGCAGCAGATAGCAGTTCTGGTTTGTCAGGATGACCGCGCCGTCCTTGGAGGCGGCAATCCCGTTTTCCGCGCCCTCGCCGAGCGCCAGCCCGTAGACGAAGACGGCCTTCGAAAGGTCGGCCTGCTCTCCGTTTAGGATCGCCTCGATCGCCGAGTGGGCTATGTAGCCGAGCACCCCCTGCTGCTCACGCTCGGGATAGATGCGGAAGCCACCGGTTGCAAACCAGAGGTTTCCATCGTAGTCAAAAACCACGGACAGAAGATTCTGCGTCAGCTCCTTGCCGAGCGCAGCCTCGGCTGCCGCCTTGATGTCAATGTCCAGTACCTTTTCAAATTCAGGCAGGACGTTTCCTGCTTCATCGGTTGCCCGCAGCATCAGCACATGGTTGTTGCTGGTGGGGCAGACGATGCGGTTTTCCGAGTCAAGGAACGTGTAGGAGCTCTGGATGACGTAACCACCGCCGTCGTGCTGCTTCGGAGAGAAATAGCCCAGCGTCGTGGTTTCCTCCGCGTTCAGATCGCGGATGGCGATGCCGCCGAGCAGCGGAACGACTGCGTGGCCGTAGCTGTCAAAGTAAATGGCAGGCGAAGCGTTCGCGTTGGTTTTTTCATAGGAAACATTGATCTCCGGATAGATGCCAAGCGGCAGGACTTCATCCGTAGAGTCGGTATTGTAGCCGTCGTGGTGAATGTTGGCGTCGCTCTTTGCCATATAGGGGTTTTCGTCAACACGTTTGGCATTCATGGCCTTTACCGGCAGGGTAGCGCTTACCGCGGAGTCTGTATCTGATGCAGGCATGGCGAAAGACTGCTTCACACCGCAGGTCGCAAATGTCAGGCATAACACACCGGCCAGCATAAAGGTTGGTACAGAACATTGTAACTTTTTTCTTTTCATTGATATCCTCCATTTTTGTGCTTATTGTCCCGGTTTGGTTCGATGCCCGTTTATTCAATCCAGGCATTCAGTCCTCGCTGGAATGCTTCTTCGGAAACCGGTTTCATCAGGAAATAGTCGGCCCGCAGCCGGAAGGCATGAAGAGAGAAATCCAGGTCACTGCACCATATCATCCGGCATGCGGGGCATAAGAACCGAAGGTGCTCCGCCGCATTCAACCCTGCCACCCCGGAAAGTGCAATGACGGCATTGGTTAGATCAGCTTTCTGCGCCGTTTCAAAAAAACGTTCCTGGTCGTCATATTGCATGACCTGCGGAAACAGCCCCTTCGCTTCACAAAACCGGGTAATTTGCTCGGCGTAGCGCTGCCGCTCTGCTTCCTGTTCTGCCAACACTGCAATACGATACACAGATCTCACTCCTTCCTTCATCCGATTTAGCATCTTGCTTGCGCTCAGTATAAAAAGGCCATTCGGTTTTTTCAAGCGCCGTAGCACGAAAGGGGCGATTTTGGCACGAATTCCGACAGCGGTTCTTTGTCATCCTCGACACGCTGTGATATAATTATCTTGGAATTCAAGCACAAGGAGAGAACCCTGCATGAGAATTGCGATTGTGGATGATCTTGCTGCGGAACGTGCACTGCTGAAAGACCGGCTGGAGCAGCAGCTTCACCGGAGAAATGTGCAGGCGGATATTCTGGAATACGAAAGCGGCGAGACATTTCTGGAAGCGGCAAGGAAAGCGCCCTTTACTGCCGCATTTCTGGATATTTATATGGATGGCATGACGGGCATGGAGGCGGCAAAGAAGCTGCGGAAAACCAACACGGACTGCCTGCTGGTTTTTACCACGACCTCGACCGACCATGCGCTGGAGGGCTTTCAGGTACGGGCGCTGCACTATCTGGTCAAGCCCTTTACCGAAGCGGACATCGATGCGCTGACGGACGAGCTGCTTGCCCGCATACCGCAGCCGGACAAATATATGGAGCTAAAGGTGGAGGGAAGCGAGATCCATCTGCGCTATCAGGACATCGTCTACGCAGAACACTTCGCCCACTTGATCTACGTCCATACGACGGTTCAAAAGACGCTTGCCACACGCCAACCCTTCAAGACGTTCATCGCCCCACTAAAGGATGACACACGCTTTTTTGTGTGCGGGCGCGGCGTGATCGTGAATCTGGAACACGCGAAGGATCTGGAAGGCGTCGCCTTCCGCATGGCGGACGGAAGCCGCGTGTTTGTCAGTCAGGACCTTCTGAAAAGCGCCCGGCAGGCGCTTATGGAATTCCTGCTTCAAAGGGGGCGGATGGTATAATGGAACTGCTACGTCCAATTCTGGAGCTCGGCGTGGTGATTCCCGGCATGCTGCTTGCCTACTTCCCGGTAAAATCCAGCTTAAAGCAGCCGCTGTCAAAGCTTGTTTTGTGGCTTGCCCCGCTGCTTGCGCTGCTTTGTGCCGCCGGAGGCGTGATGTGCTATGCGCGCCGCATGCCAACTGCGCCGATGCTTGCAGGTCTAACCTTGCTTGCAGTCGTGATCTGCATAAAAACGCTCCGGATTTCGCTTTGGAAATCCGGAACGATTGCGTTGTCCGTCTGTGCGGTATTTGCCTGTATCAACAGCCTTTCAAGAGCGATCAACGCCGCTATGCTGGCCGGTTTGCCGCAGGCGCAGGCTGCGCCGTGGTTCTGCCTGCGATCTGCGATTTGCTATCATGCGATCTGCTGGCTGTTTGCCGCCATCGCCTATTATCCTGCGACGCACAGCGTGCGGAGAATGGTCGAGGATGAAAATTTTGCGCAGACCTGGTATGTGTTCTGGGTACTGCCGCTGGTGTTCATTGCGTTGAATCTGTTTATGATCCCCAAGTATGCGGACACACTCTATACCGGGCGTGTTTTGCAGGGGTATTTTGTGATCAGCATCGCACTTTTGTTTTTGATGCTTTTCTTCAACGCAATCTTCCTTCTGATGGCGATCAGCATCAACCGGAATGTGAGATTGCAGCAGGAGAACCAGCTGCTTTCCATGCAGCAGCAGCGCTACGAAAGCCTGAAAGCTGCCATTGAGGAAGCCCGGCAGGCGCGGCACGATCTGCGCCACCAGCTATGTCAGCTCGCTGCCCTTGCAGAAGAAGGGGATCTTGAAAAGATCAAAGCCTATCTTTCCGGCGCAGTTTCCAGAATTCCAAGTCTTGAAATGCATTTCTGCGAAAACCGGGCGGCAGACAGCGTGGTCGGGTATTACTGCGCGCTTGCCAAACGGGAGAATATCCCGTATTCCGTGCAGATTGATCTGCCAGAATGTCTTCCTGTAGACGAAATCAATCTGTGTCTGGTTCTCTCGAATCTGCTGGAAAATGCGCTGGAAGCCAGCCTGCGCACCGCGCCTGTCCGACGCAGGATCAAACTGACAGCCTATCTGCATGGCAACAGTCTGGCACTGATTCAGGTTGAAAACACCTATGACGGAGTCATCCGCGAAAAAGGTGGTGTCTTTCAGTCCTCCAAGCGAAAAGGAGACGGCGTCGGACTTCAGTCCGTCCGTCACATCGCAGAAAAATCCGGCGGGGTGAATACGGTTACCTATCAGGACGGCCTGTTCTGTGTAAAGGTCATGCTCTGCGGGTAATTACGCCCTGCCTTTCCAAAACGGCACGACCACAGATTTCAACATTCTCGCCTCCGGCAATCTCTGAACAAACTGTATCGCCGTTTTTGCAAAGATGTTTGACTTCACCGTGTCCCAAACTGCCAGTTTTACGATCTCCGCTGTGCCGCTTTCAAAATCAAACCGAATCTCACCCCATTCGCCGTCGTTGTCCACCAGATATTCGTAGACAGCGGCGGTGATCGTTTCGCCTGTTTTCCGACACTCCGTCTGCCGCAGAGAAATCGTGTGCAGCTCATAGTGAAAGCATCCCCCGCAATGTTCTCTATTCGCAAGATGATAGTTCTGCATGGAATGAAGAATTGAAAATAGCAGATGAATCAGCCAGAGCCTATTATGAGAATACAGTCTTTGAAGTTGTTTCTTTGGAATTGAAGAGCCAGACAGAAAATGAAATTTCTTTCTCCGTCTGTGTGAGCAAAGGCGGCATCGTGCAGGAGCCCGATCGAACGATCTTTTTAGAGTTCGTCAATGGCCATTGGGAAGTTGTCAATGAAGGCTACTGATATGATTGCCATATCCTGCGCGAGTATTGTAAAGTGCTGTAACGGATTTTCGAAGAGCAAGTTACCCCCCTATTGGACCGGTTTGAAGCCTATGACTGGTCTGTACTGGGGAGCCGCTTGAAAATAAAAGAAAAGGCGATAACTTTTCTGGAAGCGTCCAAAATAGGAGGACTTCATCGTAATAAGTATAGTAGGAGACACAAAAGAGTTTCATATATCGCATTTTGATGTATAAGTGAAGCAGTCCGAAATGATCAAGTAAAGATAGACGCTGCTATGAGCCATCATGCAAAACGGCTGGGAGAGGCGTTTACCTTCTCTCAGCCGTTCGTTTTGTTTGAAACCTCTTCTTTGCAGTGTTCCTTCTCATAGCGGATCTGCTGCAGCACTGCTCTGGCGGCAGCTGCAGCCATGCGCTGTTCCTCTTCACTAAAACTGGACAACTCCTGAAAAAGCTGTTCGGTATCCTGCGCCAGACCGCAATCGTAATTAAAAATATCATTAGGGGCGATGTCCAGCAGGCGAACCATCACAAACAGATTTTCAAAACGGGGGTTTCCCCTGCCATTCTCTATTTCCAGAATCGTTCGTGGCTGAACCCCGACCTTTTCTGCAAGATAGTCCTGTGTGATCCGCTTGCGCTTACGGGCTATGCGAACGACTTTGCCCAAGTTTAACTTTGCTTCCTGCATTATAACTCACCTCGGCATAATCTTATAATGCAGTATGATAAGCATGAATGCGTTAATTCAGCATACAAAGATATTCTATACTTCACTAATGGAAGGAGACTTTGTATGATACCTTCGTAGCATACGGATTGCAGTACCTTCTCCACAAATGGCGGATGAAGTTCTACCGCAAGACGTATGCTACGACATTCCTATATGAATTTTTGCAGCATATTGGCAGGATATTAAACGCATATTTTCCGGAGGACAAGCCAGCAGAGATATTCTTGACAGCCGTTCAGTGCGGGATGCCGCCAGAGAGAGTGTGCGTCGGCTTCTGTACGATTCTGATTTCAACCATGGATCATTGCGCTTCCGTAGTTGGGATAACTCCATATTTTCTCAAGGCACTTTCGCGGGTTATGATATCCGTGAAAGTGCCTTTTGCTTTGCCATATCAGGCAACCGACAGATTCGCTGCCGTTCTCCGCCTGCAGCGCTCATGGCAATCAAAAATCTATAACAGAAAGGAAAGCGCTATGAGTAAGTACGTTTTGAAGCTGTTGGAGAGCTATAACGAGCGTGAACGCAAGATTGCGGTGCTTCGGTATAATTTGGAGCACCCGACCACAGTCAGCCGTGCAGAACAGATTGAAGCCATGAATTTCAGACATGACGATAGTCTTGGGCATAGTGCGGGACATATTTCCAATAAGACCCTTTACATTGCGCTCAATTACGAAGAACAGGCGGAACGCATGAATGCAGAGTCGGCACACGAAATTGCAAAGGAACTGTTTGCCTTGGAATGTGAGCAGAGACGCCCGACATACTTTATTGGCCTATTGGATAAGCGGCAGGCGGAGGTGATTCGTCTGGTGTTTGTGGACGGAATTCCCACGAAGGAAGTGGCTGCCAGCTTTGGCTTGACCTACCGCACCATCGACCGGATCAAGCGTACTGCCATCGAAAATCTTGCGGAGATGTATGCCTATTCCGATCAGTTTCGCGTTTGATTTTTAAAAATGTCCTAAAAATGTCCGAGCCGATGTACTTGAAGTGTCATATGACACTATGGTATGATTAGGCTGATAAAAAGGAGATGCCCCCAGTGAATGGCGGCATCTCCTTTTGCAATTTGTACGGAATAGGCCACGCATAAAAGTGCGATCCGGATCTGGAATAATTTTGCTTCTGGTTGGGGAAAATGGCTGTATCAGGGAGGTGCAGATGATGGACGGTGGAGAGAACTTTGACGTCAGAAAAGCGGACAGAGCAGCGCTTTGTGATATTCGCAATGTTGTGATCGATACCACGCTGCCGTGCAAGGAACGCATCAAAAGCTATATCGACCAGATCGGCAACCCGTATTGCTATGTAGATGACGGCGTTGTGGTTGCGATCGGATATGCGGATACGCAGGTCAGCCTGCAAGACCGATTAAAGTCCTATGTGAGCAGTTTGGGATAAGGGACAGGAAAGTGATGGCAATTCTTCAGATCTGTTGACAAAGAACAGGATTTCCGTCATAATAGCATTGTCAATGAAGAACGGCGGAAACCGCCAAATAGGATAACAGCCAGAAACGACTTTCCTGAAGCTTTTGAAGGAGGTTTGTTTTATGGCTGATTTTTTGTGCCAAAATGAAGGAACGGTATATGAAGCCGTTGCATATTATCGACTTTCCAAATACGCCAAGAGCAATGACAGCGAGAGCATTGCCAATCAGCGTAAGCTAGTTCGGGAGTATTTATCCCGCCACCCTGAGATCCTTCTGGTGGATGAACAAGAGGATGACGGCTTTACCGGAACAAATTATGAGCGGCCCGGTTTTCAGGCAGTTATGCGGGCGATCAGGGAAAAGAGGGCCAACTGCGTCATTGTCAAAGACCTTTCCCGTCTGGGACGCGAGTATATCGAAACGGGCAAGTATTTGGAGCGGGTATTCCCGGCGATGGGCGTAAGATTCATTTCCATCAATGATGACGTTGACAGTGAGCGTGAGCGGGCCGGAGACGATATTATTATCCCGGTCAAGAATATCATGAACGAGGCGTATTGCCGTGAACTGTCCCGTAAGCTGCGCAGACAATTTGAGGTACAGCGGAGCAGGGGAGAATATGTCGGTTCCTTTGTGAGCTATGGGTACTTGAAAGATCCCCAAGACAAACACAAGCTGATCCCCGATGAATATGCTGCGGAAGTGGTTCGGGGGATTTTCCAACTGAAGATCAAGGGGTATAGTGCGCAGACGATCGCGGATCACCTGAATGAAAACGGGGTGCTGTCTCCATCGCAGTACAAAAAGCAGATGGGCAGCCGCTACAAAAGCGGGTTTCAAAATGGGAGCATAAGCGAATGGGGACCGATGACGATCCGTCGGATTTTAACCAATGAGATTTATATGGGGACGCTGATCCAGGGAAAGCGTGGAACACCAAATTATAAAATCAAGCAGATGCGGCTGCGCGATGAAAGCAAGTGGTCTGTGGTCCCCCATAATCATGAGCCAATCGTTGATGAGATGATGTTTGAATTGGTTCAGCGGATGCTGCAGCGTGATACCAGAAAGTCACCCGAGGAGGAAACGGTCCAGCCGCTCAGCGGGATCGTGTTTTGCGCGGATTGTATGCGGGCGATGTGCCGTCGCGTGGTGAAAAGAGGAGAGCACGCATTTTACTATTATGTGTGTTCCTCTAATAAGCGGACAAAGGAATGCAGCAGTCACAGCTTTTCTCAGAGCGCTCTGGAGCGGATCGTGTACCATGCCATTCAAAAGCAAATCGAAATAGTTGTTGAAATGGACAAGCTGCTTACTGAGACCGAACACGGGAATCTTATGGCGATAAAACTGAAAAGGCTGGACACGATGGTTGCGGAAAAGGAGAGGGAGATCGAAAATTATCAGGATTTTCGAATGAAGCTTCTGGAAGCATTCCATGAGAAACTGATCGATCGTGATGAATATGATGGGATGCGAAAAAAATACACGGGAATGATCGAGAAGACAAAGGCATCGCTTGAAAAAATCATGGAGGAGCGGGCCGGAGTTGCCGGTGAGCGTCCCGGAAACCGCACATGGGTCGAACAGTTCGCGCAATATCGAGTGGAAAAATCGTTGACAAGGGAAATGGCGGTTACACTTGTCGATAAGATATATGTCTATGAAGATAAACGGCTCAAAATCGAATTCAACTACCGGGATGAGATCGCATACGATCAGGAGCTTTTAAAGCAGTTGGAACAGGCGGTGGGCTGAGATGGCAAGAAAGAGCAGATATACGGATCCTGTGCAGGCGGATGTGCCGGAGCAGGCAGCCTATCAAGCCGCACAGTACGGCCGCCTTTCGGTGGAAGACGGCGATGATATCGAGCGCAATTCCATTGGGAATCAGAGAAAGATCACTGCGCATTATGCGATGGGCCGTGATGACATTGTAATTGTGGAGCACTATTTTGATAACGGCTACTCGGGTATGAATTATGACCGGCCGGATTTTCAGCGCATGATGGAGGATGTGGAACGGGGAAAGATCAACTGTATTATCGTGAAGGATATTTCCCGCTTTGGGAGAGAATTTGTGAGCACCAGCGAGTATGTAGAACGCATTTTGCCCAATATGGGTGTCCGCCTGATCTGCATCAATGATGGCTATGACAGCATCAGGGAAGAGGCAGACACCGACCTTCTGATGCTGCCGCTGAAAATGGTGATGAATGACAGTTATGTCAGAGACATCTCACGAAAGATCAGGAGCGGAATTTCGGCAAAAATGAACAGCGGAGAATTCCTGCCGGCCGCAGGCAGTATCCCATACGGCTATTTGAGGAATGTGAAAGAAAACACCTATGATATTGACTCAGAAGCCGCTGATGTTGTGAAACGCATTTTTACCATGCGGGCTGATGGGCGTGCTTTCAACGAAATAGCCCGAACGCTCAATGCGGACGGCGTGCCGAGTCCCGGGAGATTGCGCTATGTGCGCGGACTTACAAAATCCGAAAAGTATCGGGATGCGCTGTGGCTTCCCAAATCAATAAGAAAAATTGTGACCGATAGGGTGTATCTGGGATACCGGATCCACGGAAAAATCAAGCGGGATAAAATCGGACGGAATAAGACGCAAAGGCCGGAGGAAAGTTGGCAGATCATTGAAAATGCACATCCGGCCATTGTGGAACGGGAACTTTTTGAGAAGATTCAGCGCATCAATCAGGAGGAATTGGCAAAAAGAGAGCGCTATGGGGCGTGCAATGAGGTGACAGTGGATCACAGAAGTCTGTTTCGAGGAAAGGTTGTGTGCGGAGAATGCGGGCATCTGCTCACTGCGGCCAAGGGATGCGCCCGACCCGGAGCAAAAAGCGGGAGCAGAGTGTTTTTTGATTGCAGTACCTATAAGAAGTCAAATCATACCCAATGCAGCAGTCACTATATCCGACAGGAGACCCTGTTTCATGCGATTCAGCATACCCTCGATCAGCAGGTCAGGATCGCTGTTGATTTTGGGAAAATGCTTGCAGATGTACAGAAAATGCCGACAATCAAGGCCGCTAAGAGTGCACAGACAAAAAAGCAGATGAGTCTGCGCGTCAAACGGCAAAATATCGAAAACAAATTGGAGCAGCTTCTGCACGACCTGACGACCGGATTGATTACCAGGGATGAGTATGAGTATATAAAACGGCGCTACAATGAACAGTATGCGCAGATTCAGTCAGAAGAAATTGCACTTCAGGAAACTATGAAGGTAGCGGAAATGCAGCTTCGTAGTGCGGAGCAGTGGCTTGCGGAGGTGAAACGCTATCAGAAGATCCCTGTGATCGACCGCCCTATGATCGATCTGTTGATTCGAGAAATCAAGGTTTTTCAGGACAGGAGCGTGAAGATCGAACTGAATTATGCAGATCCGTGCCAGCCTCTATACGCTTATATGGACCTGTATACGGAGGAACGCCATGCCGTTTGAGATGCAAAAGGATATCATGTACTTCAGATTATCTGAGGAAGATGAGGAGGATAAGCGCGAGAGCAACAGTATTTCGTCACAAAGAGCCTGTGTGGAGCAATACCTGCACGATAGGCCGGAGTTAGGCAGCCACTTCGAAGAAATCGTAGATGACGGCTACTCCGGAACGAGCCTTGACCGTCCCGGGATGAGGCGTTTGCTGGCGATGATAAAAAGAGACCAGGTAAGAACGGTCATCGTTCGCGACTTATCACGTTTTGCAAGAAACTATCTGGAAGCCGGCTATTATCTTGAGATCGAGTTTCCGTCCAGAGGAGTACGCTTCATTTCTGTTAACGACGGCTTCGACAGCGAGGAACTGGGGGAAGACACCGGCGGACTCGATCTTGCGATCCGCAACCTTGTCAACCAAATGTACAGCCATGATATTTCCCGCAAGATCAAAAGCGTTGTGGACATGAAGAAATACAACGGCGAATATGCGTTTGGGGCGGTTCCCTATGGCTACAAAAAGGGGGAGCGGCATAATACCATTGTGATAGATGAGCCGGCGGCTGAGATCGTTCGCCGTATCTTTTCGCTGGCGACTTCGGGAAAGTCTGTTTCACAAATTGCGTTGACCTTGAATGAGGATCATGTGCAGACACCTTCCGTCTATCTGGCGGATGTGCGGGGGAGATACAAGACAAGAGCCTTTTGGACCTATGACTCGGTACGGAATATTCTCGGAAATCGCATTTACACCGGCGATACGGAGGTGTTCAAATCCCACGTGATGAGAGTAGGGAGCAAGAGAGTTCGCGTGATCCCGGAAGAGCTGCGGCAGGTCATTCCGGAAACGCATGATGCCATCATTTCCCGCTCGGACTACTATTTGGCGCATAAGGTGATCAAAGGCGTGGCACCGAGAAAGCCGACAAATGGCAGGAGAAATCCGCTGTCTTCCTATCTGGTGTGCGGCTGCTGCGGAAACCGGCTGGCAAAAGGGAAAGAGACCAACAAAACATGGCTTTGTTCCTCTGCAAGGTATACGAGAGATACCTCCTGCGAACAGGTGCGCATGGATGACCGGAAATTGCAGGAAGTCCTGCTGCGAGCCATTTGGACGCAATGCGAATTGTTTGATGCCAAAGTAAAAAGATTAGATGAACAGAAACGAAAGGCCGGAAAGGACAAAGTGTTTTTTCTACAGGAAATCGAACGCTGCCGGAAACTTATGGAACAGGCGGAACGTGAAAAGCTGAAGCTGTACGAACAGTATGCTGAAGGGGAATTGTCGAAAGAGATGTTTCTGTCGCAAAAAGAGGAAGTGAGCCTGAATCAAAATGACATTGCGCTACAAATCAGCCTTTTGCAGACGCGGCTGGAGGAACTGAAAAGCCTTGACGGCGCTGCGCAAAATGAAATACACTTGCTTAGAGAGCAGACGCAATATCGCGGAATAGCGGAGCTTACACCGGCGGTGATGAAGGAACTGATCCGGCAAATCGTGATTTTCCCTGAAAACAGGATGCGGATCGAGTGGAACTTTCGGGATGAGATCGCAGAGCAAAAAAGCACTGAAATTTCAATATCATCAGAAAGTGCCTGAATTTGACCTGCTTTGCGTGATTTCGATAATTTTTTGAGAAAGTTTAGTTGTCCCATATTGACATCAACCATGTCCGGCTCGCCCATTCTCCAGGACGGTCGGTTGGCCGGGGCTGTGACCCACGTCCTCATTGACGACCCCACCCGGGGCTATGGTATTTTTGCCGAAAACATGTGCCGGGCGGCGGGCTGACCGG
>ERZ831773.2589-NODE-2589-length-14139-cov-3.669128_pt1 | contig 14139 bp, 13 predicted proteins | sample MGYA00519696_ERZ831773 | MGnify/ENA primary metagenome ERZ831773 (study PRJEB31850, sample SAMEA3708720) | human gut metagenome | biome: human gut; feature: human-associated habitat; material: faeces | place: China | collected 2014 ...
AAAAGCTTTCTACTATTAAAGAACCGGCAATTATCCATTCTACAGCAGAAATTTTTCTCATTTTTTCCCAAAGCCACTTTAAAAGTAATACAGTTGGAATCACACCATAACTAAACCATATATTGAGAAAACTGCAATGGATCTCATTTTGTTGAGCGGCTTTCAGGAAACGATTAAAATTACCTTCTCCTGCTCCTAACAATAAATATCTAGGATACAATGCCACCCGGTCCATTCCCCGGTCGGAAAGCATGGTAGAATTGCCTCCATATAGTACTTTCCATATCTTTTCCTGTATTCTGGTAAGCATAGTATAATCCGTATTCTTAAGATTAAAATCCGGACCCGGGAAAATTTTTATCACTATTGCGATAGCTGCCAGTATAAGTACCACGCCCAACGTCATTTCTGTTTTTCTGGGAATGTTCCATTTACTCCTATATCTTACATAAAACCATATCGCCATTCCTACTGTATACAACATCAAACCTAAAAAAATGCCCGTGGATTTGGATATACTCATAAAAAACACACCCAGACAATAATAGATGGGGGCCGTACGGTCCCCATAATTGCATGCATACAAGCTGATTAATAAAATCATACAAAACAGATAAAATGCATACTGATTAGGATCATTAAAGGTACCCATATACCGGGTTGGTCCCCAATATTCTGTAAATACTCTTCCATAACCAAGCACCCATATAACTGCCTGCGTTAGAATATTGATCTTACATACCCCATTCAACTTTTTTAAAAAGTCTTTATCTGCCAATTCTAAGAAACACCATATGGCCGCCCCATTAAAAATCCAGTATAAGGTATATCGTTCATAATCCAGGCAGCGATCTTTAATAGTAAAAAACAGATTTATAATTACTACGCAGATCAGAAATGCAATTAAGAATTTTTCTCTTTTCAAGTCTGTCACCGAAGGCATTTTTCTCTTTCCGCGTACTATATCTAAAACAAGAAATATCACGCAAAAAGCCATACACAGATCAGCGATTCCAACACTGCCTGAACTTTTTATATAAAACTGTTTTAAAAATACAAATAATAAGAAAGCAGCCTGTGTCATTCCTCGTCCTCGCTCTGAGCTGTTCCAACGCTCATCAACATCCACATGATCGGCGCAACAATCGGCACGCATAAGTTAACAGTTGCCTGTACAGCATAGCATAACACTGCAAAGAAACAGCCTAACACATAAGGAGATTTTTCTTTTCTTCTGTTCATTTCTATGCAGGCGCAAATTAATATTCCCACATAAGAAAGCACTCCAATCGGTCCAATAGTTACAAAATACTGAAGATATTCATTATGTGCATTATCGTAAATTACAGTGGTTTTCGCAATGGTTTCATCATTATTCCACTGATGCGTCATAATACCAAACGTTTCCGGTCCATAACCAAAAACCTTTTCATTCCATGTAAATTCATTTTTATAATCATCCAGAGCCAGTCTCCAGACCATACCTCTTTGTGTTCCCCAGTCATCATCAAAATGAACATATCTCTGGACGCTTCCATACTTATCTGCATGTCCGCCTGCATTGGCATCATAAAGTACATATCCGACTGCCAATATAATAACTGCAGCCAATACAGTCCAGATATACACTGGAAGTTTTCCTAACTTATATATTCTTTCCTTTGCAGCTGCCTCTATTACATACAAAATAACTGTTAACAACCATAATCCCGCAACTGCAAACACCAGCAGACGAGAACGGATCACAACACTGAAAACACCTTCCAGTATCTCAACTCTGTTTCCCATATGATTATGGATCAGTCCGGCTATGTAGGTTATAGTTGCAAATGAAGATAACATAACAAAATATTTTTCTACACCTTTCCAGGTTCTAAATGCCCAGAAAGGCAGGAAACCAAACAGTGCAAGCAATGCCAGATATGCATTATCACTTCCACCTGTGATCAATGAATAAGACGCGATCAGATAGCAGATAAAATACCATATTTTTTCTTTCTTCGTTTCTGCATCAATAAATAATGCCCCGCAACAGCCAATCACTAAGGCTACATATGCATTATACGTATTAATATTCCCAAATGTAGATGTATAAACAGGCCAATCAGCAGCTACTAATTCATCCTTGAAATGAAAGAGATTTAATTTAAAATAGTCGGTAATTCCGAATATACACGCCAACATTCCTGCAACCAAAAACAAATTCAAATATCTTTTCTTTAATTTCAAAAATCTACTGATAAAAAGAAAAGTGATCACGTAAATAGCCAATAAAAACAGTCCCGTGTATCTTCCCTCATTTCCCCAAAATGATTCGTATAAATACTGTGACTGCAATGTAGATATAATGCATACGATCAGAAATATACTGGCAAAGCTATGAGATAAAGGCATTTTTTTAATAGAAAAGCTGCGAAACATTACCTTTACATTTTTCCCATCCTCATATCTGAAATCCTGAATAACATGAAAAACAAATATAATGAATGCTATAATGAGTACTGCTAACATTGTAATATAATAAAATTGATATTTTGCATTTAATATATCAAAATAAAAATCTCTTACATACAATGGAAAAATCAACAAAATAACCACTGCTGCAATTGCTGCCAGTTTTCCTAAAGCCTTTTCAAGTGACTGAAACCAGGCAGTTGTGTTTGTTTCTTTCATAAAGGATAGCCCTCACTTTTTCTTAATTTAATGCGTAATTTTGCATAAAGTATAACATTTCAAATAGTATAAATCAATGGTATCCCCTTCCACCTCGCAATACGGAAAAGTATTAAAAGGAGCAATTATTTTATTTCTTTCTTACCATACATCGCTTTTTGAAAAATGAAATCCCATAGCATAAAATCTCATCATAATCATCTTCGTATTCCTTAGCATACATTCGATCATTGATCTGTTGTAATGCAATATCACATTCATTTTCCAAATTATCCAGAACTTTCGTATATTTTGCTTCAAAAATAGCTACACGTGCATTGATAAAATCGTAAACGACCACATCACTCCGCCCTTCGCCATGTTCTTTATTAGAGTCCACCATATATCCGGCGCCTGTAAAGATACCTGCAAGAAAAGCATGGTAAAAATCCTCTTTATAATCATGGTAACTGATTGTACGCCGCAAAAGAGAATTCATTTCTTTTGTGATGCGCTCACTGTCACCATTCCAAACCGCATCAAACAAAGCATTTCTATTCCATTTTTTTGCACTGTCATCAAACCATTTAATAACGGTCGTTTCAAAAATTTCTTTTATTTCAGCGTTGGGGATGATTAGTGCCATTGTTCCTTCGAGCAATTCACCCTCATAATCATTTTCACGTAATTTAGTTAAATATCCAGTTAAATACAACATGCTCCAAAGATTGTCTTCAGAAGAATGTAAATAGTCGTACGTTAAATTTTCATCTATGCGTTGGATAATATATCCACCTGCCATCAGCACTTCCAATTTCTGTGTAATGGTACTGCCTGCATAGTCAATAAACGACCTGATAATTGCATTGTCACTGGTATTTTTCCAATAACTGACAGGTTTTGTTTTTGGATTGTGCTGAAGTTCAAAAAGATAGTTCATTACATCCCATGGGCAATAAATATCATAATCTCCAAAATGATAGCCATCGTACCATTTTTTTATATTTAGAGCATACTCCATTGCGTCTGCATCTTTAAGCATCTGATCAATCTCACTTTGTACAAAGCCAAAGTATTCATTTAACCGCGAATCTGTAATCGTATCAGAAACAAAGTTGTTCGTTCCTGTAAAAATGCTTTCCTTTGCAATTTTTAAACATCCTGTGATCACTGCAAAGCAAAGAGATGTATTGTCCTTTAATGCCAGCATTAAACCTTTCATAACATCAAGCATTTCTTTGTAATAGCCATGACTGCTTGCTTTAGCTACAGGAACATCGTATTCATCTATAAGAAGAACTGCCTTCTTTCCATAATATTGCTGCATTAATCTTGTTAAAAATAATAAGCTGCTTTTTATATCCTTTGCAGAAGCAACACCCTGTATTAATTGCCTGGCAAGCTCTTTATCGTATTCGCTTATTTTATCACTGTCTAGCAGATATAGATGTTCTTTGTACAATTCTGAAATGACCATTGTAAGCATGTCATAGGCTCCATTAAAGTTCAGTCCATCTACCTGTCGAAATGAAACAAAAATTGTTGGATACTGATTCATCCATTCGCTGCAAAGAGTTTGATGATCACAGATCTCCAATCCCTCAAATATTTCTTTACTGTTTTTTCTGATATCAAAGAAGTTCGCCAGCATACTCATGCCTAAGGTTTTACCAAAACGACGTGGACGAGTAATTAATGTTACTTCTGCTGTTCTTTTTAAAAGATCTTCAATCAAACCAGATTTATCAATATAGTAATATTCATTTTTTCGGATCTTTTCAAAATCTGAAACGCCAACAGGAATATTCAAATTCTTCATCGATGCAGTTCCCTTCTAATATTGTTATATAAGCCTGCTACCATTTAATAATAACATGAATTTTAAGGACGAACAAGAAATAAGCACCTATATATTATAGTCCGAATATGCGAAAACTGCAGGACCAAAATAATTATGATCCTGCAGTAAATATAAAACATCAAATATTTCAAATCAATTATTCAGCTGCTTCTTCGCTTTCACTTTCAGTTGCAGCGTCACCATCCCATACACCATTAGCATCTACATGGTAACCGTCTGGTGTGTTAGCATTTTTTAGCATCCAGCCATCTTCATTCAGGTAATACCACTTACCGTTGCTGTCCTGTCTCCAGGAATTGGTAAGGTAGGTTCCATCTTCCTGTTTGAACTTCCAGCCGGTATCTACTGGCTCCCAGCCCTTGTCTACGCCAGGTCCAAGATTTTTTTCTTCAGTAGTATTTTTTGTGGATGCATTTCCGTCCCAGGCACCATCAGCTCCTACATAATAACCATCTGGGGTAGTAGTATCTGCTTCCATAATAGCAGCCATATTAAAATAGTAGTATTTCTGTGTCGCAGGATCTTGAAGCCAGCCGTTTTGAGCATAGTATCCATTTTTTAGAATGTATCGCCAATTGTCACCGTCTTTAAACCAACCAGGCATATAAGAAGTTTTTTCACCATTTATATTTACATAATACCCATCCGGAGTAATTGTGTCGGTTAATTTTACACCATTTTCATCCATATAGTACTTCTTATCATCTAACTGCAGCCAGCCATTTGATACATAAGTGCCGTCAGGTTTCATATATTTAACGGTGCCATCTTCCAGGTCCTGCCAACCAGGAGTTATAGTGTCGGTGTAGGCGCCTGCATCGGAACCGTCTACATTAATCAGATATTTACGTACTTCAGATGGAAGAGTAGATGAGTCTATGTTGGAAGGAAGATGAACTACATTAACATAACGCTTATCAGTACTTAATGTTTTATAGTTTGTTTTCAAAACAATCTGCATTACTGGCTGACTATCCTGAGGCATAGAAGACCAGTTTTCAGGGATACCCCATTTCCCATCCACGTTTACCAGATCTGGAACCGTTCCCCAGGGACGTTGATAAGTCATAGGATCAAAAGTATAGGCATAATCATATCCACGGTTTAAAATCACGTTGCTTTCCTGAAGTGTATTTCCACCTACAAGAATAGCAAAATAATTACCGTTTCCACAATCAATAGGACGCCACTCAAATAAATAAGCACCGCAGTTTTCCATTGTGGTTGTTGTGGAAGTGGTGGATGTTGTTTCTGCAAAAATAGGTACAGAGCTGGTCGTTGCCAGCAATACAGCAAGTCCTACAGTTAATAAATGTTTTTTTAACATGGGATTACCTCCTTGGCAGTTTTTGATTATAAAAGAAAAGCGTTATAGCTAATATATAATTACATCAGCTATAACGCTTCCCCCTTAATTTTTAGTTATACTAGAGACTATGTATTTGATAATTAGTTCTCTACATATACATTGGTGATAACGCCCTTGCTATCGGTTACATAGTAGTAATCGTTACCATCTTTGTTCTTGCCCTTGCTGTCAATTACCTTACCAGAAGTATTTACAAGAACGTATTCATGCTTAACATCTTCATCAGACTGAGTAAAGCTGATCTTATAAGCTTCAGTCAGATCTTCAGCTTTCTTGTTGCTGTTGTTTCCGATGTTTACACGGGTATCAGCAGTAGTGTTTTCCAGCAGATTGGTTGCAACTACGTCATCCTGATCCATGAAGTCCTTAGCATCATCTAATTTGTCGTAGGTAACAACGGTCTTGCCATTAACAGTCTTGGTAGCCTTATCAACAACGATGTACTTGTCATCGGAGTCAGCCTTTAACAGCATACCGGACTGATACAGCTTGTCATCTTTCTCACCAGTTACACCAGCACCCTTCTTACCGCCAGACTTCTCGAAGTAGAAGCTTGTATTCTCACCATCATAGTTGATAGTGGTCTTTCCGGTTCTCATAGCACCGTCATCGCCGCCACCGAAGTAGTAGCACTTGTAACCGTTTGGCTCATAGAATTCAATTGCGTTGTCAAAGAAATCGTCTTCGTTATCGAATGGTCTGCTATCATCATCATCAGCCTTAACGTCAGCGAAGTCTTCATCGCCTTCTTTGATGAACTTAAGACCGGTTAACATACGGCCATCGTTACGGAATGCGTACTTCTTGCCTTTGATGGTCTTGAATTCACCTGCGTACAGGTTACCGGAACCATCTGCATAGTACCAGGACTCTTCGTCATCATCATATTTCTCTTTGTTCAGCATTTCAGCAGGAACAACCTTGAACCAGCCCTTGCTTACACGGGAACCGTCTTCTACGCTGTTGTAGTACTTCCATGCCTGAGTATACTTAGCATACTTGCCGTTGCCTTCCCAAGCTTCGGAGGTGCTTGCAGTAGAAGCTGCTTCCTGGGCTTCAGTATCAGAAGCCTTCTTCTCATCGTCTTCATCCAGAGACCACTCAGCTACCATTGCACCGTACTCATCGAATGCGTACTTCTTACCGTTGATAGTTTTATCTTTGGTTCTCTCACCGTTATCAGCATAGAGCTTCTTACCGTTGGACTTGAAGTAGAACCAACGAGTCTGATCATCATCATCATTGAATGTTGGAGCGGTGTACTTGTAATCATCATTAGTTGCTTCGTCGTAAGAAACGTCGATCAGTAACCAACCAGTAGTCATAGCACCGTCATCTTCACCACCGAAGTAGTAAACGCCATCTTTGAATGCGTCATCATCGGTATTGTCGATACGCTCAGCGTTATCGGAAGAAACCCAACCGTACAGCATCTTGCCTTCATCATCGAATGCGTACTTCTTACCATTTACAGTCTTTAAGGAAACGGTATCAGAGTCACCCTGCTTTAAAGCCTTGCCGTTAGCCTGGAAGTAGTACCAGTAATGCTCTGGCTCATCATCATCGCCAGCATCTTCGTTATCAATAGCTACCCACTGGTTAGCTGCCATAACACCGTTAACGTCAACATAGTAGTAGTTGTCGCCATCTTCGATCAGGGTATCTACTGCCATCTCGCCGTTGCTGTCTAAGTAATACCAGTTATTACCAGATTTTGCCCATTTGTCTGTTACTTTGTCACCGTTTCTATCATAGTATACCCATGTTCCATCTTCTTCTGCCCAGCCTGTAGCTGCGAAAGATGTCATGGATGCACCGATAGCAAGCAGTGCTGCTGTTGATAATACAGCAACTAATTTTGTCTGCTTCTTCATAATGAATGCACTCTCCTTTGATTTTTGAAATACTTTTTGAAATTCCTTATTGCATTACGAGTAGATTATACTTCTGATAAGGAAAATTATCAATAGTTTTTTTGCATTTTTTGCATTTTCTCCTTTTTCTGGAGAATATTGATAATTTGTCCCGGATGAATAACCTCTCCATCACAGTTCATAGTATATTATAATTTCCGAAAAAAAGCCATAACTTTTACCTGTGATTTTTCTTACGTAATTATTACAAAAGTACAGTTTTATGCTGTTTTTGTATTTATATCTGTACATGTAACGTGTTTTATCCTTAAAGGCTTCATCCTGGATCCGAACCTGTTTCTTCCTATTATAAATACGCATAACAAGAAAAAACACCCGATGCGCAACAGCGCCGGATGTTTTTTCCCGTATATAAAATACTCTCTTCCCCTAAAAAGACCCCAGGTAGAGGAGCTGCCTTATGATTAGTCGTTTGCTCCTTGGCCTGGGGTCTTTTTCCAATAGTATGTTGTACACTTTTATATTTATCTTTTTTACTTATCAGCTCATCGAGCCTCAACTAATATATACTATTTTTTCGAAATATGCAACCATATTATTGTACTTTTGGAAGTACTTACAAATATAAAAAGAATATAAGGTAAATGACATCACAAACAGCTATTTTGAAATAACTGTGTAAAAGAAAAAAAGAACCCACAGTCTGTTTTCACAGTACTGTGGGTTCTGAAAAGCGCTTATATCTAAATATAAGTCTGTACAGTAAGCTTTGATTACTTCAGGGTAACCTTTGCTCCTTCTGCCTCTAACTTTGCCTTGATATCGTTTGCTTCTTCCTTGGATGCGCCCTGCTTTAATACCTTTGGTGCGCCATCAACTACGTCCTTAGCTTCCTTCAGGCCTAAACCGGTAGCTTCACGAACAACCTTGATAACCTTAACCTTGTTTGGTCCAACTTCGGTCAGCTCAACGTCGAATTCGGTCTTCTCTTCAGCTGCTGCTGCGCCAGCACCTGCTGCTGCAACTACAACGCCTGCTGCTGCAGATACGCCAAACTCTTCCTCACATGCCTTTACTAAATCGTTCAGTTCTAATACGGATAATTCCTTGATAGCTTCGATAAACTCAGCGGTTGTTAACTTTGCCATTTTAATTTCCTCCTGTTTAAAATTATTTTTCGATAGGATCTGTGTTTCAGGCTGCTTTTTCCGGACTATGCGGATAAAAGAGCCACAAATTCATTTTGCAGATTAAGCCTCTGCTGCACCACCATTTTTCTCTGCGATCTGATTGAGTACGCGAGCCAGGTTGGTGATTGGGGACTGGATGCTTCCAAGCAGCTTTCCAAGAAGAACTTCTCTGGATGGAATGGTTGCGATAACCTGGGTTCCAGCCTGATCATAGTAGGTTCCTTCAACTACAGAAGCCTTCAGTTCCAGCTTAGGAGCGGTCTTAGCGAATTCAGCCAGAATTCTAGCTGGTGCTGTAGCATCATCCTTAGATACAGCTAATGCTGTAGGTCCTTCCAGATGTGGATCCAGAGCTGCGAACTCGGTTCCTTCTGCTGCACGCTTGATCAGAGTGTTCTTATATACCTTATAAGAAACTCCAGCTTCTCTTAACTGTTTACGCAGTTTTGTATCCTGCTCTACAGTCAGACCACGGTAATCAACAACAACTGCACCTACAGCGCCGTCCAGCATTGCCTTGATCTCGTCTACTACTGGCTGCTTTAATTCAACTTTTGCCATGAATGGTTTACCTCCTTATATTATTTCGTATTGAAAACCGTCATAGCAAGGAAACGATCTTATAAAAAACCTCCCTGCCGCAATGACAGAGAGGTATGCAAAATCTCATTAGAGCTTTGTATGTTCCTCGGCAGGCGTTTTAAGCTTACACCTTACGGTACCTGCTGTCTCAGGGCATTCAACACGCATAATAAAATAACATATCTGTGCATGAATGTCAAGAGATTTTTGCAACAAATTGTATTTTTTTAACTTTTTTCACCTCCAGCCATGGGCGGGAGAACACGAAAGCAAAAAGGCCACAGAGAACCAAAATTCTCTGCAGCCTTATTTTCTATTCAGGACACCTGATTAGTTTGCAAGCTTAGCTACGTTCAGCTTAACGCCTGGGCCCATGGTGGATGTAAGAGCTACGCTCTTGAAGTATGCGCCCTTAACGGTGCTTGGCTTAGCCTTTAAGATAGCGTCCATAAGCGTCTGGAAGTTGTCCGCTAACTGCTCCTCGGTGAAGGAAGCTTTTCCTACTGGCACGTGGATAATGTTTGTCTTGTCAAGTCTGTACTCGATCTTACCAGCTTTGATTTCCTTGATAGCCTTGGTTACGTCCATGGTTACGGTACCAGCCTTTGGGTTTGGCATTAAGCCCTTAGGTCCAAGTACACGACCCAGACGACCAACAACGCCCATCATGTCAGGAGTAGCAACAACAACGTCGAAATCCAGCCATCCTTCGTTCTGGATTCTTGGGATCAGTTCCTCAGCGCCTACGAAATCTGCGCCAGCTGCCTGTGCCTCGTCTGCCTTTGCACCCTTAGCGAATACTAAGATACGAACAGTCTTGCCTGTTCCGTGAGGAAGAACAACAGCTCCACGGATCTGCTGATCAGCGTGACGTCCGTCACATCCTGTTCTGATATGAAGTTCTACAGTCTCGTCAAATTTTGCAGAAGCGTTCTTCTTAACGATAGAGATTGCATCTGCTACGTCGTAAAGTGCAGCACGGTCTACGTTCTTCATAGCCTCTGCATATCTTTTTCCTGTTTTCATTATAAAATAACCTCCTAGTGGTATTGACGGGGGAATCTCCCTCCCACGTTCATATATACGGTATTAATTACTCTTCGATGGTAACGCCCATACTTCTTGCAGTACCAGCTACCATGCTCATAGCAGCCTCAAGGCTAGCAGCGTTTAAGTCTGGCATCTTGGTCTCTGCGATCTTCTGCAGGTCAGCCTTCTTTAATACAGCTACCTTAGTCTTGTTAGGAACACCTGAACCGCTCTTTAAACCGCAAGCCTTCTTGATCAGAACTGCTGCTGGCGGGGTCTTGGTGATGAAGCTGAAGCTTCTGTCCGCATATACGGTAATAACTACAGGGATGATCATATCTCCCTGGTCTGCTGTTCTAGCGTTGAACTCTTTGGTAAACTGTACGATGTTTACACCGTGCTGACCAAGAGCTGGTCCAACTGGTGGTGCTGGTGTAGCCTTGCCTGCTGGAATCTGTAATTTGATATATCCTGTTACTTTCTTTGCCATCTTAGGCACCTCCTAAAATTATGTGGTATTGTCGGGAATGTCCCTCCCACCAGCTTCTGCTGCGCAAAAGCTGATCCATTTTACATTTTCTTTACTTCTGCAAATCCCAGTTCGACCGGTGTTTCACGACCGAACATTTCTACATTGATAGTGATGGTCTGTTTACTTTCGTTGATCGCCTTAATAGCACCAACTGTATCTTTCCATGCACCGGAGATAACTGTTACCATATCTCCCAATGTAAAGTCGACTAAGACGTCTTCCTTCATAAATCCGAGGCTTGCCATTTCTTCTTCTGTCAGAGGAACTGGTTTAGAGCCCGGACCAACAAAGCCTGTAACGCCTCGGGTGTTGCGTACTACGTACCATGTGTCATCGTTCATGACCATGTTGATCAGCACATAACCCGGAAACATTTTCTTGTCGGCTTTTTTCTCCACGCCATTCTTCAGTTCTACAACAGGAAGCATGGGCACGGATACCTCAAGGATCTGATCCTGAAGGTTTCTGTTTTCAATTGTCTTCTCAATGTCGACCTTGACTTTGTTTTCATAACCTGAGTAGGTATGGACTACATACCAATGTGCTTCTGACATACAATCACCCTCGCCTTTGAAATTAAAGAATAAAGCTTAAACCGAATTTCATAATCATATCCAGTACACCGATCAGAGCGCCGATGAAAACGGACATGGCTACAACTGCAACAGTCTGTTTTGCTACAGTTTCCTTATCAGCAAAGACGATCTTCTTGTACTCTGTCTTCAGGCCTTTGAAAAAGCTAGGCTTTTTCTCCTTCTTAGCCGTCTTCTGGTCAGTCTTGGCCGCTTTTTCCGTGGTTTCTACAGTATTCACTGTATTTTCTTCCATAACTTCACGTCCTTTACTGATCAGGATTACTTTGTTTCCTTGTGTAACGTATGTCTCTTGCAGAATCTGCAGTACTTCTTAGTCTCCATGCGGTCAGGATGAGTTTTCTTATCCTTAGTCATGTTGTAGTTACGCTGCTTGCATTCTGTACATGCCAGTGTGATTTTTGTGCGCACGACTTCCACCTCCATTAAATTATCGTAATTCAATTTGCTTCTCGGTCTTAATTTTAAGCATAAAAAAAAGACCTATCTTCCATTCGCCCGTATACTATAACATAAAAATATTCCTGACGTCAAGAGGTATAAAAGGTCTTTTCTATAGTTTTTAATGATTTTTATCATTTTATACAAGATTTTTGTTATCGATTGGAGCTGGTGGCGATCACAAGAAGAAAAACCTGCTCTGCTCCGGCTTTTTTCAAAGCCCTTGAGCAGGCTTCTGCAGTACTTCCAGTTGTGTAAATATCATCAATAAGGAGAACTTTTTTCATTCTGTACGGCAGTTTTCTGCAGCTAAATGCCTGTTCCAGATTTTTAAGGCGCAGGGCAGGTCCTAAATCTTTCTGGGGTACCGTCTTTTTTGACCGGATCAGCAAACTGGAATTCATTGGAATTTCCAGATAATGGGACAGACGTTTTCCAAATTCTTCTGCCTGATTAAAGCCTCTTTTTCTTCTCTTTTTTCTATGGATCGGCACAGGAATGATGACATCTATTTTTAACTGTAACAAATCTCTGTATTTTCTTTTTTGAATCTCTTCCAGATAATATTTTGCAAATTTCCTTTCATTCTTATATTTGATCGCAGCCAAAGAATTCGTGACTGGTTTCTGATAAATACATAATCCCATTCCACGTTCAAAGTTTTTCGGGTGTTGTCTGCAGTCACTGCAGTATTCTTTTTCGTGATTTTTCATTGGTTTTCCGCAGGAATAGCAGGTCGGTTCTTTGATAAAGATCTGCTTTTTACTGCAAGATTTACAGATATGCTCTCCTTTGTCCAACAATTCTTTTGCACATAATGGACAAATTGGAGGAAATAGAAATGATAACATAAGATACCCCCTTTTTATTGAATTGTATTATTTTATTTAAATTGTATATTTTATCCAGTTGTATGTGTAAGAAAAAGCACCAGACATTAATGTGGTGCTCTTTCTTTATTTCCAAATTTAGTGTATTGTCCTAGCCATACAAGCTCTACACTACCCGTTGAACCATTTCTCTGTTTATCCACGATGATCTCTGCGATTCCTTTCTTCTCAGAATCTTCGTTATAGTATTCATCACGGTAAATAAACATTACAACGTCGGCATCCTGCTCGATCGATCCTGACTCACGAAGGTCAGATAACATTGGTTTGGCTGGTTTTCGCTCTTCTACTCTTCGACTTAACTGAGATAATGCGATCACTTGCCAGTGCTTTTAACGATCTGGAAATCTCAGAAATCTCTTGCTGTCTTGATTCGGAACGTTTTCCTCCTGACATCAGCTGCAGATAGTCAATAATGATCAGATCAAGTCCGTGTGTCTGTTTGTATCTTCGACACTTAGATCGCAACTCCGCAATTGTAATACCCGGTGTATCGTCAATGATCAATGGAGAACGTCCGATCGTTCCGGCACTTTCCATGATCTTCTCCCAGTCCGTTTCCTGAAGATCACCAGTACGGATGGACTGAGAATCAACCATCGCTTCCATCGCCATTATACGGGTTACAAGCTGTTCTTTCGACATCTCCAGACTAAAGATCGCTGTTGGAACGTGATCCCTGACTGCCGCTTTCTGTGCGATATTCAACACAAATGCTGTCTTACCCATAGCAGGACGTGCCGCCACGATGATCAGTTCTGATGGATGTAGTCCCGATAATTTGTAATCAAGATCTGTAAATCCTGTTGCAATACCTGTGACTCGCCCAGCAGAACTTGCCGCTTCTTCGATCGCATCCAGTGTATTTAACACAACTTTGTCAATTGGAACAAACTCTTCTCTTCCACTTGCCTGCTGAAGAAGTCCGAATACATTCTTCTCTGTGTGATCCAAGATCTCGGTCACATCATCTTTACCAAGATAACATTCTGTTGTGATATCTTCTGTAACTTTGATCAATTTACGAAGTGTTGCCTTTTCCCTGACGATCGTTGCGTATTGTTTGGCATTGGCTGACGTTGGAACAACTTCCAGAAGATCCCTGATAAATTCAAGACTCTTCATA
>ERZ831773.2600-NODE-2600-length-14067-cov-3.122181_pt1 | contig 14067 bp, 10 predicted proteins | sample MGYA00519696_ERZ831773 | MGnify/ENA primary metagenome ERZ831773 (study PRJEB31850, sample SAMEA3708720) | human gut metagenome | biome: human gut; feature: human-associated habitat; material: faeces | place: China | collected 2014 ...
TTAAGTACAGCTGCAAGAACGGTTCCAACTGCAATAAAGGAAGTCTTTCCATAATAATACTCAACGGTTGAAGGAATATTATAAGCCATCGCAAAAAATCCAGCACCAAGAATCGGCGTAACTGCCGGAATCGCATCTACATATTTCTGAGAACCCAGGATCCTTACCAACTCTGGTGCAATCAACATTGTTCCAGAACATACAACTGCTAGCAACACAATATATATTGTGCTTCGTTTTCTTACAATGTCATATCTCTTCTCTGCAAATTGCTCGTATGCCCATGGCTCATATACGGTACTAATAGAGTCTCCTGCTACTAAAATAATGGAATAGATCGTATACGCAAAGCTATACAAACCTGCCGCCATACTGCCAATGTAGTTTGTAATCATTACTCGGTCAAAGGATGACAATATAATCTGGCCAACGCCATGAGGAATAATCGGAAGACTAATTTTTAATGCAAACTTCCAATATTCTTTGTTTCTTTTTGGTCTCGCCTTTGAATACAGACTGTAAAGAATCCAAACAGCCAAGATAAACATCGGAATAACAGATCCGCAAATTCTTCCAAGATATTTCTGATCCTTAAACACTGTCAGCATTAATATTATTGACATTGCAACACTGCTTAATGCATTAAAATAGGACATCTTCATATAACTTTTTGAGTTATATTCAAGAACTAATCTCGACTGGTAAACGTACAGCAAACTTGAACACAAACACAATATAATCAGTAAGTTATACTCCACTCTTCCAATTGAAAGAAATTTGTTAATCACTGGAAGAAACAGATTTCCCATGATCAATGCGATACAGGAAATTATAAGCGGGAATATCGTGATTGATGAGGTAAAGCTATCAAGCCTTTCATCACCATACTTATACTTTGCATTTTTAATACTGCTGTGCAGCGCTAGTCCAATAAAAAGATATAACATTCCCTCATAAGACAAAAATGTATTATAAATACCATAGTCAGACACCGCCATCAGTCTGGAAAAAATGGGAACGGTAATAAATCCGAGGCCCTTCAGGAAATAATTACCTATTGTATAGCCAATTCCTGCTTTCAGCACCTTATTCTTTTTTAATTCTTTTGTTACTTTTTGAAACATATTTTCTCCTTTTTCTAGCTTTCTTACCTCCTTAAATAATTGCCTTCCTATACTATCATAAAAGAGTGCGATTGTATAGTTCTGAAATGCTCAACTAACTAACTTTTTGCAATACTTTTCTTTCAAAATCGACTCAAATTTATTTAAAAACCACTTCACACATACTGAGAATACAACTGAACCACATACCACTGCGACAGATGTGAAAATGTATGATAACAGTTCATTCTCAAATACATGAATCAAATGCAATTTTTCTAGTACACGATAAATTACCATATGGCACAGGTAAATCTCGAAGCTGATTCCTCCCAGAAACTTTGCGACCGGATTAATCAGGATTCCCTTCTTTTTACATCCAATCGTATAGGACAGCGCCACTACACAAAGACTTAAGACCATAATTGTACCGTTTCCCACAATACAATAAACAATGCAGCCTCCCAACAAGACCAGACCAACCACAATTTTATATTTTGCAGTAAACGCAGCAATCTCTTGACGATAAAGGAAAATCAGGCCACCAGCAATAAAGTAAATCGCGTCATAGACAATATTTCTTCTTCCAGCATCAAAGTAAGCACCACTCACATAATTAAACACAAGTGCTATGATCGCTACACCCCATGCCCTTTTCTTATTTCCAAGTAAAAAGCAGAAAAACGGAAACAGCATATAGAATACAAAAATCACTGCCAACGTCCAACTCACACCAATCACCGAAATATCTGCATTTGGCAAAAGCCCCTGACACAACGTCAAATTGGCAAATACCTCAATCAGTGACTCTTTGCTTGGGGAAACTGCAAAATCCAATAGACAAAGCAACGCAAAGTATGGCCAAATTTTGCTATATCTCTTTTTATAAAAATCCTCTATACTAATTTTTTGATCAATGATTTTCTGATAATAGCCACAGCACATACCAAAACCACTAATCACTAAGAAAAGGAGAACAAGATCTGGAAACGATGGTATCAGCTGTTCAAACACAAAGCCTTGCAATCCATATTCGCCATTTGCAAGAACATGCATAATTGCAATTCCAATAATAGCATATGCCTTCAATCCATCAATTCCTTCATATCTTTCCTTCTGCATGTAAACCTCCTGATTTTTATTTTTCTTTGCCCCATCAGAACTTCCCCCATTACTCAATGATGACCTCCTGCGACAACTGAAACCTATTTCCATTGATATCAGTAACGGTCGCTGTCACAACTACTGTTCCTACATCCCAAAAGCTCATTTCTGTCTCAGAATCTGTATATGATATGCCATCCTCCCAATATATTTTGGGTAACATATAACTACTTCCAACAATTCTAGCAATATAACCCTTATGGTCATTCTGCTCAATTTGATATGATACGTCATAAGTAGCTTGTTCTGGATCGGTCTGAATTGATGCCATATATCTTCCTTTTTTAATTTTCAATGAGCCATCTGCCTCACTCTGACCGCCAATCAATAGTGTTGCGGACTTTACATGTCCAACAGCGACTTCTGTAACCCGGATAAAACAAGTTGCAGTGCGTCTTGAAGATGTTGCTGTAATAGTAGCAGTTCCAATTTTCAAGGCTGTCGCATAGCCATTTTCATCAATTGACACAACATCTGGATCACTGCTCTCCCAAGTAACCTCTTTTCCCTCTACTGGATTTGCTGGTGTAAAGCTAACATTATATTGATACGTATCACCAGGAGCCATCGACAATCTTCCTTTTATAGAGATAATATCTATATGAGGTCTGTCATCTGCTGGCTGCCAATACTCAAACTCAATAATCCATTCATTTGAGTCCTTCTCAAAATTAAATGGTGTTGTCCAATGACCAATCGCGCCATATTCATATCCTTCATCTGAGACAAGGATTGGTTCAACATTTACGCCATCCGCGCTTTGATGGCCACAACCCCAGCACTTCCAGTAACCTTTATAGGCAATTTCATCTGAATTTGCCCAAAAAGTAGGTCTTTTATAAGTCCAGTTGTGACGATGCTGCAGCTTTCCACAGTTTGCGCAAACATAATAGGATGGAAACAGATAAAATATATGTGTATGGAACGACATATGACAGTCATAGTAATCATCATAATCAGTAATGTCCTTATAACACCAGTTACATGCATACCCATACTTCGTTTGGCTTAGTGTATAATTTTGCCAATCATGTTCTGTTTCCGTCTTGATCCAAAGACCAGAAGCATCTACATAGTAACTGCCAATCCACTTATCAGTTGCCATTGTTCCATCCACCTGTACATAATAATTGCCAATCCATTTATTGGTTGCCATCGCACCGGAATCTTCTAAATAATACCAAGCTCCACCAATCTCCTTCCAACCTGTTGCCATCGCACCATTTTCATCAAGCCAGTACCAGGCTCCACCAATTTCCTTCCAGCCTGTTGCCATGTAACCATTGTCATCAAACCAATACCAGGCTCCATTCACTTCCCTCCATTGGTTGACTGGATACGAATTATCATTATCCTGCCACCACCAGCCAACATAATCCTGTACCCAGCTAGCGGCATTTGCTGACTGCGCAGCCATCATTGTCGCCATTATTACTGCCAGAATTTGCCTTCCTTTTTTCTTTTGCATTTTCTTTCCTCCCTTTTCAATTTTTACGTCCTATTTTTGACAAGGTTATCATATCATACTTTGAGTTTCCTGTCATTGAATTTTATTTTTTATACACAATCCACTTGTTCTTGTTTATTTGCTTTTCTTTGTTTTCACTATACAAGTCGCCTCAAAAATGGATTTTTTTTGATTATAAACGTAATTGCATAGCCACAAATAAAAATTGCTCCACAATGCAAAAACGCATATAACATATTTGGTATTTTTCCTTGAAGCATATCTTCCATCCACTTTGTTAATCCTAATTCATCCTTTATAAATATGTGAAGCAAATAAATGCCAAATGTACATTGTCCTAGTGAACAAATCACTTTTTCCATTTTTAAGAAAAGATTTGTATGACTATTTATGTACTGCAATGTAACAAATAGAGCGATTCCGTTAACAAGAACAAACGTATTGTGAAATGTCTGCGCAGTGTTTGTTGACAAATTCACTTTAAATAATACTACAACTCATCAATATTTACCATAACAATATTTTCTTTTTCAATCTTGCAAAACCTGATCAAGATCAATGTTCGCTGCGACAATTTTGTTGCTTTCGATACCTGTGCAATACTGATAATTTTCCGTTAAATAGTTTACAATCTCTATCTCAGAGTCAATTGTTCCCATTTCAAACGGAATCCCTTCTTTCTTTAATTTACTTAACACCTCGTCTGTCAGCATTGCCGTATCGTATGTGAAGAAAAAGACCTTATTATTTTCCCTCTTTAAACTTAAAAGTTCTTCTATCTCTGAATCTCTTATCATTCGAGGCATTGTTGAAACTCTGGCTGTATCATCTGCTTCTACCACAGCTGAACATTCATCATACTTCGTACCCGCCCACGATAGTTTCAAATCATATTGTTTCGTCAATTCTACAGCCTGTTTAATTTCTTCTTTGCTCCCCGCTTTAATTTCAATATACAATTCCAGATTCAATTGCTGAGCAAGTTCCAACATTTCTTCTAATTTTAAAAGATGTGTTCCTTCGTATGATTTTCCCTTATATATACCAAAATCATATTGAATTGTGTCCTCATATGTCAGATCACTTATTCTGATCTCCTCTTCTAATTCCTGTCCACTCTGATCTCTGGCAATTCGATTGATATACTCATCATGAAAACATACGGGAACATGATCCTTCGTAAAACATAAATCACACAACACGATTGTAAAACCTTTTTCAGCTGCCAAGCAATACGCTTCTTTACTTTGCTCTGGTGGTGTCTTTTCATTGCTCGTATCATACCCAAGTCGACAAATACTCCTGATTTGTGAAAAATCCATAGTTTGAACAATACCATTATACTGATAGATCCAAACATTGCCATTCTTTTTCCATTCTCCATGCATTAACCAATATGGTGCTTCAAATCTTGGATTCCAGTTTCCATATTGTGACACAAAAAAACGATCCACATATTGATTTCGAACCATTTTCCCATCTTCGCCAATATAATAATACTGCTCGACCCATTCGTTTTGAAGTGGATTCCCACTTTCATCATAATAATACCAGTCAGAACCCTGCTGCTTCCACCCCGTCTCACTTTCTATTGTTTGGATTTCTTCATTATCTAAAAGACTATTTTTCTGTAACTCAATATTCTTAACAACAAACGTCCATAACACTCCTACAAGCACTATTATTGCTGACAGAAAACATCCCACTGTAACTTTTCGAATTTGCACCTTTCCCTCCAAATTTTTCATAAAAAAAGAAGAACCCTTCAATTTGAAATTACACTTTGCAACTCACGTAAACTGTAACAACTTGACTGGTTCTTCCGACACATGCTTATTTTGCTTCTTTGAAATTCATCGTTTGCTCCACACATCTCATAGAATGTTCTGCATCTGTAATACACTCAAGACTCGCTTCAAATGCTGTGTTTAGCAGCTTATTTGATAAGATTTCCTCCTATCAGATTGCATCCCCTTTGCTGGACGCACCCTGTCTCCACTGGCTCATTTATATACAACCCCTTTTTTCAGGATAATATTAGCATATTGAGCTGTTTCACCTGTTGCAATAACACAGTATGCATTTTTCGCTCTCTCATAATACGCAAAGCGTTCCATAAATTCAACTGGCGTGCCTGGTTCCTGCTCATTTAAAATTTCTTTATATTCATCCCAAATCACCGGAACTACTGGATCTCCCGGAACCACTTCCATCAAAATAAAACGATCTTTTTCATACGTATCAAGCGGAAAATTTGCATCTGCAAGAACAATCTCATCTCCATGTCCCATCTCACATAAAACCTTTAACATCTCCGGGCTAATTAACGGTGAAATTCCTTTTAACATATTTTTCTCCTCCTGCAAAACAGTCTGCATGCATAATGCATGCAGACCTTTCATTTACTTATTATTTATACAAACTGGCACTGCCATACAGATACACCACTGTCCTGGAACACATCATGTAAACGGTCCTGCAGCTGTTTGGCCGTAATACCCTTTTTCAATACAACCTGAAGGAAACCACCACCTCCTGCGCCACAGATCATCTTTGCATCAATAAGATCTTCTACTGCCTTAAAAATCATATCAATACAAACATTTGTACATCCACTGTCAAGGCGCTTGCTTAATTCCCAGTGTTCATTTAAAAGTCTTGCAAACGCATCGACATCACCTTTCTCCAGCTCAAAACGCATCAAAACTGCACTTCGCTGGATTTCATACAAAACTTCGACTGCATCTGGATTGCCGCCCACATATCGTCCTACTACATCGCGCAGCAAATTTCTGGCAAGACGACGCTGTCCAGAATAAATCAGACAGAAACGCTCATCAAGTTCTTTCATTGTCTGTTCACTCACAACACATGGCATACAGCTAATTTGCTGTCTAACTTCTGCATGAGATGTCACCATCTTAATTCCAGGTGCAAGACCGCCCACCTGATCCTGCCAGCCTCCTCCTGTCGACATAATCTGTTCCATACAAAGCACACGGTTATATAGTTCATCCTCTTCCAGTCTGCGTCCTGTAATTTCATATAATGCTTTCACACATGCACCGGCAAGGATAGAAGATGTTCCAAGACCAGAGCCACGAGGAATATTGATTACACGTGTAGATAAATATAATCCACTGCCCAACTGATTTGTAATCTCCTCAATTGAACGATTCTCACTATACGGAATCAGACCACATGCAATTAATGCTGCCTTATGAAGTGCAAATGGATCATATGGATTACTTGAATCCTGCAGCTGCTTAATATCAGTAAATTCCTGCTCTGCTCCACTGTCTGCACTAGCCAAAACAATTCTGTTTCCTTCAATGCGACGTGCAATTGCCTCAATTGGGTAATTTCCATCTAATAATACTGCTGCATTCAGAACAGTTCCGCCATGCTCCATGCAGTATGGCGGAGTATCACTCCAACCACCTCCCCAGTTTACACGAACTGGCAGACGAACAATTGACTCTTCCTTAGAAAGCTTCGTTTCCCTGCTGCACTCAAGTCCTGCGACAGCTGTATCCAAAACTGCTTTTCCAATCGTATCAAAACAATTGTCCATATATGTTTCTTTTACAAGTGACAGCATGTAATAAATACGAATCTTACGGCTAAACTGTTCAAGGTTACGACTATCCAAACGTTCTGCTTCTCTCAAAAGCAAACGTTCAACGCGTGGTGAAACATTTCCTCCGCAAGATATAAATGCCTGCTTTAAATCAACTTTATTGTCAATAGCTTCTAAAAGTGATTCCACACGGACCTTATCATCTAATTTATCCTGCCATGGAAGAATTGCTGTCACATCAGCCATATTAAAACTATCCTTTAATGAAACAAAAGAGTCTTTAATAGGAAAACCCTGCTCATATGCCTGCAGCGCAGCATCTACTGCTTCACGCATGGTGCGACAAATAGGATAAATTTTTGCTGTCCAAAGCGGCTCTGAAAGCTTCCTTCCAAACAGGCTGCATTCCTTTGGATTATCATTTACCCCATACATACGAGCAACAAACTGCTCCTCACCAAGCTTTAAACCATGAATCACGGCACCGTCTGGAATATTCTGTCCATCAAGCGTAACACCTGACACCACACAATTCGTTCCAATCACTGTTCCATGGTGAACATAGCTGTCCTCTACATAAGTGCCCTTTCCAATCTTTGCACGCTTGCTGATATAGCTGTTTCCAGATGCATAGCCACTGCGGATGCTTGTACTATTAGTATTTACAAAACTATTCCATCCAAGATATACAAACTGTTCCATTCCCTCTGTCATCAAATGGCGCAGCTCTTTTGTCGTTCCAAAATGGATAAATGCAGCCGGTGACATGCGAATCAGCTTCATATGAAATGTATGAAGCACCTCCCAAAGTTTCGTGCGGCACTCATGGAGTTCTGGCGTAAAATCACCTTCCGGTGTTTCCTTATAATACTGCTCCAGCGAGGACTGAGATGCCAGTGGATATAAAAAGTCTGCATAAAAAGACAGTCTTGTATTTTCATTTACATAAGCATCAAACTGCTCTGGCGTATCTACCAATTTATATAATGCCTTTAACAGATCTGTATCCATGATAACAGCACCTGTATCAATATCAACATTTCCGTTTTCATCGGCAGCCTGCAGCTCATGAAGCTGATCTACTGTTTTCTTATGTAAAAATCCACCTACGTTTCCTTGCTCATCAACACGGTATACACCATGATTTTTTCCAACCTCAGCAGGCTCCTTAATTGACAATGCCGCTGCTCCGCTTCCGTAAAAATCAATCTGAAGTGGATTAAACAACAAAAGAACATCACCTGAACATACAAGCATACCAGCACGAATACGCGCTGCAACTCCGCACATGGAAATCATAAACTCATCAAAAAGTGTAGATCTTCTGCCATTTGGAAGCAGGCGCGGAACAGGCGAGAACAGCTTGCCACATGCAGAATACTGAGGCACGCGCTTACTGTCTCCGCCAGAATGAATCACGAGAATACGCTTATCATCAAAACTTCCTGCATCCTGATGTATGTAACGCAGCACATTTAATGTAGCGCCGCCGCTTCCCACTCTTTTCCCATCTGGATCTGGAAGAACTGCATAATGAATAGACTTTGGCAGCATTCCATGATCAAGACGGTACTGAATCTGCATACGATACGACTGCGCCTGTGATTCATTTGACGCAGTCAAAATCACGTAATCCCAAAGCGGCATTTTTTGTTTTTCAAGCAATTCCATATATTGCCTAGTACAATCCTCATAAGACTGCTGAAGAAATAATGTTTTGTGTGACATGTTATCTTTTCCTTTCACCTTATATATTCCCTATTATATCGTACTTCTCTTTTAGCGTCCACTAGATTTCATACTTAATCTTATCATGAACATTAACATCTTTTCCCATCTGGACCTCAATTACTTTTAGCTCTGTCTCTGCAATAATAGTATGACGACAGCCTGCCTTCATTTCAATAACATCACCTGGCTTTACAGACCGTTCTTTTTCATTTAAAATTACACGGCCTGTTCCAGAAATAATGGTCCATACTTCATCGCGAAACTCATGGCTGTGATAATTCATTTTATGACCTGAATTTAAAGTCACCTTAATCGTAAGGCTCTCTTTCTCAACGTCCAAAACACGAAAACTTCCCCATGACTTCTCGGCAAACATAACTCTATGATCCAGCGTATTGACGAATGGCTTAATATAGCTCGACTGCTTTTTATCTGATACAAGAATGCCATCCGGACTGGCTGATACAACAACATCCTTTAATCCCATACAAAGCACTGGAAGATTAAGTTCATTTACGACATGAACATTCTGGCATGTCTCACTAAAAAGCGCCTGTCCAACATTACGGCTGTCCATTGCCTCTGTAAGAGTATTCCATGTTCCCAAATCCTTCCACATTCCAGAAAAACGCATTACTTCGATTTTTTCCTCATGCTCAACAACTGCATAATCAAAGCTGATTTTCTCTAATGTCTCATATTTATCAAACAAATCCTGATAATCAGTAAAATCAATCAGCTGATGTGCTCTTTCCAATACATAGCCAAGTCGAAGTGCAAACACACCGCCATTCCAAAGAGCTCCCTGTGTAATATAAGTTTGAGCAACTTCTTCTGTTGGTTTCTCCTTGAACATAGAAACTGAGCTGATATTTTCCAGCGACTTTGGAATAATATAACCATACTTTGCACTTGGATATGTAGGCTCAATTCCCATTAAAACAAGATTAGCCGAACTTTCTGCCGCACGCTTTTCAAGCGCATCAAGAGCTTCAAAATAATCACTATCTACATAAGGATCAACAGGACAAATTACAATAGCTTCATCTAACGGCAGATGCTTTTTATCCTTCAAATAAGCTGCCGCCAGTGCAATTGCTGGAAACGTATCTCTTCTGCAAGGTTCAACACTAATTCCAACATTTTCTCCCAGTTGATTATGAATTGCTGAAACCTGAGACTTTGATGTTGCAATTGTCACATTAGCATCAGGATCAATACTTCTAATCTGACGATACACTCTTTGCACCATCGATTCAAGTGTTCCATCCTCTTTATGAAAAATCTTAATAAACTGTTTTGATCTAATATCATTTGAAAGCGGCCATAAACGCTGTCCAGAACCACCAGATAACAATACAATATTCATTTTTCTACCCTTTCTTATATGCAAAAGGCCGCTGCCCAAGTTGGGTAACGGCCGCCTTTCATTTAATCATTATCGTTCAGCCCTCATCGGGTTATTTAAAAAGTCTTCATAGGACAGACGGATTCCTTCTTCAAGCTCTGTCTTGTATGTCCAGCCAAGATTCTTAGCCTTAGATACATCAAGCAGCTTTCTAGGAGTGCCATTTGGCTTTGTTGTATCCCAATTAATCTTTCCTGTATAGCCGATTACTTTTGCCACCAGCTCGGTCAGCTCTTTAATCGTCAGCTCTTTTCCAGTTCCGGCATTGACAGTCTCATCTCCGCTATAGTTATTCATTAAGAATACACATAAGTTTGCAAGATCATCTACATACAAAAATTCACGAAGCGGTGAACCATCTCCCCAACAAGTAACTTCCTCAAGGCCATTTACCTTTGCCTCATGGAAACGGCGAATAAGTGCTGGAAGCACATGGCTGTGAGTAGGATGATAATTATCATTAGGACCATAAAGATTTGTCGGCATCACGCTGATGTAATCAGTATGATACTGGCGATTTAAAAATTCGCAATACTTTAATCCAGAAATTTTAGCAAGCGCATATGCCTCATTTGTCTTTTCAAGTTCAGAGGTCAAAAGACAGCTTTCCTTCATAGGCTGTGGTGCCATACGCGGATAAATACAAGAAGAACCTAAAAATTCAAGCTTCTTGCAGCCATTCTTCCATGCAGAGTGAATCACATTCATCTCAAGAATCATGTTTTCATACATAAAATCAGCCAATGCATTCTGATTTGCCACAATACCGCCAACCTTTGCTGCTGCTAAAAATACGTATTCTGGCTTTTCCTCTGCAAAAAATGCCTCAACCGCATCCTGACGGCATAAATCCAACTCAGCATGTGTACGAGTCACAATATTCGTATATCCCTGGCGCTGTAATTCTCTAACAATCGCAGAACCTACCATTCCGCGATGACCTGCTACATATATTTTTGCATTCTTGTCCATCATAATCGTCACCTATTTCTCGCTCTTTCTAAATTACAGAGCAGCCTCCTTCATTGCTTTCTCCTGCTTTGCAAGCTGTCTGTCATGCTTTGCCATGATCTCAACTAACTGTGCATATGTTGTCTTCTGCGGATTCCAGCCAAGAACAGTCTTTGCCTTTGTCGGATCACCCCACAGATTATCAACATCAGTCGGACGGAACCATGCCGGGTTTACACATACAAGCATCTTTCCAGTCTGTGCATCATAGCCCTTTTCATCAAGACCAGTTCCCTCCCAACGGATCGTGATGCCATTTGCTGCAAATGCCTTTTCTGTAAAATCACGTACTGTATGCTGCTCACCTGTTGCAATGACAAAATCTTCTGGTGTCTCATGCTGCATAATCATCCACATGCACTCTACATAATCCTTTGCATAACCCCAGTCACGTAAAGAATCCATATTTCCAAGCTCCAAATGATCCTGCAGTCCCTCTGCAATACGGCCTGCTGCCAACGTAATCTTTCTTGTAACAAAGTTTTCACCACGTCTCTCAGACTCATGATTAAACAATATACCATTTACAGCAAACATGCCATATGCTTCACGGTATTCCTTTACAATCCAAAAACCATACTGCTTTGCAACTGCATATGGAGAATACGGATGAAATGGTGTTGTCTCCTTCTGCGGAACTTCCTCAACCTTTCCATAAAGCTCAGATGTGGATGCCTGATATACCTTTGTCTTCTTTGTCAGACCAAGTATACGGCATGCCTCTAAAATACGCAGAACTCCAAGTGCGTCTACATCTCCAGAATACTCAGGTACATCAAAGGATACCTGTACATGTGACTGCGCTGCCAAATTGTAGATCTCGTCCGGATTAACAAGACTGATAATGCGAATTAATGATGAGGAGTCTGACAGATCTCCGTCATGAAGTGTGATTTTTCCCATTAAATGATCAATACGTGCTGTATTTGAAATAGATGCACGGCGTGTAATTCCATGAACCTCATATCCCTTCTCCAGCAAAAACTCTGCCAGATAAGAACCGTCCTGTCCTGTAATTCCTGTAATCAATGCAACCTTTGCCATAGATATAACTCCTCTTTTGATTATTCTTGTTTTCAGTTTCCTCTTTATTTTATTCTTTTCAAAAGAAAAAAACAGAGCTTATCTTGCATTATTTTTGCACTATATTGGTTTTTACCATTACTGCCACTGCTTGCGGTATTTTTTGGGACTGATCCCCTCTGACTTTTTAAACATTCTGCTAAAATAGCCCGCTCCATCCATTCCAACAGCACATCCAACCTCATCTATCGTCATTTGTGTAAAACGAAGCAACTGTTTTGCCCTTGTAATACGCCTTGAAATCAGATAGCTGCTGATCGTCACTCCATACGTTTCCTTAAAAATTTTCAAAAGATAATACTTATTAATAAAAAATTGCGCCTCTAAATCATCTAATGTAATTTTCTCAACATAATGCTCGTCCATATAATTTTTTACAGAAACTAGCTCCATACGCTTCTTTGAAATTGCTGAATTATCAGGATTCCAAGATTCCTGCATAAGAAGCGTTAAAAGTGTACTCAAGCTTTCATTAATTCGCATATCACGTATATAATCAGATGATCCTGCAAGCTTATACAACTGCTTCAAAAGTTCTTCAAATACTTTACTATTCTCCGGGTGAAATATTGGCAATCCACCTCGTTCTTTATATTTTTCATAAATTGCCGTCATACTTGTTCCATAAAAATGGCACCATGCAAGTGACCATAAATTTTCTGATGTACTGTGGCTGTATGGTTTTTGACAATCAATAAAGACACAGTCTCCCTGTTTTAGCTTATATTGACGTCCTTCATACGTTAAGCTTCCTTCTCCATCCAAAACAAGGAAATATAAATATGATGTCAGCCCCGATCTGGTAGATGTATGTGGACTGCGTGCCTTCAGCGACCCTACTTCCTGCAAATTAAGAAGTGCACTGCGCGCAAATAAAGATGGGGTATATAAAATACGGTCAGACTGAACCGATGCTTCACTATTTAAAAATAATTCCTGCATAAAATTTCTACTCCGCCTATTTTTCTTTAACTTCATTTTCTAATACTGACAGTATACAAGACAAATTCAAGACATGCAAGCTAATCCTTCTTCAAAGGAAAACATATTTGCAAATTAATAAAATTGATGCTAATATAGCTGATATATACCTAACTTGATTGGGTTTATTAAAAAGGAGTCTCATCTTGAAGCAAAAACATTCTCATCGTCTTTGTTCTGTTATTGTTAGTATCATAGTTGTTCTTATTGTACTGATTGCTGTTTCGTTATTTTGGGTGAATAGCCGTCTATGTTTTGTCGATTACACACCATATAGCTATTCTGAATCTGGTGATACAATCAAAAATCCATATGTTGGCTTGTACTCGATTCGCGGCTATATGTTGGCAGAGGATGCCACTTTTTCACTGCCTGAGGCAAATGCTGCAATTGATTCAAACAGCTCTTCTTTTGAACTATCACTGATTGAAATCAATCTGAAAAATTATGGAAATTGTGATCTTTCTGATAATGCACTTAGCCAAATTGATTCTATTTTGTCTGCGTGTACTAAGACAGGCAGTCAGCTAATTTTGCG
>ERZ831773.2604-NODE-2604-length-14019-cov-3.106703_pt1 | contig 14019 bp, 10 predicted proteins | sample MGYA00519696_ERZ831773 | MGnify/ENA primary metagenome ERZ831773 (study PRJEB31850, sample SAMEA3708720) | human gut metagenome | biome: human gut; feature: human-associated habitat; material: faeces | place: China | collected 2014 ...
TGACCATGGAAGGCCGCTCAAACCTCAGGTGTTGCAACCACCACTAGAATCCGCCGGTCTTCTGCACGTTGCGGGGGGTGGTTATGGTTCATCCAGATGAGAACAGGAGCAAACCTATGAGCAAGATGAGTGACATGACGGAATACCATGCTTCAGCCTACCGTTTGCCGTCAGGCTTCGAACACTGCTCGAAATTGAAGCCGGTGGCTGAGGCAGCGACGGCGCTGGACCGGGTCAAGGCCGTGGTGGATGTGCTGTATTCGCCGGGCGGCTGCCCGTGGGACGGCAAGCAGACGAACAAGTCGCTGCTCAAGAATCTGCTCGAGGAAACCTACGAATACGTCGACGCGGTGGAGACTCACGACCGTGACAACATGCGCGAGGAACTGGGTGATGTGTTGCTGCAATCCGTGTTTCAGGCGCGGGTCTGCGAATCGGATACTGAGGACCCGTTCGGTATTGATGAGGTCGCCGATCGGTTGGTGAACAAGCTCATCACTCGGCATCCGCATGTGTTTGCGGCTGATGATGCCGGCAATTCCTCTGATTCTTCTGATGCTTTTGATGCTGACAGTAACGACGGGGGAGAAGCTGCCCAACCCGAATCCCCGGAAGCTGTGCTGGCTCTATGGGAAAAGATGAAACAGCAGGAAAAGCATCGTAAATCCGTGCTTGAGGGCATTTCCCGCGCTCAAGGTGCGTTGCCTCGCGCGGCCAAAGTCGTTTCTCGCATCTCCAAATCGCCGAATGCTGATAGATTGTTCGCGGCGTTTGATGAGCCGGCTGCGGCTGATGCTCAGCGAGATGATGTACATCCTCAAGCGGCGAACCAATCCGAATCAAGCGGCGACAATTCCGCTGAACGGGAGAAGGCCGATGCCTACGCCGATGAAATCCTCGCCGTCGTGCGCAAGGCCCGCGTTGACGGCATCGATATCGAGTCCGCACTGCGCAATCGCTTGCGTGACGTCGAAGAAAAAGTCGCCTTGATTGAATCAGAAATCAACAACGATTAAGTCCATACATGTTTTTTGATTACAGATCGTAAAACCTAGAGGGGCTGAGTTGCCAACGACTACCGGCAAGCTGGCGTCATTGCCATCCTATTCACGTCTTAGTGGCCCCTTCCTCCCCGGCCATACTACTCAGGCAAGGCCTGTTGTAGGCTCGGGTACGACGGGCTGTAGCGCCGAATAAGGATGAACGGGAACAGAACGAAGACGGACTGAGACGAACCGAAGCGGTACCAGAGGGGAGTGGCTCATGCAGGTGGCGTTGGAGAACAACATCGTTTTTGTGGTCATCGAGTATTTAGCAATCCTGTGTTGGGGATTATCGGGCGGACTTGCCGCCATTCGCAAGGGCTACGACATCTTCACCATCATGCTGTGCGGATGGCTTACCGCACTCGGCGGCGGTCTTGTGCGCGACGTGATGCTCGGTGCCCTGCCGCCGGTCGGCATCACCGACAAAGGCTATGTGCTCACCACGCTGTTTTCCGGCATTATCGTGGTGGTGGCCCATCCGGAGATCACCAAACTCAAATGGACGATGACTGTCATCGATGCTCTGGGCCTCGGACTATTCGCAGTCAGCGGCACCGCAAAAGCTCTGGCCTACGGTTCCTCAGGCATGACAGCCGTATTCCTTGGCATGTTCACAGCACTGGCCGGCGGCCTCATTCGTGACATCTTCATTGGCGACGTGCCAATGATTATTCGAGACAAACACCTCTATGCTGTGCCTTCGTTCATCGGCTGCATCCTGACCGTGCTGGTATGGCGCGGCGTAAGCTACGGCTGGTTCGACATGCGCTCGGAAATGCTGCTCGACGTGCTGATCGTCATCATCGTGGTGGCGCTGCGACTGCTCTCGGTAGGCTTCAACGTCACTCTGCCCGGAGCCGTCGAACGTCATCGCGTCTACCTGCCCAGCGAAAGCCGATATCTCAAGCGCCCGGTCATCCATCCGCACGCCGATACCGTCGATCCCGGCGATACCACCAAGGACGAAGAAGACAAGCCTCAGGATGGTTCAAGGCCGCCTCAGGGCTAACTGTCTTCAAAGAGGTACATCTGGCCTTCTGCAGAATGCTAACTGCTTTCAAAGAGGTACCTGAAGCACGAAACGCTGAGTATAAGTGTTGCAATGATGGCGTTTATAGTTGGTTTTTCCCGTATTCGGTACCTCTCTGAACGGAGATGTCATTTCGCAAGACCGCCAATGTACCTCTTTGAACGGAGATACAAAAAGTCCCGCAAGCCAGATGACTTGCGGGACTTTCTAAAACCTTAAGAGGCTTATGCTCACAGAGCGTTGATCGCAACAGCGAGGCCGGACTTGCGGTTGGCGGCCTGGTTCTTGTGGATCACGCCAGCGCCAGCAGCCTTGTCGAGCTTCTGGGCGGCAACCTTGTAGGCGGCCTCGGCGGCAGCCTTGTCACCGGCGGCGATGGCTTCGCGGGTGGCGCGGATGGCGGTCTTCAGGCCGGACTTCACAGCCACGTTGCGAAGGTGCGCCTTCTCATTGGTGAGCACGCGCTTCTTCTGCGACTTAATGTTTGCCACGTTTACTCCAAACGATGTGTGTTATAAGGACATACAAAAGTTAGAGGATAGCATGAGCCCCGGAAAAACCCGCGCAATGCCACGCCGAATACAGTCCCTCGGCTACACTAGGTGAAGTTTGAGTATATGCCAAGAGGAGGAATGCGTTGGTCGTCCAACACAATCAGCCGGGTTCCACGGATCAGTCGGTGATTCGCAACTTCTGTATCATCGCACACATCGACCACGGCAAGTCGACCGTGGCCGACCGCATCTTGCAGTTGAGCGGCATTGTGCCCGAGCGAGAGATGCGCGATCGCTTCCTCGACCGTATGGATATCGAGCAGGAGCGTGGCATCACCATCAAATCCCAGGCCGTGCGCGTGCCGTGGACCTTTGACGGCACCGAATACACGCTCGGTATGATCGACACCCCCGGCCACGTGGACTTCACCTATGAGGTGTCCCGCGCACTGGCCGCCTGCGAAGGCGCGGTGCTGCTCGTCGACGCCACCCAGGGCATCGAGGCGCAGACCCTGTCCAATCTGTATATGGCCATCGACCATGATCTGGCCATCATCCCCGTGCTCAACAAAATCGACCTGCCGTCCGCAGAACCGGACAAGCATGCCGAGGAGATCGCAGGTCTGATCGGCTGCGAGCCGAGCGACGTGCTGCGCGTCTCCGGCAAAACCGGCGAAGGCGTGGCCGACCTGCTCGACCAGATCGTCATGGACGTGCCCGCCCCGCACGGCGACCCCGATGCCCCCGCCCGCGCGCTGATCTTCGATTCCGTCTACGACTCCTACCGCGGCATCGTCACCTACATCCGTATGGAGGACGGCGAACTGCACGACCGCGAAAAGGTCCACATGATGGGCATTGGCATGACCCACGATCCCATTGAAATCGGCGTGATCAGCCCCGATATGACCCGCACCAAGGCGCTCGGTGCCGGCGAGGTCGGCTACATCATCACCGGTGCGAAAGATGTGAGTCAGTCCAAGGTGGGCGACACCCTGACTTCGGCCGTCCGCCCGGCTGCCGAGCCGTTGCCTGGCTATCGCGACCCGAAGCCGATGGTCTACGCCGGTTTGTTCCCGATCGACAACGCCCAGTTCCCCGAACTGCGTGATGCACTCGACAAGCTCAAGCTCAACGACGCCGCCCTGATCTACACGCCGGAAACCTCCGTGGCCCTAGGCTTCGGCTTCCGCTGCGGCTTCCTGGGTCTGCTGCACATGGAAATCGTCAACGAGCGACTCTCCCGCGAGTTCGGCCTCGACCTGATCCAGACCGCCCCGAACGTCACCTACGACGTGACCGCCGAGGACGGCAGCCAGCATCATGTGACCAACCCGAGCGAATTCCCGGACGGCAAGATCAAGAAGATTGTCGAGCCGATGGTTGCCGCCGACATCATCACGCCCAAGGAATTCATCGGTGCGGTGATGGATCTGTGCCAGGACCACCGTGGCATTATGGGCACGATGGAGTACATCTCCACCGATCGTGTCGAGATGCACTACCGCATTCCGCTGGCGGAAATCGTGTTCGACTTCTTCGACCAGCTCAAGTCCCGCACCAAGGGCTACGCTTCCCTTGATTACCATGAGGATGGCGAGCAGTCCGCCGATTTGGTCAAGGTGGACATCCTTATTCAGGGCGAGAAGGTCGATGCGTTCAGTGCCATCGTTCACCGCGATAAGGCGTATTCGTACGGTGTGATGATGACCAAGAAACTGCGTAGTCTGATTCCGCGTCAGCAGTTCGAGATTCCGATTCAGGCTGCGATTGGTTCGCGCATCATCGCACGTGAGAACATTCGTGCGTTACGCAAGGACGTGCTCGCCAAGTGCTACGGCGGCGACATCACCCGTAAGCGCAAGTTGCTCGAAAAGCAGAAGGCTGGCAAGAAGCGCATGAAGATGCTCGGCCATGTGGAGGTGCCGCAGGAGGCGTTCATCGCAGCCCTGTCCACCGGCGAGGACTCCAACGACCGCGACACCAAAGACAAGATCCGCGCCGCTCAGAAGACCGAGGGCTAGTGTTCGAGGTCTACATCCACGTCCCGTTCTGCTTGCGGCGCTGCGGTTACTGCGACTTCAACACCTACACGGCTACGGATCTTGGTGCGGGGGCCTCGCGCGGCAACTATGCCAATATGGTCATTCGGGAAATGAAATTGACCAAGCAGTGGCAGCTCGACCACGGCATCGAGGAGCCGCCGGTTTCCACCGTGTTCTTCGGCGGCGGCACCCCCACAATTCTCGCCGCCCGCGATCTGGTCGCCATGCTCGATGCCGTCCGCAAGATCTGGAGCATCGCGCCCGACGCGGAAATCACTACCGAAGCCAATCCGGACACGGTCAACGAGTATTACATCAATGAGCTCGCTGCCGGCGGCTTCACCCGTGTTTCCTTCGGCATGCAATCTGCCGTGCCGCACGTGCTCAAAACCCTCGACCGCACGCATACGCCGGCCAACGTGGCCGTAGGCGTCAATGCGGCGAACAAGGCTGGGCTGCGCTCCAGCGTGGATCTGATTTACGGCGCTCCGGGGGAGAGCCTTGACGATTGGCGCACCTCGGTCACGACCGCCATCGATCTTGGCGTAAACCACATCTCCGCCTACGCACTGACCGTGGAGCCGACCACGAAAATGGGCCGTCAGATTGCCGCCGGCACGTTGCCCAAACCCAATGACGATGACGAGGCAGCTAAATACGAGATCGCTGACGACCTGTTCGCCGCCGCCGGCCTCGAATGGTATGAGGTCTCCAACTGGGCCCGCCCCGGATACGAAAGCCAGCACAACCTCGGCTACTGGCGCAACGTCGATTGGGCCGGTCTAGGGCCAGGTGCCCACTCCCACTACAACGCGGTGACCGAGGCTGACCACCCCCAGTCGGCTTCGCTGACAGCCCCCGCTGGCGGGAGCAAGTCCGAAGCCATTGCCTCTGCCTCAGCTGATGGACAGGCCAACGCCGAACTAGGTATGATCAACGCGCATGGGAACAACTCCCAAGAAATTCATGCCCCCGCTGGCGGGGGTTGTCCGGCGGATGCCGGACTGGGGGTGGTTTCTGTCTCGCACGGTCTGCGCAGCTGGGACATCGCGCACCCGCGTTTGTGGGGCACGGCCATCAACGAGAACCGTGTGCCGTGGGCCGATAGCGAGACGATCACTCCCGAGGAAAACCTCGAAGAGCTCATCATGCTCGGGCTGCGCCTGCACGAGGGCCTTGACCTCGACCGCATCAACCGCGCCATCAACGATGCGGGTATGAGCAGCACGCCCCAGACTCTCCGTAATGTTTCCCTTGACCAACTCGCCCCAATGGTCAGCGAAGGCCTGATTACCGTATCCGATAATCATCGAGTGGTGCCCACTCGTCGTGGCCGGTTGCTCAATGACTCGGTAATCGAACAGTTCTTCGATTTCGTCGGTGTATGAGTCGGTGGTATGGTGCGCGGCAGTCGCCATTACCTGTTCGCTAGTTGTGGTTACACCGTCAGAGGGAGCTATTTTTGTTTTACCGGCGGGGGAGGGAACCGCGTAGGACTACGTCCGGGGCGCTTTGCACGTAGATCAGGCGGTTGGCAGTGCCGCCGGTGGCCTCCCCGTCATCGCGGTTGGACAGGATGCTGTCCACGGCGGCCTGGCCCATTTCGGCCAGCGGCAGATGCACGGTGGTCAGTGGCGGAAACACGTCGGCGGAGTAGGGGATGTCGCCGAAACCGGTGACGCCGATTTCCCGACCCGGCTCGATGCCGTTGGCGCGCAACGCGGTCATCGCACCGATGGCCATCACGTCGTTGAGCGCGATGATTGAATCGATGCCTTTGCCGTCGTACAGTGCGCCTTCGCCCGGCTTCAGCAGTCCGGATCGGGCCATTTGCATGACGGCCGCATAGCCGTCGGTACGGCTGAACTTACCATTCGCCACGGCTTTCGGATCCACGGTGATGCCTGCCTCGTCCAACACTTCCATCACGCCGGCCAGTCGTTCTTTGGAGGAGCGATGTGCGTCATCGCCCTTGAGAATCGCAGGGCGCGTATACCCGGAATCGACGATCAGCTTTGCGATGGCGCGCGCGCCGACATCGTTCGCCACGTCCACGGCCGGGAAGGGCAGGTTGCGGTTGAGCACGAACACGGCACGTCCGCCGGATGCTTCGTACTGGGTGAGTTCCGTCTGCAACGCCTGGCGTTCCGGCGCGTCGGTGTATTCACTTTCGGAGATGATGATGCCGCGCGGCCTGGTGGATACGGACTTACGCACCGCCTCCAACTCTTCGTGCGGGGTGGCTGCCACGCCGATGGTCACGGAAATGCCGCGTTCGGCCGCCGCCTTGACCACGCCTTGCGATACGGATGCGAAGTAGGGATCGGAGATATCGGAGACCAGCAGCACGATGTTCGGTGCGGTGCCTTTGGCCACTGCCTGAGCATAGGCGTTGGGACGATAGTTGAGCTTGGTGGCTGCTTCCATCACCTTGACATACGATTGGTTGCGTACCTTGCGGGTGCTGCCGTTGAGCACGCGGGATGCGGTGGCGATGGAGACTTGGGCTTCTTTGGCGACGTCCATCAATGTCGCTGGCGATTGCGCCTTATCGTTCTGTACAGCCACGATCGAATCGGTCCTTTTCTTCCCTGAAACGGAAAACATGTCTAAACGCTTACCGCAATGATATCGCAGTTTTGCTTGCAATAGTAGCATTGTGGATTGGAAAGCCTGAATTTTGAACAAAAATAATCACGCGAATTACGGAAAGCGCTTACCGTTCCGCGTGTCGTGCGGTATGCTCGAAGCATGACGCGATACTTATGTGCCCCTGACTCCTTCAAAGAGAGCCTGACCGCCATGGAGGCGGCCCGGGCGATGGCTCAGGGGATTGAGAATGCCGACCACGATGCCGAGGTCCGTTGCCTCCCCATGGCCGACGGCGGTGAAGGCACCGCACGTGCGCTTGTCGACGCCACTGGCGGATCGATGCACGCCGTGCCGGTCCACGACCCGCTCGGCCGACCTGTCGAAGGCCACTTCGGCCTGCTCGCCGACGGCACGACCGCCGTGGTCGAGACAGCCGAAGCCAGCGGCCTCGCACTGCTTGAAGCCAAAAAACGCAACCCGTTGATTGCCTCCTCCTACGGCACCGGCGAACTCATACTCGCCGTTGAGGAAGATGTACTCATTGGGGATGAACACATGGTCCAGCACCACCAGAGCCTCCTGACCGCCGAACTTGGCGTTGCCCACATCAATAGAGGCGCCCTCCTCGGTCTTGCGGGTGTCGCAGGACTGGCGGCCGTAGATCATGTACATACCCTCGGCGTCGGTGGGGCAGGCAAAGCTGACCGCCCAATCCTTATCCGCCTCACTCATGGAAATGGTGGGCATGAAGATGTGCCAGTGGGAGTTGATGGAGCCGGTCTGGTGGCACTTGGCGCCGCAGACCACAATGCCGTCGGGGTGGCGCTCCACCACATGAACGAACATATCGGGGTCGGCTTGATCGTGGGGGGCCTTGGAGCGGTCACCCTTGGGGTCGGTCATGGCGCCGTCCACGGTGAGGTCATTGTCCTGCACGTAGGTCAGGAACTTCTTGAAGTTTTCGTGATAGTGGGTGCCGTACTTCTCATCCACCTCGAACGTGGTGGAGAACACGGCGTTGAAGCTGTCCATGCCCACGCAGCGCTGGAAGCAGGAAGCGGTCTTCTGGCCCAGCAGGCGCTGCATTTTCACCTTGTTCATCAGGTCCTCGGTGGACTGATGCAGATGGGTGAAGCGGTTGATGGTGTGGCCGGTGAGGCTGGATTTCACGGTCATGAGATCGGCGTACTGGGGGTCCTGCGCCAGCGCGTAGGTCATAGCCACGCAGTTGATAGAGGGACGGATCATGGGGTGATCCACCCAGTTGTCGATCTTCTCGCCGAACATATAAACGCGGGTGTTCAGCTTCCGCAGGGAGTCAATATACTCCTGAGGTGTCATCAGTGCCATATTTTCTTATCCTCCTGAAAATTTTGGGGTTGAATGAAATGGTAGCTCCGGAGCCGTTTCGGATGGGGCAAGTCAGCCCGGAAACCGGAAAAATGTGCCTGTGGGACAGGCCATGCCCGCTCTGCGGGCAGAATCAGAGCGTCCCGCCGTACCGAGGCGCGGTGGGACGCCCGGAAATGCTTGAAAAAATATGCTTACGTATCCGCAAGGCCCATGCATTCCTCGCGGAAGATGCGCTCGTCCATGAGCTTGAGGTCATCGCTGATTTTGGGCATGAACTCCATCTGGTCAAGAATTTGCGTCTGGAGATCAATGCCGGGAGCGACCTCAATGAGCGTTACGCCCGCGGGCCGCAGCTCGAACACGGCGCGCTCGGTGATGTACAGAACGGGCTGGTGGACCCGGTTGGCGTAGTCACCGGAGAAGGTGACCTGCTCCACCTGCCGGACGAACTTTTTTCTTGTGCCTTCTTGCTCAATGACCAGCCGCCCATCCCGGCACCGGGTTTCAAGCCCCATGACGGTGAACGTGCCGCAGTAAACAACCTTTTTGGCGTTTTGGGTGATGTCGATAAAGCCGCCGGCTCCGGCAAGGCGGGTGCCGAATTTGGAAACGTTCACATCGCCGTTGGGCGCGGTCTCGGCAAGACCGAGGAACGCCGCGTCCAGACCGCCGCCCTGATAGAAGTCAAACTGGACATTCTGATCCAGAATGGCCATGGAATTGGCCGCACCGCCGAACTGAGCGTCGCCGCAGGGAATACCGGCGATGTGGCCGGATTCAACGGTCAGGGTCATTCGGTCGGTGATGCCCTCCTCGGCGCAGACACCCGCGATTTTTTCGGGTGCGCCGGTGCCGAGGTTCACGATGGCGTCCCGGGGCAGCTCCATGGCGGCCCGGCGGGCAATGACCTTTTTGGCATCCATGGGGAGCGGGGGGATATGGTCCGTTGGAATACGGAACTCCCCGGCCAAAGCTCCGTCATAGGGCATACCGAGGCACTGGCTGTTATCCTCGGGAGCGCCCACCACAACGGCGTCCACGTAGATGCCGGGAATCTTCACCAGCCGGGGGTCCAGTGTGCCGCCCTGCACAACCTTTTCCACCTGCACGATGACGATGCCGCCGGAGTTCTTGGCGGCCTGACACTGGGCGGTAATGTCCAGAGAACCGATCTCGCGGTGGACGGTGCAGTTGCCGTATTCATCAGCATAGGAGGCACGGACGAGGCATACATTGATGGGAATGGGCTTATAGAGCAGGCGCTCCTGCCCGTCAATGTTCACCAGCTTGACAAGGTCCTCATGGGTGCGGGCGTTCAGCTTGCCGCCTCCGAGCCGGGGGTCCACAAACGTGTTCAGGCCCACATGGGTGATGGTGCCGATGCTGTGGGCGGCGATGTCCCGGTACATGTGGGTGATGACACCCTGAGGCAGATTATAAGCCTCCAGCTTGTTAGCCAGCGCCAGCTCACCCAGCTTGGCGGTGCGGCCCCAGTGGCCGCCCACCACGCGCCGGCACATCCCCTCGTGGCCGAAGCGGTCGCCGCCGGTGCCGTTCCGAAGCCCCTGACCGGCTGCAAAAAACAGCGTCAGGTCCCGGGGATGGCCCGTTTCAAGAAAGCGCTTTTCCAGCGCCTTTGTCAGCGCCTCGGGGCAGGCGCAGCTCACGAAGCCGCCGGTGGAAACGGTATCTCCGTCCTTGACCATCAGGGCTGCTTCCCCGGCGGTGATAATACGTACCTTTTTAATAGCCCGAAGCCTCTTTTCCGGATATTTGAAAAGCTGCCGCTGCGCACAGGCGCTTACTTATTCTGGAAGTGCTTTTCCTTGCGCTTTTCCAGAAATGCGCTCATGCCTTCCTTTTGGTCGGCAGTGGCGAAGCACATGGCGAACAGCTCGTTTTCCAGAGCGATGCCATCATCAATGTCCATCTGCATACCGCGGTCAATGCAGGCCTTGGCATACTTCACGGCGATGGGAGCGTTGGCGGTGAAGGACTTTGCCATGGCAACAGCGCCGTTCAGCAGCTCCTCGGGGGCGTACACGGCGTTGACCAGACCGATTTCCTTAGCCTGCTGTGCGTCGATCATCTTGCCGGAGAAAATGAGCTCCTTGGCCTTGGCGATGCCCACGCGGCGGGGGAGACGCTGGGTGCCGGAGAAGCCGGGGGTGATGCCGAGGCCAACCTCGGGCTGGCCGAACTTGGCACCGCCCTTGCCCTCGGCATTAGGACCGGCGGCAAGAATGATGTCGCAGCTCATAGCCAGCTCACAGCCGCCGCCCAGAGCGAAGCCGTTGACAGCGGCGATGGTGGGAATTTCCAGCTTCTCGATGCGGCGGAACAGAGCGCTGCCGCGCTGGCCCCACTTGCGGCCTGCGGCCACATCCATAACATACTGCTCACCGATGTCGGCGCCGGCCACGAAGGAACGGCCCTCGCCGGTGATGATGAGCGCGCCCAGCTCGGCGTCCTTCTCCACCTCGGAGATGGCCTGCTCCAAATCGCTGACAACAGCGGAGTTCAGCGCATTCAGCGCCTCGGGGCGGTTGATGGTCAGAATCCCAATGTTGTCCTGCTTTTCGTAACGAATCGTCTGATACATGGAAAATTCCTCCTTATTCAATATCCGGAGACGCCGGACTGGGGCAGCCCGACGCTCCCGCATGGTCATACGCCGAAATATTTAGCAAATTATATGCCAACTTTAGCAAGCTGTTTTGGACAAAATGGAGCGAAAAATTCCATGTAATTTGTGAGAGCTGACGGGAGGGACCTTCGGGATTTCGCTCGCATTTCCTTTACTTGCCACAAAAATCGACGCGGTATTCATTTTTGAATAGACAAGTGAACCCATGGAAATCCTATCCTTTTGGCAGAACTGCAAAAAGATAGCCGCAATTTTTTGACAAAATCCACCTTTGAATTTTTGAAAAGGGCCTTTCTATTCAAAAATGAATATGCTATAATCACAAATGAATAGATATCGGCTTCAGGAGGTAGGCTTCATGACCAATTCCCCGGAATTGCCCCAACTGTTTGAGGATGACATCAATCTCAACGGCCTGTTTGATATTTTAAACCCGGAAAACAATCTGGTCCTTGCGGATGACATGATGCTCTCCGACGCGGAGGGCGTCATTCTCTGGGTCAGCGAGAATTATGAAAAGAACTTCGGCTTCGCCCATGGCTCCATTGTGGGAAAATCCGCCTTTGACCTGGAGCAGGACGGCACGTTTAATCCCTGTATTACAGCGGAGGTGCTGCGGCAGAAAAAGAAGATCACCACAACCCAGACCATCAACCGTGTTCACAAAAATGTGATGACTGTGGGCATCCCGCTGTTTGACAAGGCGGGGGCGCTGAAATACGCCGTGTGCTTCAACACGGTGTCCATGGAGCAGATCAACGTTATCCAGCAGAATTACCGCAATCTGCAAAATTCCTTGCAGCAGTACACGCAGGAGATCGCGGAGCTGCGTATTCGGGCTACCTCCACCTCCATCGTGGTGAAAAGCGCCGCCATGCAGCGGCTGTGGACACTAATTCAAAACACGGCCAACACAAAGGCCAACATTCTCATCACCGGCGAGACCGGCGTGGGTAAGAGCGCCATCGCCAAGGCCATCCACAATATGAGCAGCCGGGCCAACGGCCCCTTTATCGAGGTCAACTGCGCCGTGCTCCATGAAAACCTCATCGAGTCTGAGCTGTTCGGCTATGAAAAGGGCGCGTTCACCGGCGCGGCCTCCGGCGGCAAGATCGGCAAAATCGAGCTGGCTAACCACGGCACGCTGTTTTTGGACGAGATCGGTGAGCTGCCGCACCATATCCAGTCCAAGCTTTTGCAGCTCATTCAGGAAAAGACCATCGAGCGGCTGTCCGGCACCCGGCGCATTGAGCTGGATTTCCGACTGCTGGTAGCCACGAACCGCAATCTGGAGGAGGAGGTGCAGCGGGGCCTGTTCCGCTCCGACCTCTTTTACCGGCTGAATGTCATCCGTATTCACATCCCGCCCCTGCGGCAGCGGCCGGAGGACATCCTGCCGCTGGCTCATCAGTTTTTGGAGCGCTTTTGCGGGGAGTACGGCAAGCAGTTGGCCCTCAGTCCCCGGTTCGTGGCGTTTTTGGAGCAGTACCCGTGGCCGGGCAATGTCCGTCAGTTGGAAAACCTGATGGAGCGGCTGGTCATCACCGCACAGGACCCCATTCTGGATGTTACGGCCCTTCCGGTGGAATTCACCGGCGGTGATACGCCCCTCCCGGCTCCCACCGGCACGCTGGCGGAGCGGATGGACGCCTTTGAGGGGCAGATCATTCGGGACTCCTACCGCCGCTGCGGCACCACCGTGGCTGTGGCCAAGGAGCTGGGAATCTCACAGGCCACCGCGGCCCGCAAAATCGCAAAATACGTGAAAACGCCGTAAAATCGGAAAACCAACGGCTGAAAGGAGCGCATCATGAGCCTGCTGTCCTTAAAAACAGAATTACGGCAGGAGCTGAAGCTGACGCCCCAGCTTTTGCAGTCCATGGAGGTCCTGCAGATGAACTCGCAGGAGCTTCTGGACTATCTGGGGCGGCTGTCGGAGGAAAATCCAACGCTGGAGCTGTCCGATTCCGCCGACCTCCGCTCCGCCTATGAGAGCCTGCGGCAGCGGGCAAGCTGGCTGGACGCCGGGACGTTTGGAAGCTCCTTTGCCCATGAGGAGGATGGGCCGCCGGAGCCGGGAGCCGTGGACCGGGCGCTGGAGAGCCTCAGCGCGTTCCTCTGCGACCAGTTGGAGCGTAAGCGGCTGCCAAAGCCCATGCTGGCCCTGTGCAAATATATGGCGGAGCTGGTGGATGAGGACGGTTATCTGGCGCAGGAAGATCTGGACGGTCTGACGGAGCTGAAGATACCGGCAGATATGGTGGAGCAGGCGCTGGATACGCTGCAATCGCTGGAGCCTGCCGGTGTAGGCGCCCGGGACCTATCGGAGTGTCTGGTGCTTCAGCTCAGCCGCCAGAAGCAGCCCGTTCCCTATGCCATGGATATCGCCGCCCGGTTCCTGACGGAGCTGGGTCGGGGCCACTACGGCCCTATCGCAAAGGCACTGGGGGCTGATACGGCGGAAATTCAGGCGGCGGAGAAGGCCATTGCCGCGCTGGACCCCCATCCCGGCCGGGCCTTTGAGCCGGCGGAGCCGACAGTCTACGTGCGGCCGGACGTATTCGTGGTGGAACTGGACGGAGAATTGCGGGTGGTGCTGAACGAATACTATCTGCCGAAAATCTCCGTGAACCCCTATTATGAAAATATGGCCCGCAACGGCGATGACGCGGAGGCCCGGACCTATTTAAAGGAAAAGCTGCGGCAGACAAAATGGCTGCTGGAGAGCATGGAGCGCCGGGGCAGCACGCTGCGCCGCTGCGCGGAGGAAATTTTGGAGACCCAGCGGGCTTTTTTCGAGGGAAAGACCACG
>ERZ831773.2606-NODE-2606-length-14015-cov-3.096705_pt1 | contig 14015 bp, 11 predicted proteins | sample MGYA00519696_ERZ831773 | MGnify/ENA primary metagenome ERZ831773 (study PRJEB31850, sample SAMEA3708720) | human gut metagenome | biome: human gut; feature: human-associated habitat; material: faeces | place: China | collected 2014 ...
TTCCCTCCTATTACAATAAATTTGGACAGGAAAGCCGGGCAGCCAGTCCGGCTTTTTTTCCATCTCACGCCAAGCTACAATGATCTGCCATCACTGCGGAGAATGTTACATGGTGTCAACTTGTGTCCCTGCGAACATTACCCAAACGGTTCTAGGGTTTTTTCGTCCCCCCATTTGAGGTTGCGAAAAAAAGATACCTAAAGCATCAGGTGAATATTTGGTATGACATGAACTAGCGCGCCCTTAATTTCGAGCCGGTTTTTCAAGATAATTTTGAAAAATCGGCTCTTTTTTCTAATTTGAAATTGTAAACTTTTTGTGAACGAAGAGGTTACGCCTACATTTTATCACAAACCACCCATTGTCGAAATACAGGAGGAATAATGGAGAAAGCAAATGAAGTGCAGAAAAAGTAGTGTTTGATATCTGAAGTTTCAGTTTCAAAAGAGCACGATTGCCCATCATACGTTCATCTGCCGGAGCGACCAAGTTCGCTCCGGCTTATTTTTTTACAGGAGGAAATTGATATGGACAAGCAAAACGATATGGCGCAGCTTCGCTACCTTGAAGAGGCTGCCATCAGTCTGAAGCGAGCAGGCTTTGACACCGGCCGGATTGAAGACCGCCACCTCCCCGTCAGTTGGAACGGCAGCTACCTGTGCCGCATCTCCGGCAAAGGCAGTGTCCTGTATCGTCAGCAGAATGTGGAAGCAAATGGCGCACAGGCGGAGCTGCAAAATCTAATCGACATCGCAAAAACGACTTCTGAGTACATGGCGATGATGGAACGTGCGCCGCAGCTCAAGGCAAGAGATCTGGAGGGCGACTACCGGGTCCTGGCAGATTTCAACGGCACTGTTCTGGCGGGGCATCCCACCAGCTATGGTGTCCGCTTCATTACCTGGGAATGGGATTGGAATCGTGAGGGCGTCCACACCGGGAACTATTTCTACGAGCATTACGAGGAGGCGAAGCGGGACTTCGCCACACGGAGCGGGCTGGTTCCTAAAGACGCCCTTTTTGCACCGGAGCAGCTCACCGAGATCTACCACGCCCTGTGTTTTACCAGGGAGCAGGACGAGTCTCTGTCCATTGGACAGGATCGGGAACTGAAGAATATCATGACGCAGGTTGAGCAGATGGTACCGGAGAATGACCTGCACCGCCGGGAATCCCCGGAGCAAAGCGGCATGACAATGAAGTAAGAGCAAATGGCCGAGTCGGGCAGAAATGTCCGGCTCCTTTTTCATTTTGGAGGAAATCACTTATGAAAGCTGGAGACAAGCTTCGATTTAACATCAGGCTTTCTCAAGTCCCGGAGTATCACCCGGAACCGGAGCCAAATCCCATATGCACCCATTCTCCGGACTGCCAGGGCTGTCCCTATCCCCGTCATGGCTTCCTCTGCTGGGGGTCTGACGGGAGCTGCTTACGGAGCAAAATGAACGAGATCATTGGCAAGGAGGGAACGAACTATGATGCAGGTAATTCTCAGTAATTCAAAGCACCCGGAGTACGGGCAGGCCACCATCCCACTTCCACTGGTACAGGACCAATACGAGGACTGCGTCGAACTGTTGGAGAAACTGGAGATTGGCAGTGCTACCAAGCAGGATTGCAAGGTCCTGGAGAGCAGCAGCGCATTTCCTGTCTTGAAACGCATGGAAATGCTCACCGTCAACCTGGACGAACTGGGCTTTCTTGCCAAGCGATTGGCGAGCTTTGATGTTGGAGAGGCTGCGCAATTTCAGGCCATGGCACACAAGCTGGAACTATTTGAACTGAAGGACCTTATCAACCTGGCCTTCTGCTGCCAAAAGGCCACTGTCATCAACAACTTTTCTAATTTGGAAGCCATTGGCCGTGACCACTACATGAACATGCATGGCGGCTGCGCCAGCACACAGGAATCAGAGGACCTGGACGGTGCCGAAACCGCCCGATTACTCATCGATAGTGGCGCGGGAGAGGTCACGCCCTACGGTGTGGTCTACGACAACGGCTTAAAGTTGGAGCAGTATTACGATGGACAGCACTTCCCGGCATATCTCTATGAACCGTGTATGATCATGATGGGATTGACTTATCGTCTGGAGCCGGAGGAAACGAAGAATATCACATGGTTCTACCTTCCCGCAGCCAAGGGCCAAATTGAACGTGCCATGGCGCGTTCCGGCATTTCAGATCCGGCGGATATGCGCTTCCGATTTTCTGAAAGTATGTTCCCCGATGAGGTGGATGCTGCGCTGGACTTCCGATAGGAAAATATCTACGAACTCAACGACCTGGCATTGGCGGTAAGCAAGCTCTCTGTGGAGGCACAGAAAAAGTTGGGCGCTGTCGTGGAAATGGCCGAACCGGAATACGCCTCCCAGATCCGCCGTCTGGCAGAGAATCTGGATCAGTTCGAGTTTGCTCCCGGTGCTCACACTCCCGCAGAGTACGGCAGATTCATGATCCAGGAGTCCGGCCACTTTGAATATGACGAGAATCTGGAAGGATTTTACGACTATGAAAAGTACGGCCTCCAGCGCATGGAACAGGAATCCGGCATGTTCACCGAAAGCGGTTATGTTTCTTACCACGGAACTATGAGCCTGGAGGAACTAATGATGGAGGACCCGGCAGAAACCTTTCGGGAGGAGCAGGGCCTCCAGATGGGAGGAATGAAATGATAACGCTGTATTTGACGAGGAAGGTCGGCACAGAGCCGATTCCTCTCTCACTTCCTGCAACGCCTGCTGATATCGGAAACACCTTCGCGGAGCTGGACACCATCTGCCCAGACCCTTCCGCCACGGAGATATATAAGGTGGACAGCGAGGTTCGTAATTTGAACCGGTATATTTGCAAAGCAGATGTGGAGGACAGCGAAACCCTGCGGAAGCTCAACCAACTGGCAGAATTGCTTCAGAGCATGAGCCGGGAGGATCAGATGAAGATGGAAGGTGTGCTGGACAGTAATCCCATCAACGGCATGGACGATATCCTGAATGCGGCGAGCATGGTAAAAGAATATGTTCTGCTGGAGGAGGTGACCTCGAATCGCACCCTGGGGAATTACCTTGTTGAGCACGGTGTGATCGACTGCCCTGAAAACATCAAACCGTATCTGGACTATGTTGGCATTGGCGCGGAGTTTTACAGTGACCATGGCGGGGCATATACGCTGAACGGTTATGTGGTCAGGAAAACCGAACTACCGCCGCAGCTTCAGCCTCAAAAGCCATTCCGTGAGGAGAGCCGGGACGAGATGCTCCGCCTGACCCTCCGCACCGGCCATCATGCGGACTATCCCCTTATCCTTCCCGCGGATGAGGAGTACCTGTCTTCCGTGAAGAAATATCTTTGCATTGATGAATTTTCAGAGGCGCAGATTCGGGACGTGCGCTTTAAGACTCCCTATATCGGGCAGATGATCCACGCCATGGAGTGTCCTTCTGTGGAGGAATACAATGAGTTCGCCGAAGCGTTGGAGGCAATTTGGCAGACAGACGGCGCACTTTTGACCTACGCCGCCGTGCTGGATGCCGAGCAGCCGGACACCCTGCGTCGTGCCTATGAGCTTTTACAGGATCTGGACAATTACGAGCGCATCGTCGAGGGAACCTATGAGTACGGACAGCAGCGCCTACAGGAGCTGTTGGAATTGGATCACGATGATATCGCGGAGCTGGACGGTTATATGGACTTCGAACGGTATGGGCAGGACTACATGGATAACGACCATGTCGTCCAGACTGAGTTCGGCTTGCTGCGGCGCTTGGAGCCGCCCTTTCCGGAGCAGAGTCAGACCCAGCAGATGAAAGGGCTTTGAAAAACTTCTGGTAGCTATCATCGCAAGAGTGTGGTATCTGCTTCGATTTTACTACCCAGCGGAGAGTGGCCTGTCTGCTATCCCTTCACCTCCGACTTGTCTATCGGTGCTGTTGTGGGATCGACGTGCACAAGAACCTCATCGTGGCTTGTCTGAGAAAAGGCGGTAGACAGGAGCTGCGGGAGTTCGGCACAATGACCAGCGAGATCAAGGCGCTGGCTAACTGGCTGACGGAGGCAGGCTGCGAGATGGCAGCCATGGAGAGTACGGGGCCGTACTGGAAGCCCCTGTACAACCTGTTCGAATTGCTGGGCCTGGACACCATGATCGTTAACGCTGCCCACATGAAGGCGGTACCAGGACGCAAGACATATTCGAATGACGCGGAGTGGATCGCGGAGCTGCTCCAGCACGGCCTTTTGCGGGCAAGCTTCGTCCCCAGCCGGGAACAGCGGGAGCTGCGGGAACTGACCCGCTACCGTAAGAGCATCATCGAAAAGCGCAGCCGAGAGGTGAACCGTCTGCAAAAGGTGCTGGAGGGCACCAACATCAAGCTGGGCAGCGTGGTGGCGGACATCCACAGTAAGAGCGCCCAGCGCCTGCTGGAACGGCTTGCCGCGGGAGAGGCAATGGATGACAGTGGGGAGATCTCCAAGTTGCTCCACAAAAGTCTCTTGCCCAAGTTGGATGAAATCGTGGCGGCTCTGGATGGGATCGTCACACCGCTGCAACGGGCTCTGCTGGCGCAGATCCTCGACCACATCGATGACTTGGACAAACGCATTCAGGAGCTGGACCGGATGGCGGAAGCGTACATGGCGGAGTTCCAGTCGACCATTGCGGAGGTTTGCCAAATGCCCGGGATTGCCCGGCGCAGTGCGGAGGTGATTCTGGCGGAGACAGGCATAGACATGAGCCGGTTCCCCTCCGCGGCGCATCTGTGCTCCTGGGCGGGAGTTTGCCCAGACAACAACCAGAGTGCCGGGAAGCGGTATCACGGCAAGACACGCAAGGGGAATAAGACGCTGAAGTCCATGCTGGTGCAGTGCGCCAAGGCGGCCAGCAGAGTGAAGGGCTCTTATTTTGCGGCCCAGTACCAGCGCATCGCAGCGAGACGTGGAAAGAACCGGGCGACCATGGCCGTGGCCCACTCCATGCTCATCGCTATCTACCATGTTCTGAAGGAGGGCGTTCCATTCCGTGATTTGGGAGCGGATTATTACGACGGCTTCCGCAGAGAACATAAAATTCGGAACTACCTGAAACGGCTGCAGGCCTTGGGCTGGGAGCCGGAGCTTTCCCCCACTACCGCCTGACATACGTGACGCTCCCTGCCCGGCACGGAAATCCGCGGCGGGCAGCTCTGCTGCGCCTTGATGGAGATAGGTTTTCATAATAAAGAAAAGCCTCTGGCATGGATGCTTTTTTCGATTTGCTCGCTTCTTTTACATCATTGGGGAATGAAAAAAACTAGTCCGGCAACTTTGCCGGACTAGTCTAATGATTTCAGGCGTATTGTCTATTGTCTAATCGCTCACCTTAATCGGGTGAGCGATTAAATTATATCTAAGAATGCAGCGGCAGCTTTTGAAATATAGCGGTTCCGTTTGTAATAGAAGCTAATTTGCCGGACCGAGTCTTGGTTGCCAAGTTTATAGAAAAGGAGATTTTCCGCCTCCGGAACGTTCTGTATAAGAGAATCGCCGACAAAAGCAATGCCCATGCCGTAACAGGCAAGATTGTAAGCTGTAATCTGCTGATCTAATTCGAGTCTTATTTTCGGTATAAAATTATTATCCTTACAAATATTCATGGCTCTCTCCCGCGTGTCGTTCCGTTCCCGCAGGAGCAGGAATGGGTCATCTCGGAAAATTCGCATGGGAACCGGGGATAAACTGGGGTCCAGATGATCTCCGGCTTTCACATTAGCTGCGGTAAACGCATATAGCCCTGCGTCTTTGTTAGACGGAAATTCCGCCGGTACGGCGATGAGCAGATGCTCTTCTCGAATCACTTTCCTGCCATAGATAGCTGGGTCTAAAACACTATTGTCCAGCAATAAATCCAAAATTCCAGTGTTCAGTTTTTCCGTAAGTTCGCTTGTAGATGCCTCTATGAGTTTAACGTGAATAGAGGGATAGCGCGCGGTGAAGCGGCTCAAAAGCGGCGGGAGCACATAGGATACGAAAAAATTTGTCCCACCGATGGACAAAGAGCCGTTCTTCAGCGTTACAAGGTCGCTTACATAGTTGGCAAAGCTGTTCTCCGCATCCATGATGCGTTCTACTGAACGAATATATTCCTGGCCAACTTCTGTGAGACGGACAGGATTGGTACTGCGATCAAAAATAGGGGCTCCAATTTTTTCCTCCTCTTTTTTCACAGCCGCACTGAGAGACGGCTGGCTAATAAATAGATTATTGGCAGCACGAGAAAAACTCATTTCCTTGTAAACCTCGTAGACGTAACGCATCGCTTGAAACATTTTCGCCCTCCTCATAGTCTTATAGCTATATGAATGATAATTATATTGATATTTGAAAATATCATAGCACTACGCTATATTGTTGGCAAGCACAAAAGCCACGTAGCAAAATCATTCAGGAGGTTATTTAAATGGCAACCGACCAAAATTTTCGTTCTGAACACGACTCCATCGGTGACCGTGCCCTGCCCAAAGACGCATATTATGGGGTCCAATCTCTCCGCGCTGCGGAAAACTTTCACATCACGGGGCTGACTATGCATCCGGAAATCATCAACTCCATCGCCGAAATCAAAAAGGCATCCGCCATCACAAACGCAGAAATCGGACTGCTGGACAAGAAGATCGCGGACGCCATCGTTAAAGCCTGTGATGAAATTGTCGCCGGTGAGTTCCATGACGCATTCATTGTGGACCCCATTCAGGGCGGTGCCGGCACCAGTCTGAACATGAATGCCAATGAGGTCATCGCCAACCGGGCTATTGAACTTCTCGGCGGCGAAAAAGGCGACTACACTCTAGTCAATCCCAATGACCATGTAAACTGCGGGCAGTCCACTAACGATGTGTTCCCCTCTGCCGGCAAGCTTGCGGTGCTCAAGCTCCTCATCAAAGCCCAGATTCAATTGCGGAGACTTTACAAGGCACTCACCAATAAGGCCGAAGAGTTTGATGATGTACTGAAAATGGGGCGTACACAGCTCCAGGATGCCGTGCCCATTCGCCTGGGCCAGGAATTCAAAGCGTACAGCGAGGGAATCCGCCGCGACATCGCTCGTTTGGAGCGGGCTCAGGATGAGATGCGCTGTCTCAATATGGGCGGCACTGCCGTGGGTACCGGCATCAATGCCGATGAAATGTACCTTAAGCGTATCGTGCCGAATCTCTCCATGGTCTCCGGCCTGCGTCTGGTGCAGGCTTTTGATCTTGTCGACGCCACCCAGAATCTGGACGGTTTTGTGGCCGTATCCGGTGCGGTGAAAACCTGCGCGGCGAATCTTTCCAAGATGTGTAACGATTTACGTCTGCTGTCCTCCGGTCCCCGTTGCGGCTTTGGTGAGATCAATTTGCCGGCTAAACAGAATGGCTCTTCCATCATGCCTGGCAAGGTGAATCCGGTAATTCCGGAAGTCGTTAATCAAGTTGCCTTTAACATCATGGGAAATGATTTGACAATTACTATGGCAGCCGAGGGAGGCCAGTTGGAGCTTAATGCCTTTGAACCTATTATTTTCTGGAATCTGACCCATGAAGTAGAATTCCTTACTTATGCAGTGAATACGTTGACAGACAACTGTATTGTAGGGATCACTGCCAACCGGGAGCGCTGCCAGAGTCTCGTGGACAATTCCGTAGGCATCATTACTGCCCTGACTCCTCACATCGGTTACCAACCCGCAGCTGATATTGCCAAGGAGGCTATTAGAACAGGGGCCTCTGTCAAGGATCTGATTGTTCAGAAAAGCGTTTTGAATCAAGAGAATATGGAGAAAATTCTTGATCCTTATGCGATGACAACCCCGGGTATTTCCGCTAAAGAGCTTCTGGACCGCAAATAAGAGCACGGAGGACTTTAATATGGATTACGCAAAAGAATCTTTAAAATTACACTATCAACTTCAGGGTAAGATCGAGGTAACATCCCGGGCAGCTGTGAACAGCAAAGAGGCTTTGGCTTTGGCCTATACCCCAGGTGTGGCCCAGCCCTGCCTGGAAATTCAGAAGGACATCAACAAGTCCTATGAGCTGACTCGCCGTTGGAATACCGTAGCGGTGGTCACCGATGGCACTGCTGTCCTGGGTCTGGGAGACATCGGTCCTGAAGCGGGTATGCCCGTCATGGAGGGAAAGTGTGTCCTTTTCAAGGAGTTCGGCGGTGTGGATGCGATTCCACTGTGTGTTCGCTCCAAAAATGTAGATGATATTGTGAGAACAGTCACCCTATTGGCTGGCTCTTTTGGTGGAGTGAATCTGGAGGACATTTCCGCTCCCCGGTGCTTTGAGATTGAGGAGAAATTGAAGAAGTCCTGTGATATCCCAATCTTCCATGATGACCAGCACGGCACAGCGGTCATTACCATGGCAGGTATGCTGAACGCATTGAAAGTGGTTGGCAAGAAGCTCGAAGATGTGAAGATTGTTACCTCGGGAGCTGGCGCCGCCGGTATCGCTATCATCAAGTTGATGATGTCCATGGGTCTGAAGAACGTGATTATGACCGATCGTAAGGGCGCTATTTATGAGGGTCGGGAGGACCTGAATTCTATCAAGGAAGAGATGTCCAAAATAACCAATCTGGACCATGAGAAAGGCACCCTGGCCGAGGTCATCAAGGGGGCTGATGTTTTTGTGGGTGTGTCCGCTCCCGGTACTCTTACTGCCGAGATGGTAAAAACCATGGCCAAGGACCCCATTATCTTTGCCTGTGCGAATCCTACCCCCGAAATATTCCCCGACGAGGCCAAGGCTGCCGGTGCCGCCGTGGTATCCACCGGCCGATCTGACTTCCCCAACCAGGTCAACAATGTTTTGTGCTTTCCTGGTATCTTCCGAGGTGCCTTGGATGTGCGGGCAAGCGCAATCACCGAGGCGATGAAGATCGCGGCCGCATACGCCATTGCCGGCTTAGTGAGTGACAAGGAACTCAGCGCTGACTATATCTTACCCAAGGCATTCGATCCCCGTGTGAGAAACGCAGTCGCACAAGCTGTGGCTGAGGCTGCCCGTAAAGACGGCGTGGCCCGCATTTAAGGGGGTAACTGTTATGGATTACCGCATCGAGCACGACACCATGGGCGATGTGAAGGTTCCCGCAAATCACCACTGGGGTGCCCAGACACAACGGAGCTTCGAAAACTTCAAAATTGGCGGGCAACGCCAACCCAAAGAGATCATTACCGCCTTTGCCTACCTGAAGGAAGCCTGTGCACAGGCCAACGCAAAAGCTGGGCGTCTCACAACGGAGCAGGCTGCGGCCATCTCACATGTTTGCCGAGAGATCCGGGAAGGAAAATGGGATGCTGAGTTCCCTCTGGTAGTGTGGCAGACAGGCAGCGGAACCCAAAGCAATATGAACGTCAATGAAGTAATTGCTCACCTCGCTGCCGATCAGGGTGTGATGCTCCATCCCAACGATCATGCCAATCGGTCCCAGTCATCCAATGACACCTTTCCTTCCGCTCTCCACATCAGCGCAGTGCTGATGTTAGAGCGTGAGGTGCTTCCCACTGCGAAGCGGCTTGCCACAGCTTTCGGAACCTTGGAGGAGAAATACCCCGATTTAATTGAAATCGGTCGAACCCATCTCCAGGACGCTACACCCCTGAAGTTTTCTCAGGAGGTGTCCGGATGGCGGGAACTGGTCCTGGCCCCTTGCCGGATGATGGAGTCAGCTCTTTCTGAGTTGCGAAAGCTGGCTATTGGAGGCACCGCTGTAGGCACCGGGCTGAACGCTCCGGATAATTTCGACACCATGGTATGCGAGGAACTGACATCTCTAACTGGTACTGAATTCGTGCCGGATAACAACAAATTTCATGCTCTAACATCAAAGGATGCTCTGGTATTTGCCCATGGAGCTTTGAAAGCTCTGGCCTGCAATCTCATGAAAATCGCCAATGATATACGATGGAAGGCCAGCGGTCCCCGCTGTGGAATGGGAGAACTGAATATTCCAGAGAACGAACCGGGGTCCTCTATCATGCCGGGAAAAGTAAATCCTACCCAGTGCGAAGCGGTGACTATGGTCGCCGTTCAGGTGATGGGTGCCGATGTCACGCTGGGAGTAGCCGCCAGCCAGGGAAACTTCCAGCTTAATGTGTTCCTGCCGGTATGCGCCTATAACTTTGCCCTCTCAGCCAGACTATTGGCTGATGCAATGGACTCCTTCCGGGTTCACTGCGTGGACGGCATTACCGCCAATGAGGAAAGGATGCGAAAAAACCTGGATAATTCCCTCATGTTGGTGACATGCCTGACCCCGAAAATCGGCTATGAGATGGCTGCGCAGTGCGCAAAGAAAGCCCTGAAAGAGGGAATCTCCCTTCGGGATGCGACTGTCTCATTAGGACTCCTCACCGAAACAGAGTTTGAACAGACAGTCCGCCCAGAAAACATGGTATGATGGTTGCCTTGAATTCTATTGAGTAAAGCCTGATATAGTCGTTACTGCATGTAAGCAAAATTTAGGCAATAAGAATGAGGATAATTACACTATTTACAGAATAAACCACCCACTGCACACTGAAAAAGAGCAAGAGAAAATTTAAACCTGAAAGAAAGGAAAGAATGTATTCTACCACATAAGAAAATCTGTGGGACAATATACAATGATCTTATGAAAAAAGTATTGTTGATTGGGACAGGGGGAACAATTGCATCTGAAGCGACGGGAGCAGGGCTAGCCCCCGAACTAACATCGGAGCAGCTTCTGGAACAGATTCCAGAAATATGTGATTTTTGCAGCGTAAAATGTATACAGCCCCTAAATATAGATAGCACAAATATGACGCCGGCACATTGGATGGAACTGGTAAAGCATATCCGGCTCCATTATAGTGACTATGATGGATTTGTTATAACGCATGGAACTGACACAATGGCTTACACAGCGGCAGCTCTGAGCTATTTGATTCAAGGAAGTCCAAAACCAATAATTTTGACAGGGGCACAAAGACCCATTACCTTTGAAAGCACAGATTCGAAGATTAACCTGGTAGATGCATTCCGATGTGCAACGGAGGACATACCTGGGGTTTCTATCGTATTCAACAACAAAGTGATTTTAGGCACTAGGGCGAGAAAGACCAGATCTAAGAGTTTCCAGGCATTTTCAAGTATCAACTATCCTTACTTGGGGGTTCTACGAGATGGAGTTTTTCTGCAATATGTCCGCCAGGAATGCGGAGAAAAACCAACTTTTTACGATCGACTTAATCACAGAGTCGCTCTGATGAAGCTGATACCGGGTGTTGATAGGAATCAGGCAGATTTCCTCCTGGAGCGAAACGACGCCCTAATTATTGAAAGCTTTGGTGTAGGAGGCCTTCCGGAGAGTGGAGGATTCTATGATAGTATTCTAGAGGGCATAGAGGCTGGAAAAATCGTTGTATTGACAACCCAAGTAGAAAATGAGGGTAGCGATTTGGAAGTCTATCATGTGGGTTATCGACTCAAGAGAAATTTAGGTGTGTTAGAAGCATATGACATGACAACAGAAGCAGTTGTAGCGAAGCTCATGTGGATTCTAGGGCAGACAAAGGAACCTAGAAGGGTTGAAGCTCTCTTTTACACGCCTGTAGCACAAGATATACTATGGCCTGCCAGATGAGTCGGGAGACTTATCGTGCAGAATGGATATCTAAAAGGACCAGCTATCGCAATAGGGCGGAATAATTTTCCAAAATTGAGAAGTAAATAAAAGAGACTTAGTTCGCGGGTCTCCGTTAGAAAGAAGCTTTGAGACACCATTCTGAAAGGATAGAACAAACCATGTCTGAAAAGATTGTACAGCTGAATAGGGACACATTCAAGAACGAACTCAAGGAGTTGGTGCGAGGAAGTGTAGAGGCCTCCTAACGAGTTGCTGGAGGGCGAGGCAGAGAGAGCGGCTCAGACTGTTCGGTACGAGCGTAATGAGCAGTATCGAGGGCACTAAAGCGGCCACTATAACTGGAATCTTACAATGACTTTGTGAAGGCACTGGCCTACTGCGATTTCCCTAGTGAACACTGGGCACGAATCCCAACCAATAATGTCATTGAAAGGTTAAACCGGGAGATTTGAGCCGTGCCTAGTTGACGGGCAGTTTCCCGGATGAAAACCCTACTCTTTGCTGGCTTGCGCCCAGCTACGCCATGTGGTATCCTGGCACCCAATGGGGTAACAAGAAATACATAAATATGAAGCACCTGCCTGAAGCATCACGTGGTTTTAATTGCAGATGAGATCCACAGTGATCTGATATTCCCCGGCCACCGGCATCATGTGTTTGCTTCTCTGGGGGAAGAGTTTGCGGAAAATTGTGCGGTCTGCCATGCCCCATCCAAGACATTTAACTTGGCGGGACTTTCGTTTTCTTGTATTCCGATTCCAAATCAGGCTCGCCGGGAGCGGTTTGACCAAATGTTCACAAGATACTGCCATGCCCATCCGAATTTCTTCGCTCCGGTTGCCGCAAAGGCCGCATGGGACCATGGAGAAAACTGGTTGAATTCGTGCCTGTCCTATATCCAGAAAAATGACCAATTTGTTCGGAAGTTTGCTGAGGATACCTGGCATGAGGATGTATGGATCTCTCCCCTGGAGGGGACATATCTCCAGTGGATCGACTTCCGGAAACTGGAATCGGACGATGAAAAATTGCGTCGAAAAATGCTGTACCAGGCACATGTGGCGATGGATGAGGGTAGCATGTTCGGACCAGAGGGCAATGGTTTTGAGCGGCTGAATCTGGCGCCGCCGAGAAACCTGATTGAGGAAATCATGAACCGTATTGCTGCGGCATTGAGATAAGAGAGAATTGAACCAAACTTACTGTGAGGAGTAAATAGGAATGAAGACTTACAAAAAGAGCATGCTGATTGAGGAGAGCGACAACGTTGTGGTTGCCGTAGAGCCGATTCAGGCGGGGGAGTGCACTCTGGTGGCTGGCGAGGAGATTACGGCCAACGAGTATATCAAAGAGGGCCACAAGATTGCCCGCGTGGATATCGAAAAAGGAGCCGAGATCATCAAGTACGGCGTACATATCGGCGTTGCTACCCAGCCCATCAAAAAGGGAGACTGGGTGCATGAGCACAATGTCTACGATGATTTTGAAGAAATCAACCGGGAGCAGCGCGCCTATTACCGCTCCATGGCGCCGGACGCGCTGGATTATACGGTCCGCTACAAATACAAAAAGGAAGAGCTGAATCTGCCGGAGACCATTATGGGCTATAAGCGGGCGGACGGCTCCTTCGGAATCCGGAACCAGGTCGTGGTTATTTCTCTGGTGCAGTGCTCCAATAACGCTGCCCAGCGGATCTCTGCCGCCTGCAGTGTCCCCGCCACTTTTGTGGACGCCGCCTGCGGCGAGTTCCCTGACCGTTTTGCCCGTACCCTGAAGGGCTTCATCACTGCCGGTACCCATCCCAACACCTTCGGCGTGGTGTTGCTGTCTCTGGGCTGCCAGCAGACGAACCCCGAGGAGGTGGCTGAGGCCATCCGTAAGACCGGCCGCCCCGTGGTAAACATCAGCATCCAGTCCGACGGCGGCGTGACGAAGGCCATTGCCGACGGTATCAAGGCTGTCAACGAGCTGAAGGAGCAGGCTGCGGCTCAGAAGCGGGAGCCCTGTCCCACCAGCGGCCTCATCATCAGCGGCTACAACGGCGGCTCCGACTGGACCAGCGGCCTGTCTGCCAACCCCGCCGTGGGCGAGGCCATTGATATGCATCTGGCCATCGGCGGTAAGGCTGTGCAGATCTGTGGCCGCGGCGGCTATCCCACCAATGCCGGCTCTTACGAGATCGGTATGCGCCTGATGGAGATCGGCGATTTCTTCAATGAGGACTGCACCCGCAGAGGCGGCAAGGGTCTCTCTCAGGTGAATCCCACCCCCGGCAACAAGGCCGGCGGCCTCACCACCATGACCGAGAAGAACCTCGGTAGCTTCAAGACCCAGGGCCACGGCCGTATTCTCGGTATTCTGGACTGCGGCGATTCTGTTCC
>ERZ831773.2609-NODE-2609-length-13981-cov-27.592992_pt1 | contig 13981 bp, 10 predicted proteins | sample MGYA00519696_ERZ831773 | MGnify/ENA primary metagenome ERZ831773 (study PRJEB31850, sample SAMEA3708720) | human gut metagenome | biome: human gut; feature: human-associated habitat; material: faeces | place: China | collected 2014 ...
CCAGAGCAGCCACGCCGCCTTCCAGAGCGGCAATGCGCTTCTCGAACACATCCTGAGTGGAGTTGGTCAGACGGCCGTAGATGTTGCCGGCGTCTGCCAGACCGAAGCGGTCCGCAGCGTGCTGGCTGTTGCGGAACACATAAGAAGTGGTCTGGTAAATGGGCACTGCGCGGGAATCGGTCGCGGGATCGGCCTGCTCCTGGCCAACGTGCAGCTGAAGGGTCTCAAATTTATAGTTAGACATTGTAGTATACCTCTCTCATTAAACTTTTAGTATAATTTCCTGATACAAAAACACCCGATACGCACTCAAGTTCCAGCGTACCGGGCAGATCATTTCCGTTTGCTTTTGTTCAACGCTCCATCTGCGTACACATTCGTGCACAGGAGGGCATCGTACAGGTCACGGTGAATTCTTCTGCCCGTTCCCCACACATTCGCCCACAGCGGAAGTTTGCATGCAGCAGCTCGTTCCAGATCAGTTTCATCTTCGTGCCCTCCTTTCCGTCTTTTTCCCACTCCTCTACAAACCCGGGAATCTCCATTTCAATTCCCCACAAGGTTTGTGGATTTGTTGTTCGCATTATATCCCCTAATACCCAGTTTGTCAATAGGTTAATTCCATTTTTTTGATTTTGCATCTTATGCATGATGAACGGCCGCTGCGCGGTGCCGTGCCTTGTGCATTCCGGTCAAGAGTATTACTTTGCTTGATTTCCCGGCCCGTCCGACGGCGTACACCGGCACAAATTCATGCTCTGGTCACAAAACGGCAAAATCTGCACCTTATAATAAGACCGGAATGACCCTTGTCAAACCGGCCAAAATCGTTTATGATACAGTCATTCGGGCCACCGCCCGGAAAGGAGCACACCATGCATACCGTTTTTCGTTTTCTCCGGCAGCTGCTGCTCACGGTGCTGCTGCTTGCCCTGCTGGCCCTCGTGGCAGCGGGCGGGTACTTTGCCGTCACAGGCCACAAACTCTATGAGAGCGCCATCCAGGTCACCCCCATTGATACCCTGTACAGCAGCATTTCGTCCCGCGAGGGGTTCGTTCCCTATGCCCAGCTGCCCCAGACCTACATCAACGCCGTGATCTCGGCGGAGGATTCCCGCTTCACCCACCACAAGGGTGTGGACCCGGTGTCCATTGCCCGGGCACTGGTGACCGACCTGCGCACCGGCAGCTTTGCCGAGGGCGGCAGCACCATCACCCAGCAGCTGGCCAAGAACACCCTGTTCACTCAGGAAAAGCATCTGGCCCGCAAGGCGGCGGAGATGTTCGCCGCCCTCGCCATTGAGAAGCAGTACAACAAGGAACAAATCCTTGAAATGTACGTCAACACCATCTATTTCGGCAGCGGGCACTACGGCATCGGCGAAGCCGCGCAGGGCTACTTTGGCAAATCGCCGCTGCAGCTCACCGACACCGAAGCCGTGATGCTGGCGGGCCTGCCCAATGCTCCATCGGCCTACTCGCCCAACAGCAGCCCGGACCTGGCCGTCAAGCGGATGCAGGTGGTGCTCAACCGGATGGTCGGGTGCAAAAAGCTGACCCGGGAGCAGGCCGACGCCCTTGCCGCTGAGGCGGTCACCTTGCAGTTTTTGCCGGCCTCCTGACACAGACCCGAACATGCTGCTGCACAACATTGGTGCAGCAGCATGTTTCCTGTTGAGTAGCTTGAGCGAGCGACAACCACCAGCTCCGCTGGTGGAGAAGAAAATGCTTTAGCTATAAGATTCGAGCAAAGCGAGATGACAAAGAAATTGTCATCTTAGAAGACGCACTTTATGATACTGCTCGTTAGAGCGGTAGAGCAAGTAATGCAGATGAAAGATGCTTGCTCGTGGCCCCTTGCAGGGGCTTTGCTAGTAAGGAGCCCTTCTAGGGCTTACTCAAGCCACCGGCTCAGCCGGTGGTTTTGACTGTTCCGGGACGCAAAAAGCACCGCGCAACGGGAAGTGGACCCGTTGCGCGGTGCTTTTTTACGGTATTTGGTTTGGAAAAGGAGGAATCATGTTGTCCCGGAGAAGGGATTTGCGGCGTTCCCTTCCGGTGATTCTATCTTACCAGAGAATTTCGGCAAAAGTGTTGTGCATCCGTGAATCTTTTATGAACCCTGACGTTTCTTATTCCGGTGCCTTCATGCTCTCCACCATGCTGATCTTCTTCACATGGCGGCGCATGACGAAGCAGACTGCCAGCGTGAACAGCATGGTCAGTGCCACGCTCAGCAGATAGCTGTGGGGGGCAATGGTCCGGATGAACATCAGCTGGTCCATTTCCACCGTGCGGATAATGAACTGATGCAGCGGGATGCCCAGCAGCAGGCCCACGCAAGAGCCCATGAGGGCCAGCAGGTCGATCTCCCGGAAGATGTAGCGGTACACTTCCTTATCAAAGAAGCCCAGCACCTTGATGGTGGCCAGCTCCTTTTTGCGCTCTGCCAGGTTCACGCTGATCAGGTTATACAGCACCACCGCCGCCAGGGCCGCAGCACACACGATGATCAGCACCACCACCGAGTTCAGGCTCACGATGAGGTTGTCGAACATGGAGGTGGCATCCTCTGTAAAGGAGGCTCCGGTCACATAGTTGCAGGCCAGCAGGGTCTCCCGCATGGTGTTGCGGTCGGCGGCACTGTCGCAGCGGGTCTGGGCGTACACCGTGTTCCAGGGGATGTCCTGGGTGCCCAGCAGGGTCTGCAGCTGGGCATTGGACACATACAGCCGGGTGAACATATAGTTCTCCGTCACACCGGTCAGGGTCATCTCCACCCGTTCTCCGTCAGGGTTCTCCACCCAGATGGAGTCTCCCGGCTCCACCCCCAGATTCAGGGCGGTCTTTTCTGTCAGCACCACGCTGTCCTTTTCAAAGGGGATGGCCTTGTGGCCCTGCCGGGTGCGGAAGGTCACATAACGGCTCAGCTGGCTGTCGGTCTGGGCACCCACCACGCTGACGCCGGCACTTTCTCCGTCGGCATTGTAGATGGTCACAGACTTGCTGTACACCGCCGCCCAGTTCTCCACCTGGCCCCCCTCCAGGGCATCGGTCAGGCCCTTTTCCACCGTAAAGGCGGCAGGGTCACTGAGGGTGACGGTCAGGTCGTTGTGGGACAGCTCTGTGGACTGTTTGGTGACGATGGGCAGCAGGGAGTCCTGGAGGCCGAAGCCGATGAGCAGCAGGGCCGTACAGCCTGCCACACCCAGCACCGTCATAAAGAACCGCTTCTTATACCGGAACAGGTTCCGGGCGGTGGTCTTTTGGGAGAAGCTCATGTGCTTCCACAGAGGGGTGATGTACTCCAGGAAGATGCGCTTGCCTGCCACGGGAGCCCGGGGCAGCAGCAGGGCTGCACTTTTTTCCTTCAGGCTGGAGCGGCAGGCACTCCAGGTAGCCAGGCCGATGACGGCGGCACTGATGGCCATGCTGGCGGCTGCCATGCCCGGGTAGAACCGCAGGGTGAAGGTGGGCAGGCTGAAGATCAGCTGATAGGCGTACCAGATAATGCTGGGGAACACCAAAAAGCCCACCACCATACCGGCCATGCTGCCCAGCACGCTGGCAGTAAGGGCATAGAACAGGTACTTGCCTGCAATGCTGGCGTTGGAGTAGCCCAGGGCCTTCAGGGTGCCCATCTGGAGGCGGTTCTCGTCCACCATACGGGTCATGGTGGTGGTAGCCACCAGGGCCGCCACCAAGAAGAAGAACACCGGGAACACCCGGGCAATGGCAGCCATCCGGTCGGCGTACTGCTCAAAGGTCACAAAGCTCAGGGTGCTGTTGCGGTCCAGCACATACCACTCGCCCTTTTTGATCTTGCTCACCTGCTCCTCAGCGTCGGTGAGCTGCTGCAGGCCCTCGTCCAGCTTTTGCTGGGCATCGGCCTTTTGGGCCTCGTACTGGGCACGGGAGTCTGCCAGCTGCTGCACCCCGGCCTGATACTCCTGCCACCCGGCGTCCAACTGGGCCCGGGCCGCCTCAAACTGGCTGTAGGCAGTGGCGGTGCCGGTGGTAAGCTGCAGCTGGCCTTCCAGCAGCTGCACCTTCAGCCGCCGCAGAGCGGCCTTGGCCTCCACCACCAGCTGGTCGTTGTCCAGGTTGGGGGAGGAGATGAGCCCCTGGGCGTACATCTGCTTTTTGCCTTCATCCAGCTGGGCCTGGTAGCCCTGGAGCTGGCCGTTGATGTTGTCGTAGGCAGCCTGGGCCTTGGCCAGGGCGTCCCGCAGCTCGATGTATTCCTCGTCGGCAGGCTCTGCATCGTCCAGTGCTTTCTGGGCGTTGTCCAGGGCGGTCTGGGCGTAGGTCAGCAGAGGGTCTGCCACCTTTTTCAGGTTCACCAGCAGCTGGATCTGCTGCAATTGTTCCTCAAACTCCAGCACCTGGTTTTCGCCGTCCACCAGCTGGTCCGCTCCGCTTGCCATGGTGTTGGGCAGGTTCTTTTTCTGCTGGGCCAGCTGGGCCTCTCCGGCGTCCAGCTGGGCCTTAGCCTGGTCCAGCTGCTTCTGGGCATCGTCCAGCTGCTGTTCCGCCTCGGCAAATTTCTGCTCGGCCTCGGCCTTCTGGTCGTCGTAGGTCTGACGGGCCTCGGCCAGCTTCTGGTTGGCGGTGTCCATGAGCTGTTCCCGGCGCTGCACACACTGGGCGGTGCTGATCTGCTCCAGACGGTCCGCCACCTGGTCCACCGCCTCCTGGTACTCCTGGGAATAATTATCGTACTGGCCGGCATTTTCTGCCTTGATATAACAGGCAGTGTAGTAATCTGCCGTCAATTCCCCGTCCAGCACATAGGCGATGTAGTTCAGCTGACCGTTGCCCACGGTGCTGCTCTCTTTGTCGGTGGAGATGTGCTGCGGGTCCTGCACCAGCCCCACCACCGTATATTCCTTGTGTTTTGTCCCCTCCGTATCTTCCGGAAGGGTCAGCACGGTGCCCTCAGCGATCTCGGCCTGGTAGCCCATTACATGGACCACGCACTCGTCGGCGGCCTGAGGCATCCGGCCGGAGCGCAGCACCAGACGGTTCATGTTGGCGTCGGTGTCCGCTGCCGGGTCCTGCTGCAGGGCCTGCAGCTGCACCACCATGCGCTCCTCCTGGCCCTGCCAGTTGGCCTCCAGGTCCAGGGTCTTTACCGGCATCACAGCCTCCACCCCGGGGGTGGCGGCAATGGCGGCAATGTCCTGGTCTGAAAGGCCCAGGGTGGACAGCACCCGGAGATCAAACACATTTTGCTGCACATAATATTTTTGGGCTGCGCTCCGCATACTGGGGGCAATGCTCATAAGGCCTGTCAGCATCATGACCCCCAGGGCCACGATGCCAAACAGCGAGACCATGCGGCTGGCGTTGCCCTTCATCTCCCGAAGGATATTTTTGCGATAACTTTTTTGCACTGCACTCACCACTCAATTTCTTCCACTGGCACCGGGTGCTCGTTGACCTTGTTGGACACGATCTGCCCACTGCGTACCTGAATGACACGGTCGGCCATGGCGGTCAGGGCCGTGTTATGGGTGATCACGATGACGGTGCGTCCGGTCTTGCGGCAGGTCTCCTGCAAAAGCCCCAGCACCTGTTTGCCGGTCTTGTAATCCAGGGCACCGGTGGGCTCGTCGCACAGCAGGAGCTTGGGGTTTTTGGCCAGGGCCCGGGCAATGGACACCCGCTGCTGCTCGCCGCCGGACAGCTGCGCCGGGAAGTTGTTCAGCCGCTCCCCCAGGCCCACACTGGTCAGGGTCTGGGCCGGGTCCAGAGGGTCCCGGCAGATCTCGCTGGCCAGCTCCACGTTTTCCAACGCCGTCAGGTTCTGCACCAGGTTGTAGAACTGGAACACAAAGCCCACGTCGTACCGGCGGTAGGTGGTAAGAGCCTTTTCCGAAAAGCGGCTCACGTCCCGGCCGTCCAGCCAGACATGGCCCTCATCGCAGCTGTCCATACCGCCCAGGATGTTCAGCAAGGTGGTCTTGCCGGCGCCGGAAGGGCCTACGATGATGCAGAACTCCCCCTTGTCCACATAAAAGTTCATGTGGTCGGCGGCAGCGATCTTCACACTTCCGGTCTGGTAATATTTGCAGACGTCCTGAAACTCCACAAAATGCTCCATGGCGTTTTCTCCTTTGCAACCATGTAATTTTATCCACTTTAACTATAGCACAACCCGGCAAAGGTTGCACCCTCTGCCGGGCAAATTTTCAAAAACTTAACAGAAAAACTCCCACTGCAGCGGTAGCAGTGGGAGCTTTTGGATGCTTATGGAATGCAGGGAGCTGGGGCTCAGCGGCCGATCAGCAGATCCCGGCGGCCCCGGCCATTGACGCTGAGGCGGACGGTGCTGCCGCACTGGTGCAGTTTGACCTTGGCGTCGGCATCATAGCCCTCCGTCAGCAGGCTCAGGTTCAGGGTGGTGGAGGTCTTTTCGGTCTTGAACACCAGGGTGTTGATGCCGTTGTTCATCATGGTGGTCAGGTCCTCCATGGTGCAGCGGAAGGTGGCCACGCTGGCAGGCACATCCAGGGTCAGCACCGTGCCGTTCTGCCGGGCAGTGTACAGCACCTGGCGGCCAAACAGGCCCTTGACGCTGTAGTTCAGCTTCAGGGTTTCGCTCTCAGCACCGTCGGCACCAATGAGCATGATGTTGCCCTGGATGGCAGGGCCTTCCGGGGCACCATAGCCGCCGTAGGTGGGGTCCTTTTCACCAATGGCCACATCACCGTCGGCACTGATGAGCATGATGTTGCCCTGGATGGCAGGGCCTGCCGGGGCACCGTAGCCGCCGTAGGTGGGGTCCTTTTCACCAATGGCCACGTCGGCAGCAAATGCGCCTACGCTGAGCATGGCAACGGCACAGGTAGCCACCGCAGCGGCAGCCAGGGTACGGGCAACTTTATGATTCAGCAGTTTCATAAGAAAATCCTCCTGTATTGCAGCCGGGGTCCGGCTGTGTTTTTATGTTCTATCAACCATGGTTTTTTCTGCGGGGCTCTGAACCAGAACCGCCGTATCTGTCTTGTAAACGGATGCGGCGGCTGGATTATTGCAGGGAATGCAAAAAATTATTCAGTTTTTTCTTCTCCGTTCAGGATGGCCATAAACTCCTCCCCGGTGATGGTCTCCTTTTCGTAGAGGAACTTGGCCAGCTGGTCCAGCTTGTCCCGGTTCTCGGTAAGGATCTGCAGGGCCTTGGCGTGCTGGGCCTTTACCAGCTCCACCACCTTCTGGTCGATCTCCCGCTGGGTCTGGGCAGAGCAGGCCAGGGAGGTGTCCCCACCCAGGTACTGGTTGTTCACCGTCTCCAGAGCCACCATGTCAAAGTCCTGGCTCATGCCGTACCGGGTGATCATAGCCCGGGCCAGCTTGGTGGCCTGCTCGATGTCGTTGGAGGCTCCGGTGGTAACAGAGTGGAACACCAGCTCCTCGGCGGCACGGCCTCCGGTAAAGGTGGCGATCTTGTTTTCCAGCTCCGTCTGGTTCATCAGGTAGTGGTTGCCCTCGTCCACCTGCATGGTGTAGCCCAGGGCACCGGAGGTCCGGGGGATGATGGTGATCTTTTGCACCGGAGCCGAGTGGGACTGCTTGGCTGCCACCAGGGCGTGGCCGATCTCGTGGTAGGCCACGATGCACTTTTCCTGATCCGTCAGGATGGAGTTCTTTTTCTGGTAGCCTGCAATGACCACCTCAATGCTCTCCTCCAGGTCTGCCTGGGTCACGCTCTTGCGCCCGGCCCGTACTGCTCGCAGAGCGGCCTCGTTGACGATGTTGGCCAGCTCGGCACCGGAGGCACCGGAGGCCATGCGGGCCACGGTGTTAAAATCCACCCCCGGGGCGATCTTTACCTTTTTGGCGTGGACCTTCAGGATCTCCTCCCGGCCCTTCAGGTCCGGCAGCTCCACCGGCACCCGGCGGTCAAAGCGGCCGGGACGGGTCAGAGCCGGGTCCAGGGAATCCGGGCGGTTGGTGGCTGCCAGGATGATGACCCCCGTGTTGCCCTCAAAGCCGTCCATCTCCGTCAGCAGCTGGTTCAGGGTCTGCTCCCGCTCGTCGTTGCCCCCCAGATTGCCGCTGTTGCGCTTCTGGCCAATGGCGTCGATCTCGTCGATAAACACGATGCAGGGGGCCTTTTCCTTGGCCTGCTTGAACAGGTCCCGGACCTTGGAGGCACCCATGCCTACAAACATCTCCACAAACTCGGAGCCGGAGATGGAAAAGAAGGGCACGTTGGACTCACCTGCCACGGCCTTGGCCAGCATGGTCTTGCCGGTGCCCGGAGGGCCCACCAGCAGGATGCCCTTGGGCATGGAGGCACCGATCTCCTCGTACTGTTTGGGGTCATGGAGGTAGTTGACGATCTCCTGCAGGTTCTCCTTGGCCTCGTCCTCTCCGGCCACATCTGCAAAGCGGATGCCGTGGGTGGATTGCACATAGACCTTGGCGTTGGATTTGCCTGCGCCGCCAAACATCATGGCACCGGGGCCGCCGCCTGCCTTTTCCATGAGCTTTTTGTTCATCTGGTTGCCGATGAAGCTGAACAGCAGGATGGGCAGGGCAAACCAGATTAAAAAGCTCAACACCGGAGAGCCCTGCTCCACGATCTCGCTGGAGAACTGGGCCCCGGCATCGTAGAGACGCTGGGTCAGGCCCGGGTCGTTCATCAGGCCGGTCTTGTAGATCTGCTTTTCTTCTTTATCGGTGAACACGATCTGGTTGGACTGGATGTCCACCTTGCCGATGTTCTGCTGCTGGGTCATGCTCATAAAGGTGCCATAGTCCACCTCCTGGACCTGACGCTCTGTGAGCCAGGGCACAAAAACAAGGTTGAGCACCAGCAGCACCAGCAGCACGATGGCGTAGTAAATGGCCAAGGGCTTTTTGGAAGGCTTGACCTCTTTCATAGGAATTCCTCCTTATCAGAATGGGGGCCTGCCGACACAGCAGAGCCCGGATGTTGGTTGTAGTATAGCACACCCCGGCACCGGGAGACAGCGGTTTGAGGCCATGTTTCCAAAAACTTCGCAGTTTTTTAACAATGGGCCGGGGCTCCGGGGCTTTTCAATTCCGGCACAGTTTGCAGCTCGTATCGTGAAAGTATTTCATCTTTGTTGTGAAGGAAACTTCTTGACAGTTTCTGGCAGCCGTGATAAAATGGACCCACTTTCCACAAAGTGCAAATGCGTTGACGGGGATAAAACGATTTTCTTCTGCGTACAGAGAGCCGCCGGGTGGTGCAAGGCGGGTGCAGAGGGTTTCGGGTACTGGCCCCTGAGCAGCAGAGCTGAACCAGACAGTAGGCTCTGACGGACGCCCACCGTTACAAGGGCAGCGATTCGCCGCAAAGGGCCGATCGTGCAAAGTGGCTGCATCCACAAAAGGTGCAGCAAAGAGAGTGGTACCACGGGTGCCCTGTGATAAAACTTACAGGCTCTCGTCTCTCAAGGTTTTCGCCTTGAAAGACGGGAGCCTTTTCTTGTACAAAAAGTGTAAGAAGCATCAGGAGGACAAAACGATGATGGACGCCACCAAATACGCACCGGGGTACTACCCGGTACCCGCCGGCTATGACAGCTGGGTCAAGAAGGATCACATTGAAAAGGCTCCCGCCTGGTGCAGTGTGGACCTGCGCGACGGCAACCAGGCGCTGATCGTGCCCATGAGCCTTTCAGAAAAGCTGGAGTTCTTCCAGATGCTGGTGAAGATCGGCTTCAAGGAGATCGAGGTGGGCTTCCCTGCTGCCAGCGAGACCGAGTACGAGTTCCTGCGCACCCTGATCGAAAAGAACATGATCCCGGAGGACGTCACCGTGCAGGTGCTGACCCAGTGCCGCGATCACATCATCCGCCGCACCTTCGAGGCCGTCAAGGGGGCCCCCCGGGCGGTGATCCACTTCTACAACTCCACCTCGGTGGCCCAGCGTGAGCAGGTGTTCCACAAGAGCAAGGAAGAGATCAAGAAGATCGCCACCGACGGCTCCAAGCTGGTCAAGCAGCTCAGCGAGGAGTATGAGGGCAATTTCCTGTTCGAGTACAGCCCGGAGAGCTTCACCGGCACCGAAGTAGACTACGCCGTGGATGTGTGCAACGCCGTGCTGGACATTATGCAGCCCACCCCGGACCGCCCGATGATCATCAACCTACCGGTCACCGTGGAAATGAGCATGCCCCATGTGTATGCCAACCAGATCGAGTACTGCGACAAGCACCTGAAGTACCGGGACAGCGTGATCATCTCCACCCACCCCCACAACGACCGCGGCACCGGCGTGGCCTGCGCCGAGCTGGCCGTGCTGGCCGGTGCTCAGCGCGTGGAGTGCTGCCTGTTCGGCAACGGTGAGCGCACCGGCAACGTGGATGCCGTCACCCTGGCCATGAACCTGTACAGCCACGGGGTAGACCCCAAGCTGGACTTTTCGGATATGCCCGGCATCTGCGCCACCTACGAGCGTGTGACCCGGATGCCCATCTACCAGCGCAGCCCCTACGCCGGGCAGCTGGTGTTTGCCGCCTTCTCCGGCAGCCATCAGGACGCCATTGCCAAGGGCATGGCCTACCGCAAGGAGCACAACGAGCACCGCTGGACCTGCCCCTATATCCCGGTGGACCCCCACGACATCGGCCGCACCTACGACGCCGACGTCATCCGCATCAACAGCCAGAGCGGTAAGGGCGGCATCGGCTTTGTGCTGGAGCAGAACTACGGCTACAACCTGCCCCCCAAGATGCGCGAAGCTCTGGGCTACAAGGTCAAGAGCGTGTCCGACCACAGCCACAAGGAGCTGAGCGCCACCGAGGTGCTGCACATCTTCGAGGACACCTTCCTCAACCGCCGCAAGCCCCTCAATGTCATCGAGGCGCACTTTGCTCAGGTCAACGGCATCACCGCCACGGTCACGCTGGACCTGAACGGTCAGCGCAAGGTGGTCACCTCGGTGGGCAACGGCCGTCTGGACGCCGTGGCCAACGCCATCCAGAGTGCTACCGGCATGGAGTTCCATCTGGAGAACTACTCCGAGCACAGCCTGGACGAGGGCTCCACCTCCCGTGCCGCCTCCTATGTGGGCCTGACCTGGGGCGACGGCACCGTCACCTGGGGTGCCGGTACTGACACGGATATCATCGTGGCCGGTGTCAAGGCACTGGTGAGCGCGATCAATAATAAGTAAAAAGGCTTTTTTAAAAGGAGAGTACCACCATGGGAATGACCCTGACGCAGAAGATCCTTGCCGCACATGCCGGGCTTGCCGAGGTCAAGGCAGGCCAGCTCATCAACGCAAAGCTGGACATCGTGCTGGGCAACGACATCACCACCCCCGTCGCCATCAACGAGTTTGAGCGCGCCGGTTTCGACAGCGTGTTCGACAAAGAGCACATCGCCATCGTGCTGGACCACTTTGTGCCCAACAAGGACATCAAGAGTGCCACCCAGTCCAAGCAGTGCCGCGAGTTCGCCAACAAATACGATATCCTCAACTTCTACGATGTGGGCCAGATGGGCATCGAGCACGCCCTGCTGCCCGAAAAAGGCATCGTGACCGCCGGTGACTGCGTCATCGGTGCGGACAGCCACACCTGCACCTACGGTGCCCTGGGAGCCTTTTCCACCGGCGTAGGCTCCACCGATATGGCCGCTGGCATGGCCACCGGCATGGCATGGTTCAAGGTGCCCTCTGCCATCAAGTTTGTGCTCAAGGGCAAGTTCAGCCCCCGCGTGTCCGGCAAGGACCTGATCCTGCACATCATCGGCATGATCGGTGTGGACGGTGCCCTGTACAAGAGCATGGAGTTCACCGGCCCCGGCGTTGCCTCCCTGACCATGGACGACCGCCTGTGCATCTGCAACATGGCCATCGAGGCCGGTGCCAAGAACGGCATCTTCCCGGTGGACGAGGTGACCAAAGCCTACCTCAAGGGCCGCAGCCAGCGTGAGCCGATGTATTACGAAGCCGACCCGGATGCCGAATACGAAAAGACCATTGAGATCGACCTGTCCGCTCTGGAGCCCACCGTCAGCTACCCGCACCTGCCGGAGAACACCCACCTCGCCAGTGAGGGCAAGGAGATCAAAATTGACCAGGTGGTCATCGGCAGCTGCACCAACGGCCGCCTGGAGGACATGGAAGCTGCTTACATTGTGCTCAAGGGCAAGCACATCGCCAAGGGCGTGCGCGGCATTATCATCCCCGCCACCATGGCCGTGTACAAGGAGTGCATCCTGCGCGGCTGGACCACCGCCTTTATCGACGCAGGCTGCATCGTGTCCACTCCCACCTGCGGCCCCTGCCTGGGCGGCTACATGGGCATTCTGGCCGAGGGCGAGCGCTGCGTTTCCACCACCAACCGCAACTTTGTGGGCCGCATGGGCCATGTGAAGAGCGAGGTCTACCTTGCTTCTCCCGCCACTGCCGCCGCCAGCGCACTGACCGGCTGCATCACCGACCCCCGCACGGTCTGATCGGAAAGGAGCACAACAATGAACGCAAAAGGTTCTGTTTTCAAATACCCGGACAACGTGGATACCGATGTCATCATCCCGGCCCGCCACCTGAACACACAGGATGCCAAAGAGCTGGCCAGCCACTGCATGGAGGACATCGACAAGGACTTCGTCAAGAAGGTGAAGGACGGCGACATCATGGTGGGCGGCTGGAACTTTGGCTGCGGCTCCTCCCGTGAGCACGCACCGCTGTGCATCAAGACCGCCGGCATCTCGGTGGTCATTGCCAAGAGCTTTGCCCGCATCTTCTACCGCAACAGCATCAACATCGGTCTGCCCATCATGGAGTGCCCGGAGGCTGTGGATGCCATCAATGCGGGCGACACCGTGAGCGTGGACTTTGACACCGGTGTCATTACCGACGAGACCAACGGCAAGGTGTTCCATGCCGAGCCCTTCCCGCCGTTCATTCAGGAGATCATCTCCGCCGGTGGACTGATGAAGTCCATCAAGAATAAGAAGTAAGAGGAACAACCAATGGAAAAAAACATTGCTGTCATCTGGGGCGACTGCTCCAGCCCGGAGATCGTCAAGCAAACCATCCGCGTGCTTGACAAGGTGGCCGAAAAGTACGGCCACACCTTCCACTACACCGACGCTGCCATGGGCGGCGAAGCCATTGACAAGTACGGTGACCCGCTGCCACAGCACGAGCTGGACAAGTGCCTTGCTGCGGACAGCGTCCTGCTGGGTGCCGTGGGCGGCCCCAAGTGGGAGGGCCTGCCCGGTGAGCAGCGCCCGGAGAAGGGCCTGCTGCGTCTGCGTGCAGGCATGGGCCTGTACTCCAACAACCGCCCGGCCAAGATCTGGCCGCAGCTGGCTCCTGCCAGTCCCCTGAAGCCCGAGATCGTGGCACAGGGCATCGATTTCATCATCGTGCGTGAGCTGATCGGCGGCGTATACTTCGGCAGTCACGAGACCCACACCCTCGCCAGCGGTGAGAAGCAGGCCATCGACTCCATGCCCTACGCGGAGCACGAGATCGAGCGCATCGGCCGCATCGGCTTTGAGACCGCACGCAAGCGCCGCAAGAAACTGTGCTGCGTGGACAAGGCAAACGTTTTGGACACCAGCCGCCTGTGGCGCAGTGTGATGCACCGCCTGCAGGCCGAATACCCGGATGTGGAATACAGCGAGATGTTCGTGGACAACTGCGCCATGCAGATCGTCAAGAACCCCGCCCAGTTCGACGTGATCGTTACCGAGAACATGTTCGGCGACATCCTGTCGGACGAGGCTTCCATGATCACCGGCTCCATCGGCATGATCCCGTCCTCCTCTCTGGGCGACGGCACCCGCGGCCTGTATGAGCCCATCCACGGCTCGGCCCCCGATATTGCGGGCAAGGACATCGTGAACCCCACCGCCTGCATCCTGTCTGCCGCCATGATGCTGCGCTACTCCTTCGGCATGGCCGAGGAGGCCGATGCCATTGAGACCGCCGTGAACAAGGTGCTGGACAAGGGCCTGCGCACCGCCGACAACATGAGCGAGG
>ERZ831773.2622-NODE-2622-length-13896-cov-33.144209_pt1 | contig 13896 bp, 10 predicted proteins | sample MGYA00519696_ERZ831773 | MGnify/ENA primary metagenome ERZ831773 (study PRJEB31850, sample SAMEA3708720) | human gut metagenome | biome: human gut; feature: human-associated habitat; material: faeces | place: China | collected 2014 ...
CACCGTGGGTGCAGCAGTAGGCGGGTTCGCCGTTGAACCAAATCAGCCAAGTGCCGTTGACCTTGGCAACCTTGGTGATTTTGCCGCTTGTCACCGCAGGGGTGGGGCGCTCGGCAAAGGCGGCAATTTCGCTGTCAGGGAAAGGATACTCGGCAGTCACATTGCGGTCGATGGTCACCTGCAAGGTTTTGGTCAGGCAGCTGCCGTCCGGCGCGGTATAAACCAGCTGCGCGGTAAAATCCGCATCCGCCTGCACATACACGCCCAGCACCGCAGCGGAAGTTTCGCTGTACTCATTGTGCAGCAGGCTTTCTGCGTTTTCAGCGGGTGCGCCGTAGTAGTCCAGCAGGGTCACTCCGTCCGGCAAAATTAGATCAAGGGTACTGCCATCGGCAGGGTACTCCACCTGCGCCAGAATCGGCACAATGGCGTAGTCGGTATCTTCCAGCAAAGGTGTAGTCAGTGTCAGGTTGTCACTGTCCAGCGCCTCGGCGCTCAGATAACTATCCTGCTCTAAATCGGCATCCCACGCGCTAAGCCCGATTTTGATTTCACCGGTCGCTACTGGCAAACCGTAGCTGCCGATGTAGGAGCCTGTGGGGGCGTCCGGCATATCCGCGTAGAGGATTTCACCGTCAAAGGTGTAAGGCTCGTTTTCTTCAGCAGGCTCATCCGTGGTTGGTGCTGCGCTTTCCTCGGTAGTTGCTCCGGGGTCGGGGTTGCTGGCATCGGTCTGCCCGTTGTCGGTTTCGGTTTCATCGGTCTGTTGTTCCTCAGTGGCGACCGTGCTTTCCTGCGGCAAGGGCGTTTCGGCAAATGCGCCGACCGGGAACACGGAGCAGCACATCACGGCTGCCAAAGCCAGCGCCAGAAGGCGGTGGCTCCATTTTGTTTTTCGATTCATGGGTAAACACCTCTTTTATCTTTCGGGGGCTGTTTTCTCGCGCTCCAGCTGACGCAGACGCGAAGTAAAAATATCGATCAACCCGGCATGAGATTGCAAATTGGCGTAATACACCGCCTTGTCATACCCATCCGCATTGATGTCTTGAATTGTTCGCACAGAATCCGCCCATCTTCGATTCTGCGGGGAAATTCGCGCATCGCCATCCCGCACTTGGATGGCTGCTGCAACAATATAGCGGGTGCGCTCTGCGCCGTATCCTGCCAATACCTGCTGCACGGCACCGTCATCCAAGCACAAGCCGTTATAGTTGTAAGAAATGGCGTCATCAATTTCATCGCGGCATTCCTCGTTCAACTTCATGGAGGCGCGGTATTGCGGCAGTTCCTCGTGCTCGCGGGCGTATCGACCGGTCTGATAGTAAACGGGCGGCCAGTTCTTTTTCGTGCTTTCCATCAGGTCGATGTCGGCGCGATCCGCTATGCACAAGGTCATAACATCCAGTGTGTTGGTATCGCAATCGCGGTAGTCTTTGTAAATGTCCGCCAGCGGTGCTTGGGATTCCAACAAAGCGCGCAGCTGTGCAGGACGCAGCGAAGCATTTTCAAGAGCGATGAGGACATCCTCACGGGAGCTGTACTCATACGCGTGGTTCAAAATTTCTTCGGGCGGCTGTGCAAGCAGCCACGCACGGTATTCGTTTTGCTCCTGCTGCATTTTGTTGTACAGCTTAGCGACAAGGGGATCGTTTTTCACATCGCATCACCGTCCGTATTGTGCAGAATTCTTTCCCAGAAATTCCGCTTTTCAGGCTCGGAAAGACTGCGATAGGCGGTTTCGATCACCGCATTCACGACCTGCTCGGCGGCATCCTGCGCGATATGCAACTGTTTTGCCGCATTTTTCCCCATCGCAAGACGGTGCAGCAGATTCTCTAAAACCGTTATTTTTTGCTTTTGCAGCGCGTTTTTTGTGCTTTCGTCTATGTCGAGCGCAGCAACAGGGGTGTCGTATACGCTTTCCGGCACACGAAATACCAACTCGCTGCGTTCTCGATTGGGGGCAATGTCATTCAGCACGACCATGCAGCCGTTTTGCTCGGCTTTTCTAAGTAAAGTTTCAATGTCCATAGAATTCCTCCAATAAAAAAGCGCCCACAAATGTGAGCGCTTAAGTAAGATATTCAGTTACAGAGACTCAATCAGTTCAGAGATTTCCTTGACAGTTTCCAAGGTCTGCCCAAATGTAATAGCTGCTGCATAGGAATTGCTCATGCCGTAGCTATCCCATAACTGTTGCATAGACGAATCATCCCTTAGGTCATCCAGAATTTCTTTCCAATCGGCAAGATCTTCCAGAGATTCTCGCTTTTCAGCCGTATGCAGAACAGCATCCTTTAAGACTTGCGGGCGAATTTCTGACTTTCTGGTGCGATACAGCGTGTAAAGGTCATAAAAATCGCGCGCTCTTGTGGTGGTTGCACCGCGGCGGATAATGGTTTCATACTTTTCAGCAAGTATCGTTTCTATCGTATAAGCCATGATAGGAATTTTCTTTTCGGAATCAAAGCAGGGAAACTCATATTGTACCGCAGCAGGGGTGATTTTGTCGCCGGTGGTGATGTCGATTTTCATGGGTGTGTTGATTTTCCCATACAGAACATCAATATGGGCGCGGAAGTTGTTGTATGCATCAATTTCACGGATCGGTGCAATGGAACGATATTCAAAGCGGATACCGTCACCAACATCAACTGCCAAAATGGTTTTGAGGGCAGAAACGATTTCCTCTTCTTCCATATGGATACCGCGCACGGTGGTATCCATATCCATCGTAGTTCGACCCTCAAGCCCAACCATTGAGGAAATCAGAAGTCCTCCCTTGAGAATGAAATTTTTCTGATACGGCGAAGCCGCCAGTCGTTCCAGCAGACGTTCAAACATAAACATCTGCAAAATTTCCTGAGCGCGCAGATGCTTTTCGGCAGCAACATTGCGCGCCCAGCCTTTTAATTGTTCTGGTGATCTCACATCAGCACCTCCATGTAGGTACGCAATTTATCGTCAACCCCAAACTGTTTTCCATACTTTAGAAGTTTTCTGGGATTTGGTCTTGACGCAAAGTAGATCTTCAGTCCATGTGTAAACAGTTGCTTGTCGATTGCATTTCTGTCGCGCACCAAGTCGCAAATGCAGCGTTCACGGTCATACAGGATAACATTTCCGCCTTGTGGAGATCTGCAAGTGGTTTTGCCTATACCGTGAAGACTTCCTTTAACATAGTGAAACCGAATATTGGGATCGCGTTCTTTGATGCGACTGGTGTTATATCCTTGCGGCACACTGAATTCAAAAATGTGTGGCGTTCGGTCTGACAGTCCCCAAAAGTACATGGCACTGCCGTAAGAGTAGACAAGATTCTCGCTTCCGCTTTGCAAAAGCGTAAACTCGTCTGGAACAAATCCGGTCATTGTATATTGTCCGCGGGCAATGCGCGTCAGAACACCTTTGTCTGCGTATCGTTTTAATGTGACACGGTTTGTGCCTGCTCGCAATGCTTCTTCTGTAGTAACAATGCCGCCGTTCGCATCAGCTATCGTTTTCAATACAGCTATCGTAGCATTCACTCCACACACCGCCTTTCAAAAAGTTACTACTGTGCTTTAATTATAACATAATAAAGCACAACTGTAAACGGGCTTGTGGGAGATTTTCGTGGGAACTAGTTAAAGGTCACGACCCAATAGGTATATTGCCCCTCTGCCGTCTGGCAAAACCAGCAGCCGACACCCATGCTGGTAAAACTCGGCTCCATAATGTTGGCACAATGGGCGGGGCTGCCCTGCCAGCCTGTGCAAACGGCGCTGGCAGAACTCAGCGGACCGGCGGCGCAGATCTCGCTGCGGGTGGTCATACCGCTGTGATCAAAGGGCGCACCTGCCACAAAACTCTCACATCGGGCATCGGCAGCGGCGCTCAAACCGCTGTCCATCGTCAGCGGTGCCAGCCCACCGGCTGCGCGCATCGCGTTGATGTTTTCCTGCACCGCCCAATAAGCGGAATCCGAGCTGTCGATGCTCCACCACTGATCGGTGCCTGACGCCAAATCAAAGGGCACAGCACCATAGCTCATACTGACCTGCGCCGGGGCAGGTTCTGCCGTCGGCGCTGCCGTGGGTTCCGGCGTAGGGGCAGGAGTCGGCGCGGGGGTAGCGGCAGGTGTTGCCGAAGGTGTCGGCGCGGGTGTGGCGGTAGGTTCCGGGGTTGCTGTCGGCTCGGCAGTTGAAATCGGTGCAGGTGTTTCTTCGGCGTCTGCACTTTCGGATGTCGCTGCCGACAGCTCCGTCAATTCAGCGGATTCCGGTTCCGGTGTCTGTGCGCAGGCTGTCAATGCGGACAGCATTGCAAGCATTACGATCCATTTTTTCATCTTGAAAACTCCTTGCGGGGGCCATCTCTGACCCGGTTGCTTCTTCTTTCCTTCATCTTAAAACCTTCTACCTTTCTTGTCCACGCTGTCGATTGTCCGAACGACACTGTTGCTCTTCGTCCGGCACGGTATCCAGCACGATATCCTTTTCGTTCAGGTTCAAAAGTGCCTCCAACTCGGCAAGGCGCTTGCTCTTTTCAGCCAGCTCGTCCGCCTGGACAAAGGGCTGCGCCAGCTGTTCCTTGGCGTTTTCCAGCTGCTTTTGCAGCTGCACCAATTTGGATTCAAGGTCGGTCACGCTCTGCGGCAGGTTATGCAGGCAGTTGTCCAGGCGTACCGTGTTGCCGACCGCATCCGCGCCCAGCTGCACCGGGTTGATACCGCTGCCCACAAGATACGCCAGATACATTTTGTCCATCGCAAAATAGGCGATCTGCAAATCAAAGCCCTTGTATCGCCCGATGGAAACCGGCTCGGTGCGGTTCATCGCCATACCCAGCAGCCCCAGCAGGGCTTTGCCCGCGTCCTCGCGCTTGGTGTAAACCGTGTCCATCAATGAGATGGCGAAAACATCCTTGTCGTCCGCATCGCGCTTGGTATTTTGCTGTAGCAGCGCTGTGTCCGCTTTGGCGTTTTCCAACTGCTGGGCGGTCTTACGCATTTCTGCGGGGAATCCTTGTGTAATCGCATCTTCCAGCCGGTAATGCTCGTTGTTGTAGGCGGTTTTCAGGGTTTTGAGCCGCGACACCTGAATATCCAGATCCATTTTCTCTTTGATCATCGGATTGCCCGCTGCCAGCGCCTTGACCTCGGCATAAGACAGCGCTGCATCGTCCAAATCATCCGCACTGCGGGCAGGGCTTTTGCTCGTCATAATTTGCCCGATGAACTTCTGTTTGGTTTCCAAAAGCTGCCACATATAGCTGTCGAAGGAAGCTTCTGTGACGTAACGATACTCATATACTTCGGCATTGGTGTTGCCTTGGCGAATCATACGCCCGTTGCGCTGCTCAATGTCAGAGGGTTTCCACCCGCAGTCCAGATGATGCGTGGCCACCAGCAGCCGCTGCACATTGGTGCCTGCGCCCATCTTACCGGTGCTGCCCATCAGCACGCGCACATCACCGCTGCGCACCTTGGTAAACAGCTCGGCCTTTTTCACCTCGGTGTTGGCGCTGTGGATGAACTGCACCTCGTTTTCGGGGATGCCCATAGAAATCAGCAGATTGCGCAAATCATCGTACACATTAAATCCGTCCGGTTTCGGGGTGGACAAGTCGCAAAACACCAGCTGGGTCAATTTCTTGTCTTTCGTTTCACTCCAGATGCGGTACACATTCTCGGCGCAGGCGTGAACTTTATCGTTGGGGTTTTCGGGCAGATTGGGGTCGATCAGCCGCTGATCCAGCGCCAGCTTTCTGCCGTCGTTGGTCACCTTGAGCATATTGTCCTCGGTGGGGTCTACATTTCCGGCGCGAATTTCTTCGGCGCGGTCGGCAAGGTCAGCCACCATCTGCTTTTGCTGGGGGCTTGGCGGCAGCGCCACATTGATGGGTTTGCCGCCCACCAGTTTAGGCACCGGCAGGTTGAGCATATCCGCCGTCTGCACATCCGCCACCTGCTTGAACATACTCATCAATTCCGGCAGATTATAGAACTTGGAAAATCTCGTTTTTGTCCGATAGCCTGTACCTTCCGGCGCAAGCTCCACGGCTGTCACGGTTTCCCCAAAGGTGGATGCCCACGCATCAAAGGAGGAAAGCCCATGCTGCTCCAAGGTTTCCCGCTGCAGATACCGCTGCATCGTGAACAGCTCTGCCATAGAGTTGCTGATGGGCGTACCCGTGGCAAACACTACGCTGCGGCTGCCGGTGATTTCGTCAAGGTAGCGGCATTTCATATATAGGTCGCTGGCGCGCTGGCTCTCGGTTTGAGATATGCCCGCCACATTGCGCATTTTGGAAAGCACTGCAAGGTTCTTGAATGCGTGGGCTTCGTCCACCATCAGGCTGTCTACGCCCAGCTGTTCAAAGGTCACCACATCGTCCTTGCGGGATTGGTCGTTGAGTTTATCCAGCTTTTTCTCCAGTTGCTTGCGCATACGCTCCATCTGTTTGACGGTGAAGTTCTCGGCGCGTTCCTCTTTCAACTGTGCCACTTGGTTGATCGCATCGTAAATCTGGCTTTGCAGGTATTCGACCTGCCGTTCCTGTGACAGCGGGATGCGCTCAAACTGGCTGTGCCCGATTACGATGATGTCATAATTGCCGGTCGCAATTTTGGCGCAGAACCGTTTGCGGTTGGCTTTTTCAAAATCTGTCCTGCGGGCTACAAGAATATTTGCGTTGGGGTACAGCTGCAAAGCCTCTCCGGCAAGCTGCTCGGTCAGGTGGTTGGGTACACAGATCAGGGTCTTGGAGCAAAGCCCAAGACGTTTCTTTTCCATCGCCGCAGCGACCATTTCGTAGGTTTTTCCGGCGCCCACCACGTGCGCCAGCAGCGTATTGCCGCCATACAGAATGTGCGCAATGGCGTTTTTCTGGTGGGGGCGCAGCGTGATTTCAGGTGACATACCGTGAAACAGGATATGGCTGCCATCGTATTCGCGGGGGCGCAGGGAGTTGAACCGTTCGTTGTATTCCTTTACCAGCATCTGGCGGCGGGTCGGGTCTTTCCAGATCCAGTCCTTGAAAGCGTCCTCGATCTGCTGCTGTTTCATCTGGGCTTCCTGCGTGGCAGCGGCGTTCAGAACGCGGATTTTGTTGCCTTGCATATCCTCCTTGGTGTCAAAAACGCGCACATCCCGCAGGTTCAGGCTTTCTTCTAAGATGTGGTAGAAGTTGGCGCGCTGTGTGCCGTAGGTCACGGTGGCTTTAATGTTGCCGCCCGTAAAGCTCTTGTTGGTCACATTCCAGACGCCGGTCAGTGGGATGTACAACACCTTCACGCGGTCCCGCACATAGTAAGGCGCGTCCACCAATTCATCGGCAAACTGCTTGATGAGTTCAGGAGCCAGCCAAGTAGCACCCAGACGCACGGCAATTTCGCTGGCTTCCAAGTCCTTCGGCTGCACGGTTTCCAGTGCCTGCACATTCACAGCAAAAGCGGGGTTGTTTTGTGCCGCCAGCTTTGCTACCTGTAATTTGTGGCGCACATCGCCGGAAAGATATTCATCGGCGGTATAGTAGCGCGGTTCACCATCAGAATTCTTTTCCAAGGGGTCGGCAAAGATAACGCCTTGCAGGTCGTTCACCAATGTATCTTTGTCCTTGCCGGTCAGCTGCTGCATATACCCAAAGTCGATGCCCGCGCGCTCACCGACACTCAGCGCCAGCGCCTCGCTGGCGGTTTCCACGCGCTCGGCAGGGCGGGCAGCCCGGATGGTGCGCTTTGAAAACATATCCGACTTGCCGATGAAATTGCCCTCGCTGTCGAGGTTTTCCAAGGAGCACAGCAGAAAATATCCACTGTCATCCCGCATATCCAACGATGCACCACGGCTGTTGATGAGTCCAAACTTACTGTGGTAGTGGTCGTACTGGCGGTTGAGTTTGGCTTGCAGCTCCGTGATGACTTCATCCGGCATATCTTCCAGCTGGGCTTGGATCAAGTCCCGTGTGGTGTCCCGCAGTTCGATCAACTGCCGCATACGCGCCGCGGAGGTAGCACCAAGGGAAACCTCGCGCATAATGGCGTTCTCGCGGTAATAGAATTTTCCGTTACGGATACAAAAGCTGAAATTGCGCACATCGGGTTCGGCGGGGATGCTGGCATCCACAGCGCCGGATTCCTGCAGCTCGATGTCCTGAAAGTGAAATTCAGCGTGCAGGTGGGACATGGCCTCTTGCAGCACATCGGGAAGGGGCTTATCGGCAAACGCCTCGCAGGTCAGGGTCGGGCCATACGGACCGCTGACGGTTTTCAGTGTGCCGCAGACCATTTCGGGGTGTTCGGCAAAATAGCTGTTGAGGGAAAGCCCGTCCTCCGTCTGGGTGGTGTGCAGCCAGCTCGCGTCCTGCTCCAGAATGCGGTCACGCTTTTGCAGGAAGATGATGTCCGCCATCGCCTTGGTTCCGGCTGACTTAAAGGTGGAATCCGGCAGGCGCACGGCACCGATAAAGTCGCATCGGGCGTTGATGTACCTGCGCACTTCCTCGCTCTTTTTGTCCAGCGTGCCACTGGTGGTGATAAAGGCGATGATGCCGCCCGTGCGCAGCTTGTCGATGGATTTGGCAAAAAAGTAATCGTGAATCTTGAAGTGCAGCCGGTTATACTGCGGGTCAACCACACTGTAATCCCCAAACGGCACATTGCCGATGACCACATCGAAAAAGCTGTCGGGCAGGTCGGCTTTCTCAAAGCCGGTGATTTGGATGTTTGCTTTCTGGTACAGCTGGCGGGCAATTCTGCCGGTCAGACTGTCCAGCTCCACACCAAACAATCTGGTGGTCGGCTCATACAAATAGCTGTGGCTTTGCCCAAAAAACGCGCCCGCACCCATACTGGGTTCCAGAATCGTTCCGGCACCCACGCCCATTTTGCGCAGGGTGGTGTACATTGCGTCAATGACTTCGGGCGGGGTGTAAAAGGCGGTCAGGGTGCTGCTGCGGGCAGCGGCGTATTCCTCCTCTGTCAGCAGGCTTTTCAGCTCGGTATATTCGCTGTGCCAGCTGTCTTTGTTGGGTTCAAAGGCATCGGACAAACCGCCCCAGCCGGAGTATTGGGCTAAGATTTCCTGCTCCTCACCGTTTGCGTGGGGACCGCCGTCCGCCATACGCTTTTCGATGGATTTCAGGGTGCGGATGGCGGTGATGTTGGCTGCAAACTTTTCGCGTGGTGTGCGCGGGGGTACAGGGTCCTGCGGCGGGATATAGTTGTTCGGCTCATAGGCTTCCTTGAGAGCAATGAGTTCCGCCGCCTGCAAGACCTGCTCGCCAAAACCACCAGATGATTCTTCTGCGGGTTCTAAGACTTCACCCTCAACAACCTCTGCCGCCTCACCGGCGTCCGGTAGATTGGGTAATTCTGGTGCCGCCAGCGCATTGTTTTTAGGGTTCGCCGCCAGCAGCCTTGCAAACTCCCCGCGGTTGACGGCGCGCCCGATCAGCGGGAAATCCTCATCGCGCAGATGCACATCAAAGATGCCGATTTCCTCCACCGTAAAGGGGTGGTCGTTTTCCAGATAAACGGTATCTCCGGTAGCCAGCGGGCGCTTTTCCACGGGCTTAGGCTTGTAGCGCTCCTGATATGCTTCATACGCTGCTTCCGCATCGTCAATGAACTGCGAAAATTCAACGTCCTCAATGCCTTCCTTGGCAAGCGCCCTTGTGCTGTCGAAGCGCGCACTGTCCACAAAGGAGCCGTCAACTAGATACACAATCTCATTGCGCAAGAAGTTGGCGTACACCTGAATTTCGTGTTCGCCGTCCCCGGTGGTGGAATAGGCAAGGTCGATGTGCGTAAGGTCCGAATAATCCGGTGCACCCAGCCCTTCGCGTTCACAAAAATCCGCGATGGTTTTCTCCGCATAGTCTATCTCGGCTTGACGGGCGTCGCGTTTGGCTTTCTGTTCCGCTTCCCATTTTTCATATCCCTGCTTGTTGTTTTCATCCAGATATTTGTCGTTGTGGACCAGCAGATGCAAACGGCGGGCAACCTCGTTCCACGGCAGCAAGCGGAAATGATCCGGAGCGTTATCGGATGCATAGCGCTTGATTCTCAGCCCCTTGGCATCATAATCCAGAAACCCTCTTTCGCCATCTCGGAAATCCCAAGTGCGCCCGCCGATACCGTATTCTTTTTTCAGCCAGTCGGCTTGCTCCTTTACTGTAGGCAATACTGTGGCAGAGAAAAATTCCTGTATGCGAAAACGCCCCTCACAAAAACCGCTGCCCATGACAAGAACATCGACAATGTCCTGCTCGTCGATATGGGTGCCATCATCCTTGATGGGCGGCTGCCAGCTTGCGCGGTGCTGTAATTGGCGGATGGTTTCTTGCTGCTGTTCAGGTGCGGGCAGACCGATTGCGGCGGCAGTTTCCTCGGCAAGGTTGCCGCGCCCCACGCTTTCCGGCAGTTCAATCTCATCGGAAACAGAAACAGCGGAGGGCGATAGCTCGCTCTCCGCTGTTGTGGGTTCGGTATTTACAGGCTCGTCACGATGGGCATCGCCAATTCCGCTGCCTGCGCTTGCAGACTGTTCATGTGCGCCGTCCAGCCCAATGGGTCGTTGTTCTTGTCCGGTGCCGGGTTGCTGACCAGCAGCTTCGTGATGGTCTGCTCCACCTGCTCCCAATAGCGCTGCTCGGTCTGTTTCAGGTCGCTGTACAGCGTCCCGTCCAGCAGCATCTTGTCGTACAGCAGGGAGTGGTTCTCTTGCAGGAACTTCTCCCGCTGCAGACCGATTCTCCCGACCGGCGGTCTGTGCGTTTCCTTCATTGCCATCTTGGGCACCAGATACCCGTTCAGATTCGTCATATCCATGATCCTGCACCTCCTGTTGGTTCGTCTTGCTTACATTCTCATCATACTGTTTCGGCTGGGTCTTTGCAACACTGTCGATGCTCTTGACGACAGCGCCGATTTCGGCAAACATCTGCCGCCCCGCGCGGTTGACGGCATTGCCCAGCGCCAAAACTGCGGATTCGGTATCAAAGCGGTCAATGTCCGCAAAGGCGTCCTGCGGCACGGCGCTGTCGCCCAAACCGCAGCGCACTGCCGCCATATAGACGGCACTCTGCGTGATGAGGTTGGCAAAAATCGCCGTTTGCTCCTGCGGCTTTGCCCATTCCAGCGTACTGCCGATCACGGCATTCTGTAAATCGGCGTCCAGCTGTTTGCCGTGCTGTGCCACAAACAAGGCTGCCTGCAGACCAAAGATTTCCGGCAGGCTCTCGGCATTGTGCTTTTCCTGCAAGGCTTGCAGGGTCGGATAGCGGTTGGCATCGGTGATTTGCCAGCCCAATGGTTTGGCGGCTTTGCCGGCAGGGTGGGTGTCCTTGATGTCAAACAGATACCGCACATTGCCTGCCATATTACCGGTGCCAAGGGACGCTACGCCGCGCGCACCGCGGTTGACCCAGCGCCCGGCAGCACGGTTCCAAGTGTCGATGTCCGCCAGCATGGTGGCACCGGGGTGCTGACTGTAAATAAGCGCCTGATTCGGGAAAGCGTAATGCGTTGTATACGCGGCTGAACGCAAAAACGCCCGCCAGCTGTCGGCATTGTCTGCTACATCGGCAATCGCCTGATGTGCCTGCCGTAAAATATTTTGGTAATTCGCCAATCGGTTTCATCTCCTTTGCGGTAATAAAAAAGCCCTGCACATGGCTGTGCAGAGCTTATCCATTCGAGTAATTTAATTTTATGCGGGGCGGTTGTTACTGCGTTCGCTGCGTTTGATGCCCATAAACGGGGGAACCGAGGAACGGTTCAGCCCTTTTTCGTGCGCTTGTTTCATGGAAAATTCGTGTGCTGCAACCGCATCGATGAACGCACGCTGTTTTTCAGTGGCGTGGTAGTAATCAACCTTATACCGTTTGCATACGGCAAAAAAGACATCCAGATACTGAATGTTTTCCTTAGTCATTCGCGTGACCTCAAGCTCGGTTTTATCCTTTTGCATAAGCGTTCCTCCTTTATGAAAGATAGGTGCTGAAAATCTCCTGTGCGCTTTCGTCAGCAATCATTAACAACTTAGGTATTATATCGAATTACCATAAAAAATCAACAAACGAAATGTGAATGATTTCATGATAGAAAAACCAACAAAGAAAATCCAATTCATTTATGGGTGTATTTTCCTTTGCTGAGCTGGTTTTGTTATCGTTCTTCGCGTACAACGCTGCGTTTCTTGGTTTGTTCCAGCCCCGGCAGCAAGTCATCCACCTGTTTATATCCAATCGGCTCCACATAATAGGCGTGTGCCTCACCGCCCTCATGCGTTACAATAATATCACTGACAGACAAAGAGCGCATCTTTCTGCCGTTGGGGCGGTTTTCCTGATTGTGCAGGCAGTAAAGGCTGTCCAGTGTCTGCCAGCATTCCATCTGCCCGCGGTACACCAGCTTATAGGATGCAGCATTTATATGATCTTTGGTGTAGTCATACCGTAAAAACGCAATCTCACGGTTGTTGGTCTGGTAGATTTCATACGGCAGCAGCTCGTACTTCTTTCTTCGCAATCCCCACGGAAAAATGGTGCCCTTTTCAAAGAGAAGAGGCTGGCTCAGATTCTCCGGAAACAAAACCGGAATGATGGGTTCGCCACAATACAAAGAAGCGTAAATTCTGGTTTTGAATTTCTCTGCATCGACATACGGAATGCGCTCCCGAACGCATCCGTTGCAGTCAAGATATTCGATATAGCCAATGACCGTATCGTGTTTGTTCATCTCGGTGATTCTCCTTTATAATTAACGGCTCAACCTTTCCCAAAAAGAGATTTTACTTCCAAAGCGCTCATCCGGCGGGCGAACCTTGGCAACCGGCAAATCACCGGACAGCATATCCTCTACCTGCGGAAAGAACAGCAGCCGATTATAGCGCTCCGCCTGTTCTTTTGAAAGCCCCAACATTTTGGACTCACTGAGTCCACAAACCAGAAAACGCCCGCGTATCGTGCAACCATCTTCCAGTTGTCTGTTGTATTTCAGCCAGCTTTGGTTTTTACTGCACACAACGCCGATTTTCGATGTGCCGAACGGTTTCAGCAGCAAACTGTCGCCCTCGATCACCTCGGAAATTGCCGCCTGCGGGCTGTCAAAGGCAGCCTGATAGGGGCAGTAGCCCGGTTCTATAATCAAAACTCTTGTCATACCGCCACCTCATCGTTCGTAATCCTGCCGCTTGCGGTAGTAGTTTTCCAGAAGTTTCAGGATGGTACTTTCCATCTGTTCGGAGGTACAGCCCTTCGGGAAATAGCGTTCGACCTTGGATACGGCAATCGTGAGCTGCGGTTCGCGCGGCTTTACGCTGGGGGAACGGGCAGACATGATCCCGTGAATCTTGTCTTTCGTCAGAACACTTTCCTTGCTGGCAGCTTTCAGCTTCTGCGCTTGGGATAAGGACGGAGTGCAGCCTTCTTCCTCCATATAAGAGAGAAATTCTTCCTGTTCCTCCGGCGTCAGGTAGCTCAACTCCACAGCGGGGGTGGTCTTGAGTCTGCCGTCGTCCACAAGCTGCATCAGGTCAGGGGTGAGTTTGTTCAGCCGGATAAAACGCTGAACTTGGTTTCTACTTTCTCCTGCTCCTTGTGCTACAACCTCATCGGCACGGAAATTTGTCCCAACTTGGGACAAATTATTTTTTGACGGTCTACCGGCTTTTCTTTTTACCGCCTCCAACTTCATTTCATACGCCTTGGCCTTTTCGCTCGGCAGAATATGCTCGCGCTGGCAGTTGGAATCCACCATCAATATAATGGCGGTATCATCGTCCATGTCCCGCACAATGCAGGGCATAGTGTCCACTCCGGCGCGCCGGCTGGCGTGGCAGCGGCGGTGTCCAGCTACAATTTCATATCCGCCGTCCCGTCGCGGGCGAACGATGGCAGGTGTCATCA